>Ga0114978_10005403_pt1 | contig 10201 bp, 9 predicted proteins | sample S_140212_EF_Meta_FD_87027 | JGI IMG/M metagenome (GOLD analysis project Ga0114978, IMG submission 87027) | Freshwater microbial communities from Lake Simoncouche, Canada to study carbon cycling - S_140212_EF_MetaG | ecosystem: Environmental > Aquatic > Freshwater > Lake | place: Lake...
AAACTAATAGTATAATAACAAATAATATATTCTATTATATTTGTTCATACACAGTCATAAAAATTGTATTTGTTGAATATTTTACAACTTAATGTGTGTATATTATAAGATTAAATAAATTCTTAATTTTTTATACATTTTTTTTTTTTTTATTTATTTTTTTATTTTTTATTATTATTTTATTTTTTATTATTATTTTATTTTTTATTATTTTATTATAAAAATTCTATTTCATAAACATATCTAGCATTATTAATTTATTTGTAGTTTTTATTATTATTTATACATAAAGATTTATTACTATAAAAAACTATTAGTATGAAAACTATTAGTATAAAAAATAGTATAATTAACTAATTAAAATAAAATATAAAACATGGATACTCCAGATACTCCAGATACTCCAGATACTCCAGATACTCTAAATACTTTAGAAGTTCAAGATCAAAATAAAGAAACATATAATAGTATATCATGGTTAGATAAGTATAGACCATCTAATCTAGATGATTATTATATATCAAAAGAACAATTAGATGTTGTTAAAACATGGATTGATGACTTTAGAAACAATACAGAAGATGCGAAACCCTTTCTAATATTATATGGAACACCTGGAATAGGTAAAACAACACTAGCATATCTTATACTTAATTTTTATGATTATGAAATAATAGAATGTAATGCTAGCGATTCTCGTACTAAAAAAAATATTCGTGAAACTCTTGGACAAATTAGTAAAGTCACAGTTTGTATAGATGATGATAATAATTTTAAAAAACTTGCGATTATTATGGATGAAATTGATGGTTTAGTTGGCGGTGAATCTAATTCAGTTCAGGAGTTAATTGATATTGTTACAAAAGATAAAGATGCTAAAACATCTTCTAATCTATGCCCAGTTATATGTACAACTAATAGTATTAAAGACAAGAAATTACAACCACTAATAAAACAAGGTGTTGTACTAAATATAGATAAACCAAATCAAAGCAATTGTAGAAAACTAATAAATAAAATCGCAACAGCTGAAAATATTGTAGTTCCAGAAAGCATAATATTAGATATAATAACTAAATCTAATGGTGATTATAGGCAAATTATAATGTTATTATTTGAATTTTATCACAATCTAAAAATTGTTAAAGTAGATAATAACACAATAAGCAATACATCATCTAATAATACACCATCTAATAATACACCATCTAATAATATATCAAGAACAATATTAACTTATGAAGATAATCATAATAATTTTGAAATTATAAAAAAAATTTGTAATATTTGTGAAACACCACTAGATAAGATTAATTATTTATTAACAAATAATATAGATATTGATAATATTTGTCATATTTGTTCTGATGATTCTAATCTTTATTATATGAATTTTTATATAAATATAATATCAATTCTAATACTATTACAAAATAAATATAAAGTAAAAAATAAAGATAGCTTATTACTGTTTTATAATTTATTATATAAATTATATGATTTAATAAAAGAAGCTGATTTGTATAATAATTCTATATTTTTAGAAAAAAAATGGGAATTATTAGAATATTTCGATATAATTGGAATTTCTATACCATTAAAGATGTTACACGATAAAAATATTAGTAATAGTAATAACAGTAGTAATAGTAATAGTAATAGTAATAGTAATAGTAATAGTAATAGTAATAGTAATAGTAGTAAATATAAATATATAATTAATGACTTTCAATTATCTCATCATACACAATATAATTTTATGAGACAAGAGCAATCAATGATAAAAAAAAAATTAAATATAGATTATATGCAAATATTTGATATTGATTTGACAAATATATATTATAATTTAAAAAGATTCAAACACCAAAACTCAGAAGCAATTATTATTAGTGATTCTAAAACAAAGAAGAAGAAAACAAATTCTTCTAATTCTTCTAATTCTTCTATAATAGAAAAAAAATTTCAAATTGATAAAACATATATTAAAATACTTTCTAAAATTGATGAATTATTAGCATAGTTCTAAGTCATTCATATCTATTTCTGGTAATTCTTCAATTATAAACTCACCAACAGAAGCACCAGAAACACCAGAAGAACTAGAAATTTTTTTAGGTATTACAATACCTAAATCTTCTTCAGCTTCTTCTTTTAATAATTCTTCTTTTAATTTTTTTAGATTTACTCCACTTAATTCTGGATAATATATAGTTTTTACAGCATTTTCACCAATTTTAAAACTCAACTTTTGTGTTTTAGTTGAAGTTTGTTTTTTAATTTGATTAGGTATTCCTTGATTAGTTGTTGATTGATTAGGTGTTGCTACTAAAGTTCTCTTCTGAATTCGTTTTGAAAAAATTGGATTATTAATCATTTTTTCAGATAATTTTTTACTTATATATATTTTACGGCTTCCAATAATTTTTTCAATAATATCATTTTTTGTTAAATTACCAGCTGTTCTAGAAGCTAAACAATTATAAACTTCTTCTCGTGTACCAACTTTCTTTAATTTATTTTCCATAATTATTAAAATATTTAATTATTAAACTATTAATTTAATTATTATAAATAAAAAAACTACTTATAAAAAAACGACAATTATTAATTATTAATTATTAAATATTGAATTTTGAATATTAAATATTAAATATTAAATAGTGACTAATCATCTTCATTTAATAATTCTTCTGCCATATCAATCTTATTTTTAGCTTTATCTGTTTTTGATGATAATGATTTTTCATTTATAATTCTCAAATTCCATTTTTCAGTAATAACATTTGTTCTACTAATTGATTCCATAATTTTATCAAAAACTTCTGTTTCAGCTTTCAATTCATTATATATAGCATTAGTAACTGATTCTTTTGAAAAACCTTTAGAAGAATAAGTTACCTTACTTTCAAGTTTTTTACCTTTATAAGTTCCTCCTAAGTTTACATTACGAATTTCATTAGCACGAAGATATGTACTTATTGTTTCTGCTAGATCTCTTTTTGTTTTATTACGTGCTTTAATAGCTTCTAATAATGTCTTAATTTCTTCTTCAATCTTAAGATATTGATGTAATGCGATATTGAATACTTCTATATTCTGGCTATCTATAATTAGTTTATTATCTTCTAATTGTGATGATGATGATTCCGCATTAGTACTAGTATTGTTTGTATCCATCGTAGACATTGTATTATGTCTTTCCATTATATCTTTCACAATTTCGCAATCTTCAGTATTATTTGTTTCCTGGTCTTCTATATTTTGTGTTGTACATTCAATAATATTATCAATCTCTGATTCAATCTTATCCATATGTAATATAATGAATTATAAATTATTACTATAATGAATTATTACTATATAAAATAAAATTAATATATAAAATTATTATTATTATATATTTATACTTAAATTAAAAAATTGAAACTATTTTTATATTTAATATTAATATTAATATAATTAATATAAATATTGATATAATTAATATAAATAATATTAAAAATTTAATTTATTGTAACGCAAAAAATGGAAGATAAATATAATAAAATAACTAATAAATCTATAAAAGGATTAATTTTAATTAATAAAAGAGATGAGCATAGTATACTAACTATCAAAGAACTTTTAGATAATAATATTATATCATTAGAAATTATTGATAAACATGTTAGAATAGAGTGTTTAAATAAAGGTATAGAACCTATTATAAATTACGAAAATAGATTAAAATATTTACAATCAATATTTTTACCAGAATGTAAAAAAGGTACAGCAAAAATAATATCTAAATTATGTGAATGAATAATGAATAATACATTATAATTATTATTTAATCATATAATTTATATTAGTAAATTATTTACTTATTTTTTTATATAAAGATAATATATATAATTACTATAAAATATAACTACTATAAAATATAACTACTATAAAATATAACTACTATACTATTTATAATTTATATAAATACTAAAAATGAATACAGAAGATAAAAATAGATTTGCTAGATATAGAAAAGGTTATATAGAACCTGTTATTGATATGAATAATATGAATAACATTAATAATGAACAAAACAATATAAAATCAAAGCAGACTCTAGGATATATAACTAAGATAGATGTTAAGAGTGATGTATTAATTAATCAAATCATTAATAAAACATAGATTTATTCTAAATATCATAATCTTTGCGTTTTTTAAAACAATTGAATAGTGATTTCTTTTGTTTTTCAAATGTTGTTTCAGAACTGTTGATTTTATATTCACCATTTTGTAATCCTAATATAATATCTATTGTTATTTGAACTGATTCTAATGATATTAATATTTTTTTTTTATTATCCTTAGATATATTAATTATAAATTCTAATCTTTCATTGACAAATTTATTAAATGCTTGTATTACAATGTATTTTTTCTCAATATTATTAATGTAACTGTACTTATTAACTAATATAATTAATATACTAGTAATTGTTACTATATTTACAAATAATTTTTCAACATTATATTGTTTTTTTATAATAATTGTTGTAATTTTATCAATAAGCGAATGAATTATTTGCCCTGAATTAACAATATTAATATTATTATTATTATTAATATTATTAATATGATTTTTGTTTGGTTTTTCAGATTTAGTATTATCTTGTGTTTTACTACAATTAATTATAATTTCAATAATATTATTCAGTGATAATAAAAATAAATTCTTATCAAATTCTGATAGGTCTAAATCAATAGTTAATAATCTATTTATAGCTTTAGTAACTGTATGTTTTTTATTATTTTCAATTAAACTATTATGATTTTCAATAATTTCCATTGCTTTAACAATAATTAAAATATAATTAGACCTATTAATATCCATATAACGTATATAATCTTGTAATTTATTATATAAATAATCAATATCATCTAATTCATTTTCACAATTCTTATCTTTATTTTTTTTCTTATTTTTCAGTTTAATAGTATTATTATTATTATTATTATTATTATTTTTATTCTTAGAACCCCTTAATATATTAGGTGTATTACAAATGCTTAAATTCTTAGTATAACTAAACTCAGACTCAGAGTTAAATACACTATCATTCTCTATACTATTTTCTATACTATTACTATTACCTATACTATGACCTATAATACGACCTATACTATTACCATTACTATTACCATTACTTATAATGTTTTCTATATTATTTATATTATTTATATTATTATTATTATTACTATAACTTATTATATCTTTAATATTATCACTATTAAATGATACTATATGTGAAATATTATCTTTATTTTGAATTATTTCTGGGATAACTGGGATTATTTCTGGGATAACTGGGACTATTTCTGGGATAGCTGGTATTATTTCTTGGATAACTGGTATTATTTCTGGGATAGCTGGTATTATTTCTGGGATAACTGGTATAATTTCTTTGATATCTTGAATTATTTCTGGGATAACTGGGATTATTTCTGGGATAACTGGTATTATTTCTGGGATAACTGGGATTATTTCTGGGATAACTGGTATAATTTCTTTGATATCTTGAATTATTTCTGGGATAACTGGGATTATTTCTGGGATAACTGGGATTATTTCTTGGATAATATCTTTATTATCAAAAATGTTTAATCTAGATGATATTGGTAAAAAAATATTTGAATCTTCATTTGAACCTGTATTTGGTTCAATATCTTTATTCCATAAATAAATTGTATCATTAATATAGCTTAAAATATCTTCATTAGATTTATTACCACTAGAAACTGAACTACTTATTACATAGCTATTATTAGAACTGTTAGGAGCACTAATACTATTACTATTACTGTTATCGTTTGTATTAGTTATTATAATTGATTCTATACTCATAGTTTCTTTTTGTTCATCAATACAAACATCATTATCATAAGTTATATTATCAATAGTATCAATAATAGGTTCAGTATCAATAGTATCAACAACAATTGGTTCAGTATCAATAGTATCAACAATAGGTTCAGTGTTATCCATAATTAGAAATATAAATAAATATAATAAATAAAAATAAGATTATGTATCTTAATATATAATTAGATTCTAATTAGATGCTAATAAAATTAAAATAAAAAAGTAAAAAATAATATAAAATTAAAAGGTAAGTATTATAATTCTTACATATCTAGACACTCTTATCATCTAGAAATAATCTCCAGAATATTTTTGTAGGCTTTTGAGAAAATATATATGCATCTACCATAAGATTAGTTGTTGGAATTTTATTTTTCATATATTCATTATGTAAATCACCACACATAGGTTTCATTGAATATGGTATGTTCTGTTTTATTAATGTTTTTTTAACAAATGTTAAATGATAAATTCTAAATAAATTCATTGAATAATTACGAATTAATGTAAAGAACCAATTAAATAGTTTAATATACAATAAATGCTTATTGCTACCAACATCATGTTGCTCATCAAATTCTTTTAAAAAGTCTTCTATTTTACCTTCATTTTTTAATCTATAATAAAGAAAGAATAAATTCTTAATATTCCAGGGTTCTACAACAATAGGCTTATTACCTTTTAAATTACATATTTCTTTATACTGTTTATTAGTAAACTTAGAACGTTCACCATTACAACCATAAATAATATATCCTTTAAAATCCCTTTTAGCATTATTTACTTCATTATTTACTTTATTATCAATATATTCAAATGTTTTATTAATATATAATTCATTAGATGATTTGGTATTAGTATCATTAGTATCATTTGTATCATTAGTATCATTAGTATCATTAGTATCATTAGTATCATTTGCACTATCAATATAAACAACTTCTGGTAAATTAAAACTAACCCCAAATTCAGAAAGCTTTGTATTATATTCATTAACATCTACATATATAATCATATTAGTACCTAGAACAGTAAAAGCATCTCTAATAGATTGCTCTGTTTCTGGAGAATAAGTAATTGATACAATATTATTAAATTGTAATTGTGATAGTTCTTCAAGTTTAAATTTAAATACAGCACATAATGTATTAAAGTTGCGAGTATTCTTAGATAACATACAATTATCTGGATGCTCAATATTAAATACAAGAACAGTATCTTTAATAATATCTTCAGGTATATTATCAATATTAATTGATGAAAGAGAATTATTTTCTTCAAACATTTCAGAAAAAGTTTTTAAACTACTAAAACGCCCTGTACCCACAACGCTTCTAGTTGAATAAGCAAATTGTTTATTAAATTTAATTTCAATATTTTCAGTTATTAATTCTTCTTTTAATGCTTCACTGTTATCATTGTTGTTATTAATGCTTAGTTTATCTGTTTTATTATTTAAATCATCAATCTCGTCAATATCATCACTAGATACTGTTGTAGATACAACCGTAATATTATTACTTTTAAGACTTGGATTATATGTCATCATTGTCCCTTCAGGAAATTTATACATAGTAAATTTATTAGTAATGCTATCATCTTTATTAGTAATTAAATTAGATTGAGCATCAGTTTTATTAATATCATAAAGACTACAAAAATCATCAAGTTTATATGATTTAGGTATACCTAATGAAATAATTCTCATATTACGAATATCTAACATCATATGACGACATAGCATTGTAATTATAGAATTGGTTTTATAACCTTTTAGACTTTTAACATAATATAAAACAGCAATGTGCTCATTAGCCATACGCCTTTTTACACCATAATTATAATAAAGCTTAAATAAGAAATAATCTATAAAAGATCCAATAGGTTTAGTTATTGTTTTAACTTCATTTCCTTCATTTACTTCATTTGCTTTAGCTTTTTCTATATTATACTCAATATAAATTTGAGACATAAAATTATAAAATTCATTACAAGCTTTATTGATAAATAACTCAGAAGACATTTTTTAATAGATATGAATAAGAATTTAATTAATGAACATAAAATTATTATTTGTATATATAATTATATATACTGTGTTTAAATTTAAATTTTTGTTTTAAAAATTTTTAATATAAAATGAATATAAAATAAAATATAAAATAAAACATAAAATAAAAAAAATATAAAAAATATAAAAAATAAAGATGTAATATCTACATATCTATTTATCTACATATCTACAGATAAAAGAATAGAACAGATACTATAATTGTATAAAATAAGCAATGTGATAAATCTTTATCACTAAAAAAATTTATAATAAAATCATAACCCTTGACTTTACATTTTGAATTTTCATCATCACCAATATTATCTGCCAAACGATAAATTATAAATAATTCACTAAATAATGCTATTACAAATAATAATACATAGCTAGAACCAATTAATGGTATAGTAGATAAAAACTTGCTTGCTGGTAAAAAAATATTAATTAATCCTACAATCATTAGTAAAGAACTAATCAATTTACCATTAGTTATTCGCCATCCTGTTGATAATGGACAATTCTTCTTTTCCTCAATAGCATTTATAAATTGAGTAAAATAAATATGTACTACAGTAAATATAATACTAAATATAATACGTAATATTGTCCAGATACTAAACATTTATTATTTATTATATATTATGTATATTTTGTATTTTATAGTTGTTTATAGTTGTTTATAGTTGTTTATAGTTGTTTATAATTATTGCTAATTATTTTATATATATATAGTTTATTTATATATTTATCTAGATATTATCTAAAAATAATTAACTTAACCAATCATCTTTAATTCATTAATAAATTGCCCTGTACTTTCTAGTTCATTTTGTATTTTATTAAGCATTTTTATAATTTCTAAACATCCAGGTTTAACAATAGTAGTTAATAATTCATCTTGATTATCAGTTACACCTTGAATAGCAAATATAATATGATTCTCTAGAGGATGTGGTCTTTTATATCCAATATAGGTTAATTTCTTTTGTTCTTTAGGAAGTCCATAATCAGCATAAAGCATACATAAATGCGATTGTATTATATTACCTAATGTATCATCTTCATCTTTTACAATAATATCAAATCCACCATTGAGTTGATGTGATGATCTAATTGTTATTATATTTTCATTTTTTGACATTAAATTGACAACAAAGTTACTTATCTTATCTTTAAGTATAGTAATAGCTCTATGAAATATTATTAACGGTGGAATAACTCCAACAGTCTCTATTTTAAATGTGAATACATTAGGCTCTTCTTTTTCATTAATATAAAAGCTTCTAGCACGTTCAGTTAATTCAAACCTTTTAGTAAGTTGCTCTGGAGACATAGGAGTAACATTTTTAAATTTAGCAGCTTCATTTTGTTTATCAATATATTCTTTAAGAGAAAATACAGCTTTGTCGGGATCTACAGTATTAATATAAGATGCTATAGCAACTGGACTATAATGACCATTTTCTGCTCCATTACTAATACTAGCTTTACATTCAACATGAAAATTCATTACATCTTCGCCAGTAGTTAGTTTATTAAATTCTTTATTCATTTCAGATACTACATCATTTGAAACATTTTTTGATGGAACAAAATATTTAGGTCTTAATTTATTAAGAAGTATATAATCGCCAGTAATAGGGTCAGGGGGAAATATTTTTTTTACCTCATCTTTAGATAACATTTTATTAATTGATATTTTTTTAATTTGAAAATCTTCTGTAGTAATTGACATTATAGAATTAGTATTATTAGAAACATTAATAATAAATAAATAATCATCTACATCAAACTCTTCAGGTTTAGCTATATTAAATGGTATCATTGAAATACGATGTGCTGTTAATTGATTGTGTAATGGTGAATCATTATGTATAAATTTAATATCGCAAGCGGTATATGGTTCAGTTCTAATACCAATAGTTTTAACACTCGATATCATTAATCTACGTATAGCATTAACAGTCGATGTATTTACATTTGCTATTTCAAACTCAACATGAGTATTATATTTATCCCAAGTTTTAGCATACGGATAACGTATATTAGTAATAAAATGTTTAATATATTTAGAACTTTTTTTAGTTTCTGATGCTTGTTCTGGATTAGATGACATTTTTAATTATTATTGTTTATTATTTTATTATTATTTTAGATATACTTCTAGATATATATAGATATTATTAATAGTTTACAATTAGATGCTTTAATATTTAAATTTATATTAAATTATTATATAT
>Ga0114978_10005410_pt1 | contig 10198 bp, 11 predicted proteins | sample S_140212_EF_Meta_FD_87027 | JGI IMG/M metagenome (GOLD analysis project Ga0114978, IMG submission 87027) | Freshwater microbial communities from Lake Simoncouche, Canada to study carbon cycling - S_140212_EF_MetaG | ecosystem: Environmental > Aquatic > Freshwater > Lake | place: Lake...
CAGAATCGCCCCCTTGAGGGCGGAGGCGGGATCCCGCGTTGGCTGCCCCGTCGCGTCAATCGCCACGCCTTCTGGCCACAATTCGCCGCGCCGCTGGCGAAAGAGCAGATCGGTCGACATGAAAGCCGAGGTCCCCATGTCAATGACAAAAGCCTCACCCTCAGTCGGAAACGCACAGGCAATCGGGTTGGTACCAAAACTCGCCTCGGCGCCACCGGGTGGCGCCACATGCCGCGTCGAACTCACCGTATGCAAACCGATCAGTCCGGCGTTCGCCAGCATTTCAACGTAGTAGGCGCCGCGTCCACTGACCCAGCTGTTGTTCACGCCAACCACGGCAAAACCGTGCTCGTGCGCCTTCACAATGGCCGTCTGCGTGGCGTGATACATGCTGACCATACCGACGTTGTTGCCGCCGTCGAACATCGCTGAGACCGGAGTTTCATACACTGCGCGCATGACCCGACGCGGCAGGCGCAAACGCCGGTGCTCGGCGACATTCAGAATTTTCGGCAAACCTGAATACTCATAGCCGCATACTGCGGCGTCGAGCATGTGATCGGCGAGGATGCCAGCCTCCTCGTCATCGTAGCCAGTGCGTTTTAACGCTTGGAGGGACAATGCTCGCGCTTCTTCAACACCGAGAGGTACTCGGTCGGCGCTCATCGGTTCGCGCATCGTTTCATTCATAAGCTCATCAATCCGGTTTGGCCCCGGAGGCCTTGATCACCGGCGCCCAGCGCGTGAGTTCGTTTTTGATGAATGTGGAGAACTCATCGGGCAGAATGCCACTGGGCTCAGATCCTTCGGCCAGCAGACGCTCGTTAATCTCGGGCGCGCGTAACGCGCGGTTCACTGCGCCGTGCAGCTTCATCACCAGCGGCTGCGGAGTACCCGCCGCCGCCAGTACGCCATACCACATGGTGACATCGAAATTGGCCACACCGCTCTCGGCGATCGTCGGCACCTCGGGAAACGTCACCACACGTTTCGGGCCGGTAATGCCCAGCGCGCGCAGTCGCCCGGTTTTCACATAGGGCACGACACTCGGCACGCCGGCAAAAACCAGCTGAATCTGTCCGGCGAGCAGATCAATCTGCGCCGGACCCACCCCCTTGTACGGAATATGCGTGAGATTGATTTTCGCCAGCATCTTCAGCATCTCGCCGGACACATGGGCACCGCTGCCGTTACCGCCTGAACCGTAAGCGAGTTCAGCGGGCCGCGTCTTCGCCAGCGCGATCAGCTCGCGTGCATTTTTCGCCGGCAGCGACGGATGCGCCACCAGCACCTGCGGCACCTTCGCAATCAGTGTCACCGGCTGCAGATCGCGCAGGGGGTCGTACGACAATTTCGGATACAAGGTCGGATTGATGGCGAGGGTGGCGATATTGCCAATGACGAGGTTGTAACCATCGGGCGGCGTCTTCACGACAAGTTCGATGCCGACCGTACCGCCGGCACCGGCGCGATTGTCGGGCACCACCTGCTGACCGAGAATTTCACTGAGCTTGGCCGCCATCAAGCGACCAATCACATCGTTGGTGCCACCGGGCGCAAACGGAATAATCAGACGGATGGCTTTGTTGGGATAGTCCTGCGCAAACGTGCCGGGCACGATGGCAGTCCATACAGCGGCACAAAGAAAAACGCGCCGCCACAAGCGGGTAGCAGCGCCAATTTGGAGGTTACGCATCCGGCTCACCATAACAATAAAACATTGATTATAGGCGTCAATATAAGAACGCCGCTGCGCCACTTACGCCGCGTAAAAATCTTGTCCGCGACCTGCCGCAAGCAATCCGCCCGCTACAAAACGTTAGACCTATTAATTGATCTAACGCAATATTCCGCGCGCACCGACCCGCACATGGTAGCGGACGGCTTCCCCATCACCAACCCGGTATTGATGATCGCGTTTGAAGACGAGTCGGCGCTGGCGAGGTTGATCGATGCCATTACCGAAGCCAATGCAAAAATCAAACGCTCAGACGACAAAATAAGGTTGCTCCAGGTGCCGCTCGAGCGCATCGTATAAGCGGCATTTCGCTTCCAGACTGCGCAAACGGACAGGACAACGCCCGTGCATAATTCCGGGCAGGCGCACTCCGGCCGGCGCATGAAACAAATACGCCGGCGCCCACTCAGGGTAAGGCGTTCTCAGGCTTGCCAGTGGTCAGGAAGTGGTAATAGCTCGAGATGAAAAGGTTCATGCGGTAATAATTGCGCACGTCCTTGTATTTCTCGAACTTCACGTTCTTGATGATCTCGTCTTTGCTCATGCCTTTGTTGACCGCCGCGCGCATGCCAGCATCAAAGTCTTCAAGCATCTGTGCCTCCTGCAGCACATCCTGCTTGTTGCCGATGTCGCCGTGACCGCCAAGAAATTTGTCGATGTCCATGCCGGCAATCTTGCGCAGCATCGCCACCCAGTTCGACATCGACGGCGTGAACGACGGGTTGGGCCAGCTCTGTTTTGAAAACGGCCCGCCAGTGAAAATAATTTTTTCCTGCGGGAAATAAACCAGTGTGTCACCGGGGTTCTGGCCCGGGCCCATATAGATGAGCTCAACGGTACGACCACCCAGCGTAATCACCAGTTTCGAATCGTAAACGAGGTCGGGCAACACTCTTTTGACCTCTGCCGGATCGTATTTCATCTGCTTGAAATACCCGCTACGCCGCTTCATCTCGGTATCGAAATGCGCAATCATCATACCGACAGTATCGCGATGCCCCACAAACAGCGCGCCCTCGCGCTTAAAAACCGAGTTGCCAAAATAATGATCACCATGCGCATGCGTGTTGATCACCCACTTGATCGGCTTGTTGGTGGTTTTGCGTATCGCGGCCAGCAACTCCTCGGCACGCTTCGGATGCTGACGCGAATCGATCAGCAATACACCCTCGTCAGTCACTAGCCAGGCGTTATTGGATTCCTGATGGTGATACTGAAAGAACAGACCGGGCGCGACCTCGGTTACGGTAATCGGAATATCTTTTTCCATGACCGAGCCATCCGCCGGCGCCTGTGCAAAAGCCGACGAAAATAGCCCGCACGCCAGCAGCATCGCCACCCATTTGATTGCTTTTTTCATTTCATCATCCCCCGTTTATGTTGCGCCAGCAGTGTAACGCAGCAACCGTTCTACTGCGGCACGATGCCCGCTTCGACCATCAGTTTTTTGTATTTCGGAATATCGCGTTTGAGCGTTTCCGCCAGTTCCTCCGGCGAACCGGTGACAATCTCGCTGCCACGCGCCAACACCAGATCGCGTATTTCCGGTTTTTCGAAAATCTGCACTATCGCCTTGTTCAACAGACGCACGCGTTTATCGGGCGTTCCTTTCGGTGCGAAAAGCGCATGCCAGTTGCCGAATTCATAGCCGTCTAGTCCGGACTCGGCAATCGTCGGCACCTCGGGCAGCAGCGGCGAACGCTTGGCGGTCGTCACGCCATAGACCTTCATGCGGCCCGCTTTCACATAAGGTGTGATGATTGGAATCGACAGCAGTGACACCTCGACCTCACCGGACATCACCGCCAGCTCCGAAGGCGAGCTGCCTTTGTACGGCACGTTGTTGAGATTGATGCCGGCCATCGACTTTAGCACTTCGGTTCCGACATGCCCGTTGGCGCCGGCAATCGCGATATTGATTTTGCCCGGATCTTTTTTGGCCGCTGCGATGAACTCACGGAAGCTATTGGGCATGAATTTCGGGTGCGACACCAGCGCGGTACCCGCCGAAATAATGCGGCCCACGGGCACAAAATCGCGCACCGGATCGTACGGCAGCTTCTTATAGAGGCCCACGTTCATGACATGCGTGCCGACGTTGCCGATCGATAGCGTCGACCCGTCGGGAGAAGCGCGGGCGGCGGTCTCCATCGAAAGAATACCGTTGACGCTCTGACGCGCATCAATCACCACGTTTTGCCCCAGCGCCTCGCCCAGCCCCGGTGCAATCAAACGCCCGGCAAAATCCGAAGGCCCGCCTGGCGGCGAGGGCACCAGCAAACGTACCGCACGGGTCGGCAAACTGTCCGACGTTTGTGCGGCCATGACATTACCGACGGCCGCGGCCACCGCGAGCCAACATGCGAACCACTTCATTTCATCCCCTAGCAAGGGCGCGAAAAAACGCGCGATCAATGCATAGTCTAGGGGCTGCACAAACAGCTGTCGACCACTGCCCGCCGCCACTTCTTTCTTGACACCCCCGCATCGATTTGTTATCCCTCTCTGACCAATCAGGAGGAGTACACGCAATGACGTCCGACCGCAGCAAAGTTACCTACGCAATCGCACCCGAGCGCATGCCCATGATCAGCGAAGATCAAATGACGGCCGCGCAAAAAAAAGCCGCCGCCGATATCACCGCAGGACCGCGCGGCGAAGTCAAAGGTCCATTTGTTGCGCTCTTGCGCAGCCCCGAATTCATGAACCGCGTGCAAAAGGTGGGCGAATACATCCGTTTCGTCTGCCCACTCGATAAACGCATCAACGAATTCGCAGCCATCATCGCTGCCCGCCATTGGGGTCAGCAATTTGAGTGGTGGGCGCATTACCGCCAGGCCCTGGAACACGGCCTCGATCGAAAAATTGCCGACGCCGTGGCCGAAGGTCGCCGTCCGGATGGCATGGCCGAAGATGAAACCATCGTCTACGATCTGCTGACCGAGGTGCTGGTCACCAAGGGTGCTAGCGACACAACCTATGCGCGCGCCGTGAAGAAATTCGGTGAGGAAGGCGTGATCGATCTGGTCGGTATTGCCGGCTACTACGCCCTGCTGGCGATGGTGATGAACGTGGCACGCACCAGTGTCCCGGAAGGCAGCCCGCTGCCCTTACCGCCGTTGCCCTTGCGCGCGCAGCCGGTCTGAAAACAGCACGCCCCGCTTTCGCGGGGCGTGCTCTGATGCCATACCGTGTGCCGTGCTAATCAGCGGCCTTGATACCCGCAGCTTCAATGATTTTTTTCCAGCGTACGGTTTCCGCCGCCAGCGTCGCGCGAAACTGTTGCGGTGCAGTCAATTGCGGCTCGACTCCTTCGAGCTCAAGCCGCTTCCTGAGTTCCGGACGGTTCACCGTCTGCGCAAACAACGATTGAATTTGCGCGACACGGGTCGCCGGCAGCGCAGCCGGTCCGAGCAAACCAAACCACGCCACATATTCATAGCCGGCCACACCGCTCTCGGCGATTGTCGGCACCTCGGGTAATTCCGGCGAGCGCTTCAAGGTCGAGATGCCGATCGCGCGCAGCCGCGTGCTACGCACATGGGTGACCGCGCCGGGCATGGTAGCGATCATGAAATCGATCTGTCCGGCGATCACTTCAGTCAACGCCGGACCAGCGCCCTTGTAAGGCACGTGGTTAAAGCTGACACCCGCCATATTGCGAAACAGTTCAACCGCCAGATGCGACGAACTGCCGATGCCGCCAGTGCCATACGTCACCGCGCCGGGCTTCTGTTTGGCGAGTTGCACCAGATCGCGCGCCGAACGGGCGGCAAAAGACGGATGCACCACGAGCAGATTGGGGGTTGCCCCTATGACACTGATCGGCGCGAGATCCTTCAACGCGTCATAGGGTAGCTTGCTGCGCAAGGCCGGCTCATACGCGAGTGCCGCGCTGTGCAAGAGCAGCGTGTAACCGTCGGGGACGGCACGCACCACCAGTTCGGTACCGACCACACCGCCGGCACCGCTACGATTGTCGATGACCACCTGCTGCTGCGTGGTTTCTGCAATTTTTGCGCCGATCAGGCGCGCGATGACGTCCACCGTACCGCCGGGTGCAAACGGCACGATAAGACGGATTGGCCGCGCCGGATAACGTTCGGCCTGCACATCGGCTGCGTTTACAGCGCCGCTGCATAGCGCGGCAGCGCAGGCCAGCATGCGTAGCGGCAATACCCGTTCGACCGCAAGGCGAGGGATCTGCATCATGCCGTCAACTGCCGCACCATATCGGGCAGGAAACGCCGCGTCACCTCGCGCATCTGATCTGCGGTGAGATTACTCACGGGGTGCGGTAATTCAATCAGCGCATGCCCCTCCATACCCTTGTTGCGAAATTGCGAAACTGCCGAGTTCTTGAAAATCTGCGTGATAAAGAGTGTGGCTGGAATGCCGCGCTTTTCGAATTCAACCGTGTCGTGCACACTGCACAACGTGCATGACCCTCATCCACCAAGGGCCGAGACAACGACGTCGACCTCCCTGGCGATCTCGTCGAGCAACTCTTTGGACGCCGGGCGCGAAAAATATTCCTTCTTGCGCAATACCACACGCGCCACGCCGTAATCGCGCTTCAATACCTCAGCCACCGCGTCGAGGATCTGGTCGCCCTGTTCCTTGGTGTTGTCGAGCAGACCCACCACGCAGTTGGTGAGATCCATTGGCCGCGGCGCCTGCGCGATACGCGCGCGCTGTTTTTTAACGGTCGGATCAATAAAACCCGGTGCCTCTGTCATCGCATTCCCCTAGACTTCGTAACGTCCGTGTACCGGCTGACTCGAATCGTTCCAGCCGTGACACACCGCAGTAATCGGCCCGCGGCCGCCCGCCACCAACAACTGCAACGTGGCCGGATTCTTCACCGCCTTGATCATGTAGTCATCATCGTCGGGATCAGCGCCCATCGCACGCGCACGTTCAGGCCGCCAGTTGCCGCCATTACGGATGTCGCCCTGACGGCGCACCGCCAGCTCGCACAACCGACGATGCACATCGGCACGGCTCATACCCGCGGCGGCGCACAGTCCGGCATGCTGCGGGCTCATCACCACGGCAATGCCCGAAGCAAACCACATATGCCAGGAACCGGTCGAGGTCATTGAATCGGCAATGCCGCGCAACAGACGTTCGGGTTCGGTGCTGACGTCATCGAAATGCAGACGCGGTGCCTCCACCATGACGGCGCTGATCACGTTATCCGTATCCGCATAGCCGTGCGCAACGGCCAGACTATCCCACGGGCTTAGCTCCGTATTTTCAGTCAGACAGGCGCTATAGCGGATCGGTGAACTAAAAATGGTCGCCGACGAACCGCCGGGTATACCGTCGCCGACATTCAGCAATAGTAAACGGATCGCGCGACCGATCGTGGTGTTGGCGCGAAAACCCGGGCCAAAACAACCATTGCCGCCATGCAACCCGATCTGTTTCGCATAAGGGCCGTTGACGATCATCAGCGGCGCGACCCCGTGCATCGTGCATTGCACGCCGCCAAGATTGAAGTCTTCGCGCGTGATGATTTCAATCGCACCGATCACCACCGGCAGGTATTCGGGTTTGCAGCCAGCCATCAGCGCATGGATCGCAATCGTGCGCACCGTCGCCGGCTCGCCGGCCGGCGCAATGTAACCGATGATCTTTTCGGGATCGAGCCGCGTAGCGCCGAGCATCCACTGTACACGCGCCTCTGTCGGCGTCACGACCGGCAGGCCGTCCGACCATTCCTTCTGCAGGAAAAATTCGAATTCGTCGACTGTTGCCACGATCATCCCCCGCCCTATTTGGTGCCGCCGGCTTTTGTCCGGATCAAGCGCGTCACCGGCTCGTAACTAAACGAGGTCGGCACGAACTGCGAGTGTATGCCCGCCCCCCCCGCGACGACGATATTAATATCATTGACGCGGTCGGCCACCCCGATGTGATTTGGATCACCCGCAATCTCGAACCAGCGCGAACGGCGGTGATGCAGACCAACCACGCTGCGCTCGGCAAAACGCGTCAACGGGATACGCGCCTTCTCGAAGAAATGCTGTTTGATCTTCTGTTTATCGTAGCCATCGCGGGCCAGCGTCTGCGCATGCTCGGGGCTCAATACGAAGAGCGGACCAGTCGGAAAGATGATGTTGTTGTGACCCAGACCGGTCAACGCACCAACAAAATGATCGAGAATTTCCGCGCCAGTCTCGCAACCGTAGGTAAACACGTTCTGCGGCCCTGAACCACCGATCGCCGTCACCGTGCTGTCGCCGACCTTGAAACCGCGCTCGACATGCAGCGGCTCCCACGGCGACTCGTCTTCATTCTCAGCGATACAAAAGGTGTACTTGCCGGCGTGACCATGGGTGGCCATATCGGTTTCACCCGGCAGATCACCGCCGACATTGCGTAGTATCAGTTGCAGCGCACGACCAATAGTGGCGTTGGCGCGGTTACCCTGCCCGAACACGTTGCCGCGTGCATTGAGGCCAAGTGCTTTCACAATCGGGCCGTTGACGATCAGCAGGGCGGAACTGGTGTTGGTCGCAGTCTGGATGCCGTAGAGCCGGATGTTGTCGTCAAGCACCGCTTCGAGGGCGGCCAGCACCACCGGAAAGTAGGCCGGCTTGCAGCCTGCCATCACCGCATTGATAGCCAGTTTCTCGATGGTGGCCACACGCATGCGCGGCGGAACGGGGCCGATGGTTTCCTGCGCATCACGCCCAGAAGCGGCGAGCATCGCAGCGACACTCTCGACCGTCGGCGCGGTAACCGGCAGCCCGTCGGTCCAGCCGTGGGTAAAGAAAAACTCCTGCAGCGCGACTGGATCGGCGTCGATCTCAATACGCTCTTCGAGGATGTCTTCACCCAACGCACCGCGTGCGGCCGCACCTTCAATCAGTGCGCGGGCGATTGACTGTGCGGCATCGGCGGCACGACCTTCGACCAGATCGCGCGAAGCCGTGTGCATCGGGTGGGGAATTTCGACAATGGGCAACGCCGCGAAACCGCGGCCGGCGGCCTGCACGCGTGCGGCACCCGCAAAGGCAGTGCTACAAATGGTTGCGGTGGGGATGCCGTGTGCTTCGAGTTTGACGCCATCAGCCACGCTGATGGAAGCGGACGTCCCTCAATCGCCGTAACACTGGATGACGGCGGCGCACTTGACGAGTTCCGCCAGATCGCCGGCGGCCAGCTCGTCCTTCGGTGCGCGCTTGCGCACCGTCACGTTGGCACCGATGCCGTAGTTCTCACGCAGGAGCGCGCCGACCCGTTCGATGAAGTGATCGGCATTCTGCTTGCTATTATCGACAAAACCGATCACCGCCCCCTTAAGGTCGGCAATCCGGGTGGCGCCGGTGATCGGCGTCACCGGCTGGGAAACTTTTGGATTCAGTATCGTGATGCCTGTCATGCCTGCTCCCGCTGATTTGGCGAAGGTGCTCCGCCCTGATTGGCCATCGATGGTAGCAAAGGCAGCAGAATTAACAAGAACGAATTTAGCATTCCAGTATACTGATCAGTTATACAAACGGTGGAACGCAACGACGATGAAACTGCAGCAACTGCGTTATTTCTGCGAGGTGGCGCGCCAGGGTCTGAGCGTTTCGAAAGCCGCCTCTAGCCTGCATACCTCGCAACCCGGCGTCAGCAAACAACTCGCCCTGCTCGAAGCCGAACTTGGCATCAGCCTTTTTACACGCAACCGCAACCGCATCAGCGAAATCACCGCCGCTGGCGGTGCGTTGCTGACGGTGGCGCAACGCATGCTCGACGATGCCGAAACACTCAAACGGCTGGCGCAGGATTTTGGCAGTGAAAAAAGCGGCAGCCTGACGGTACTGACCACGCACACCCAGGCGCGTTATGCGCTGCCCGGGGTAGTCAAACGCTTTACCGCACAGTATCCGGCGGTGCGTTTAAACGTGCGTCAGGGCACGCCGGGGCAGATCTGGCAGGCGGTCGCCGCTGGTGAGGCGGACATTGCCATCGCCAGCGAACCGCGCTCAGCGCTGCCGGGGCTGGTGATGCTGCGCTGTTACGAACTACCGCGCGTTGTGTTGACGCCGGCCGGTCATCCGCTGCTACGCGTCAAACCACTGACACTGGAGGCGATCGCACGCTATCCGATCATTACCTACGACGAAGAATTCATCGGCCACACCAAGGTGCAACGCGCCTTCGAAGCGCGCGGCCTCGCGCCCAATCTCGTGCTCAACGCCATCGACACCGATGTCATCAAAGCCTATGTCGAGCACGGTCTTGGCGTGGCCATTGTGGCAAAACTCGCGTTTGATCCGAAGCGCGACCGCGAGCTGCGCGCGCTCGATGCCGGCCGCCTGTTTGAATCAAACACGGTCTATCTCGGTTTCCGGCGTAACCATCATCTGCGCCGCTTCGCGCTTGATTTCATTGAAATGCTGGTGCCACACTTGAATCGCAAAGTGCTGCAGGCCGCAGTCGATGCCGGCACGGTCAAGG
>Ga0114978_10005411_pt1 | contig 10198 bp, 16 predicted proteins | sample S_140212_EF_Meta_FD_87027 | JGI IMG/M metagenome (GOLD analysis project Ga0114978, IMG submission 87027) | Freshwater microbial communities from Lake Simoncouche, Canada to study carbon cycling - S_140212_EF_MetaG | ecosystem: Environmental > Aquatic > Freshwater > Lake | place: Lake...
CTATCGCATGAATAGAAAGGGTATTTTATACACATATCATCTTTAGTAACTGCAAAACCATGGTATTTAACTTTGTGTTTTGTCATAGTAAATATTTTATCATACAAATACCTACTATCGTTTCCTAAACCAATATAAGAGTGCCCTTCATCTATCCATTTTTTTAATACATTTAAAGAACCTCCATCTAATATAGGGTGGTAAACTCTCATATATTGAAAATTACCACCTATACTTTTTACTTCCTTACAAACATCATCTAAGTAATCTTTTGGTAATATCCCGTAACAATCCAACTCAACAAACACAAAGGGTTTATCCTTCAGCTCTTCTATATATTTAATGTAACCTTTTGAGAATTCGTATATGCTAGGTAATTTTGTTTTAGATGTCTTTTGGTTATTACCTAACGTGCTTTTATTCCAACTATACGCTCCACTATCTACCATTAAAAATTTATCCGCAGGCCATCGATTTACATTTTTCCTTTCTGTTAATGCAGAAAACAATTTTGATATATTGTGTTCAACACACTTATCGTCGAACCATTGATTTGTTGCTGCTGCTACAAGTAATCTCATAATTATTCCTCTTCCTCAAATAAATCTATTTGCATTTTAACTGCCTTATAATCTTCTGGGTTGTAATCACTAAAATCTATATAATCTATAAAATCTTGAGATGTAATAGGTATTTCATTCATTAAATGTTGTTTATCTTTTAAATGCAAACCTAATTTAACGAAGTTTAAATCACACCATGTTAAATTATTAAATAGTTTTATTTTTTCTTTTAAAGAACATTCTAATTGAACACAAAAAACTTTCTGATAATTAAGTTCTCTCATACTTAAAACAATTTTGTTTCCCTCCAATATATTATTATTCTCATCTATATATACAGGTCTTATTTGACCATGCTTCATAATAGATACCTTAATAAGTGAATAATCTGTTTTTTCTTCAGATGTAAACCCACTTGTTTTATTTAAGATTGAAATATCAACCTCAATTAGTCTGTCCAATATACTCCTTTTTGATTCCATAATTCTGTCATAAATTTTTGAATGTTTGCCCAATATTTAACTTCTCTTTCAATGTTTACCAGGTAATGCCTTTTTTTTGCAAGAAAACCCGCAAAGTTATCATCCTGTACGCTTTTAAAGTTTCCAAACCTTCCAGGTGATAACCAAGATGTACTATCAACCGAATAGAATGGATATCTTTTTAAGTATCTTGTATCTGTTATACCCAAACCATGTACTTTGTGAATGTGCTGAGTTATATTAAAAACAAAATCAAAATATCTTTTTTCTTCTGTAGAATTTAAACCACAATTAGCAACACCTCCAATAGATACGTAATCAAATTGCTGTATCATATCTTTTAAATAACCTACATCTCCAACTCTATATTCTGAGAAGTGATAAACCGGAATGATTTTTGTTTCCTTTACATTATCCAATAGGTGTTTTCTATTTGATAAAGTTTCATCCCTATCCTTAACATCTAATTCAAATGCAAATATTGGTTTAAATTTATTTAGATAATTGGCGTATGTTTCCACCGAGATTGTTACACCTTTTGTTCTTGCAACAAATCCACCAGAATCCAATAATAATTTAAAACCTGTACTTGGTTGTTTTTTCTTTAAAGTCCAATAAGACTCTAATCTATTAACAATACCACAATCAGTTAAGAGTTGGTTGTATCTCGGAGAGCCATCGGCTCCGGCAAAGTGTATGTTCATTATTTACAAAAATACTCTTCGTTAATAATATAATCCTGATAAGGTTTGTAAGGAACCTCCAATGTAATTTCTGAATCTTTAAACATAAAAAACAAAACTTCGTTTAGTGACTTTTGATAAAACTCTGTAAATACATGAATCTTACTGTAATAGTTATTTCTAAAAAACTTTGTTGCCATTTCTTTTTGTTTCCAAAAGTTTGGAATACCACAATCATAATGAGGCATATCACCCCATAATGCTTCTGGTACGATACCAAAAACACCTGTTGCTATAAGTAGTTCTCTATCCGGATATAACTCCTTAATTTTACAATGAATAGGGCTTGGGTAAGGTTTATCCGCGAAACAGTTTGTTATAACGCACTCTGCATTATTACTTCTATATTCTAAAATCTTTTTCTCAAAGTCAATTATTTCTTTTCTAAAATAAGAATTATAATTAGTCATATAAAACTCATGCTCTATAATCGTTTGTGTATCATTACCCCATTGATTATCAACTTTCCATAATGCATCTACAAGTTCAGGTCTTAATGTTGATACAAACTCAACAAAGTGCCTGTAACCACCATTACTTTTTGTGTTGAAAATTAAACTTTGCAATTTCATATCTACCAGCCAATGGTCTTGTTGAAAAAATAATTGGTAGTCTATTGATTTAGCTTTACAGTAATCAATCATAGGTAACCAACAAAGAGGAGGATTAACAACTTCATCTTCTGGTTTTAAATTTTTAAAAAATTCTAAATACTGTGAATAAGTATCGTTGTAATTTTTGCCAAAAGGCATTTTAGTTAAATCATATTTCATATTTCTGCTTTTATTAAAGTTGTTTCTTGAATTATTATTTTAAAGTTTATTAAAGGAAATGCGCTTAGCAATTGTTTTTTTAAAACGATGCAAAAGTTTTCTGTCGTTGCCCTTATCTTATTAAACTCAGGTAGTATAGATAAATTTTTATTATTAAAATACATTACTATTTCTGTTAAAAAAACATCATCAACCGGGTAATCAATAAATGGAGCGACTGTCTCTGCAATTACTGTAATTATAAAATTATGACCATGTAAGTCACTTAAAACTTTTTTTAAACTATCTAAAGCAGATTTAAAATCCCCATCTAATTCATATTTTAAAAATTTTTCGTAATTATCGTAAGTAACTTGTCCGTTGAAGTGTGTTGCCTGTAATTCGTATGTTCTTGTATATTTCATAACCACCCGTTTTGTTTTGCTTCAAAATAACCTTTTGCTCTCAATACAGTTGCCGGATTGTCTAAAACACCATACCCCCATTCATGTTTCTCACTTCTATTTCCATTATAATCCGTATGTGATAAATCAACTATTATATCAAGTACACCTAAATCCTTTGCCATTTTCCAAGTCTCAGCTTTTGATTTATACATTAAGGGCGTTAAAATTATAAGGTTAGATTCTGTTGCTAAGTTTATTGTGTTTCTCATAGAATCAACAAATCTTTGTCGGCAATCTGGATAACCTGAATAATCCGTTTCACATACACCCGTAATAACAGTATCTATTCCCCTTGATACAGCCTTTGCACCTGCAATAGAAAGAAATATCATGTTCCTACCAGGTACAAAAGATGCAGGTAAGTCTTTAAATGTTTCGTGGTTATCAGATACATTTTGTTCACTACTTTGTAACAATGCAGAGTTTTCAAATAAACCTCTAATATCTACGACTTCTAATTCAACCCCAAACTTCTCACATATGATTCGACTTTGTTCTAATTCAATAGAATGTTTTTGCCCATAGTTAAAAGATAGGCAAGTTACCCTATAACCATTTTGTAATGCGTAGGCAAGACACGTCGTACTGTCTTGCCCGCCACTAAATAAAATAATTGCTTTTTTCATTTTTATTTTTTTAGTTTTTTTAATAAAATGTAAACGGTGTTTTTCTTAAAGCCTGTCTCTGCAACTATTTGCTTTGCATCTTTACCTTCTTTAAAAAGATTTGCTACTGTTTCACTAATTGTTGATTTCTTTGTTTCGTTACTTTCTACATTTGTAGATTCTGTTCCATCTTGTGGAATCTCGTTTTCTGTTTTCATTTGTTTTTTTTATTTATTTGTTATTATATCTTTTTTACAAGTTGCGGAGCATTTAGTAGTCTCTTCTATTTTGACTTCTATCAATTCACATCCAGTACCTAATAATTGTTTTGGTCCAACTATTTCAAGTAACCATTTACCAATATTTTCTGCCGTAGGATTATATGGTACAATGATTACTCCATCAGGGTCTAATTCTTTTAAAACTTTTCCCATAGGGTCTTGGTCGTAAATTAAAAACTTGTGGTCCCAATTATCTTCTAACCACATACATAATTTAGATTTAATAATTGAAAAATCAATTACTCTACCTATGCCATCTAAATCGCCCGCAATTTTAAAATGGATTCTATAATTGTGGCCATGTAAATGAGCACACTTACTTTCATGCCCATAGACTCTATGCCCTGCACATATATCGTGATATCGTTCTACTGTTATCATTTTATTTATTTTTAATTAAACTAAGAAACTCTTGTCTACAATTCATGTCATTTCTAAAACCTCCTACCATTGCAGATGTTGTTGTCCAGCAATCATGTTTTTGAACACCTCTCATCTCAACACATAAATGACGTGCTTTTAAAACAACGGCCACTCCTTTTGGTTGTAGTTTTTCCATTAAAAAATCTGCAACTTGTTGCGTAATTCTTTCTTGGTTTTGAGGTCTTTTAGAATAATAATCCAATGTCCTTGGTATTTTACTTAGGCCTACAATTTTTGTATTAGGTATATATGCAATATAACCAAAACCCATAAAAGGTGCAAGGTGGTGCTCACAAATAGAAAAGAAAGGTATATCAGAGACTATAATCATCTCATCTTTACTACCCTCATTTTCAAATGTGGTAAAATTAAATTCTTGTGGGTTACAAAATTCTTTTAAGAATTTAACGTATCTCTTTGGTGTGTCTAACAACCCTTCTCGTTCGACATCTTCTCCTATTGACATCAATAAGGTTTTTACTGCATCAAGTTCTTCTTGTTTAATTACTGTTTCTTGCATATTTATTTGGTTATATTGTTTAAAATTTTATCGTACATATCAAATCTATGTTCTCTTATTGGTTTTATTTTTGGCTCCGTAGAAAAGTGTAAAAGTAAACAAGGGCTAATCTTTTTATACTTATCGACATATTCATATCTTTCCAATTCTCCATTTGCAATTCTTTGTTTAATCATACCATGGTATGGGTACATTACATTGTCATATTTATTCTATAATCGTTTAATTCTTTTCTTATCCACTTATAATTGCCATCGAGTAAATCACCATACAAGGCATTACTTGAAAATATATTGTCAGATAATAAATTCATATCTAAATCAAAACAAATTGTATTCCCATTATCATCTCCCTCTTCAGGATTACCAAAATATAAATTTGTTTCTGTAATTAACATTAACAAAAAAATTTCTTCTCTATGGGTTATTTCTCTTGGTAACTTTTTAAGTAATTGCACTAAACTTGTCATTTGCATATTTTTTTAAAAGTGGGTGCTATCAACACCCACTAAATTTATAAATTTATTGTGTAACTTCAACCAACTCTACTGTGTTTTTTTCAACCCACTCCATAATTGTTTCATATGCCACCAAGTTTGTTTTGTAACCTAATCCACTCATCACATACTCTTCTTTTTTGTCATTAGATACTACCATGTGATTAGTATATCTTGTAATACCATTAAACAACCCCCACAAAGTATTTCCCTCTAAATCAACTTCTTTTAGTATCGCTTGATTAACTAACTCCATTTTCTTTAACTGTTGATGTGAAACTTTTTCATTGGGCGCAAGTATATCCGCATTGAAACACTTTTTAATAACTTCGGCAAACACTTCTTCTCTTAAAGGTTGGCTTGCCATTACTTTAAAATTATGCATCAACTTTTCATCCAACTCTATCGCCTTTTTCAAATCCCACATCGCTCTTTTAATTCTTTCACTTGCAGATGTAGTGTGTCTAAACTTAGCTACATCCTTGTAGGCCTTATAAAAAGTATTCTGGCATACAACAACAGTATTGCTACTACCAAAACCTATTGCAGAGCTCCCATCATGGCTATTAAGTGCTGTAATGAATCTTTTAATATCACTCTTACCAATGTATTCTGTTTTTAATTCTGTTTGTAAATAAACCATTCTACCACCTTTTAACTCGCCTCCCTTTACTACATCTAAACCTATTCCATTACTTGCTTCTACTATTGTATCTGCTAATTCGTGGTTTTGAAATGGGGCATACTTATCCCGTACTGAACCTAACCATGTATTTGTGTCGTTTCTAAATACACCTACGCTTTTTGTCGGCAAACTGTTCCAATTATTGTTATCACTTTGACTAACCAAAGGGATTTTGTTTACAGTCCAATTTAATCCTGTTTGTTCCAATACTTGAAACACTTGTTCTTGTTTTGTCTTCATTTTCTTTTTTTTTTAGTTATTAACTTATTTAATTGTGTGTTGGTTTAAAACTATTTAATTCAAACTTATTTACAAATGCACTAAGGCCTTTTGTGTGCAAATTTGTTATTGTGTTTTGAGTGCATCGTTCTCTAATTTCAAACAACCTTACTCTTGGGTCTCCAATAATTTGAAAACTAAACACATCATAACCTCGCTCGTTTGTGAACATTCCTGCCTGTGCTGTTGTTACTAATGCTGTACCACTTTTAAATGTACTTATTTTCCAATCGTATCCCTTTACACTTTTGACCTGCGTCTCTGCCTGCCAACCATCTCTTCCCTTCCAGATTTTTATGTTGTTTAATTTTTCTTTCAACTGTTCTGTTGTGTATTGACTGTCCGTCAATTTTAAATTTACCTGTGTCATTTTTTTTGTTTTTAACTGTTTATATATTTATTTAACTTGTTTCAAATTGTTAATTGTATTTACAACCTCCACATAATCAAACCCTGCCCAACCATCTAAATCTAATTTTATTACATCTTGTTCGTTAATGCTTAACATCCTGTATGAGAATTTAAAGTGTTTTCCATTTTCTAATGTGAAACCAATTCTGTTTTCATATGTACCTCCTTCTTTTATATAAGAACTTCTCACCCAATTACTTTCAAACTTTACATCAAATTCAGGAAACTCACTTTTTACTGCTCTTAATGCCATTTCCTTTTCTAAATGTGCTCTATTTACACTTTTCTTTTTATCAACTTCGTACTCTATGTAAGATTCTATTTTTTTAAACATTGTTTTTACACTTGTAATTGCTTTCGTCTCATCTTTGTAATCCCCACCTTGTAAAAACATTTTGAAACCATTATTTGTTGCCGTTCTTGACCATTTACTACTATATGTTAAATGTTCATATACCCTAATTCTGTATTTTTCATCAACAACCCCTATCTTATATTCAACATCTTCAACTTCTTTTTCCCAATAAATTTCTTCCGTATCTTTTTTGTAATCTCTAACAATATGTACTTTTTTAAATTTTATTTCTTCTAAAGTAAACATACCTGCGCTTATGTTTTGTAAATCTAAAAAATAAAGTTCTGCCGCTTGTCTTTGTTTGTGACATTGTAAGGCATTTGCCACAATTTGTTTTTCATTATCCTCAACTCTTTTGTCAAGTTCCTGTATTCGTCGCAATTCTTTTTCTTTTGCCTCTATCTCTGCTTTTTCCCTTTGCAATTTAATCATCTCCAATTCGTTTGCCGTTAATTGGATTTCTGTGTTATTTGTTTCTGTTGTCATTTTGTTTGTTTTTTATATTAGTAATTAACTTATTATTTTGCGTGTATTTGTTTTAGTAATGGTAAAAAATTAGTAGTCGCTTTTGCTTCGGTTTCTCTTTGCCCCATCGGTTTGCTCATATCCCAAATAAAAGTTTTCTTACCAACAATTTTACAAGTCAAATCCTTTACAGTATTTATGCCCCAACTTACACCTTGATTGCGGTGGCACTTTACATCACCTAACCATAAATCGTGGCTTGGTTCATCTATAAATAACCCTTGCATACAAGCGTATTGGTCGCTATCTTTTTGCCCTGAATAACTCATTGTTGGAGCATACTGCACTACTGTTAATTTACCTTTTTCGTCTTGAACTAAGTAAACTGTTTGTTTGTGATTTGTCATTTTGTTTTTGTTTTTTATATTAGTAATTAACTTATTTATAGTACAAATGTATTACATATTTTAATACTACCAACCCGTGATATTAAATTTTACCATAATAATCTATAACTACCTATAAATGAGTATATTATTTTTCACATTTAACATTTGAATTTCTCTATAAAACAGGGTTTTTTTCGGTTTTTTACTGTTTATTAGTGCAAATATCAATCAAAAAGGTACCAAAACATCAACAAAAAAACTATAAAATATAGGAATTCAATGTGTGAAAACATAGCAATTATTAACACACCTTAAGAGCTCCTGTTTCCGAGTAACGAGATCGAATTGCCGAAACAGAGTGTCGAATTAGGGGTTGTTCGGCAACTCAAATGCCGAAAATAGTATTTGCAACACACTAAAATCGGCAACTTAATTTAATCCCCTAAACTTTTTAAAAATACTTTTGGTGAAAAACCATATAAATACTCGGAATTACTCTTTTTCATGCAAAGTGTTATTTTGTACTCATATCCAAGCCTATCAAAGTAATCTCTAACGGTTTGCAAATCGGCACCGTCAATGGATATCCCATCTATATTATATTCTATATATTTATTATTTAATTCCTTTGCAAGTTTTGAAATGGTTTGATATAATTCATATCTTATATTATCATACACCCTTTTAAAACTACTTGTATCACAAGTAATTTCGGCAATATTTACCCCATCAATATATTTCATTTTATTTACCCTCGTTAAAAATGTAACACAATATCTTTTTGCTTTTTTATATTTATCATTAGTTAAATATTTTTTATAAAATTTATTATTTATATATCCAAGTTTGTGGGCAACTTGCCAATAGGCAGAACTTAAATCTACATTATAAAACATTTTGTTAATCGGCAAGGTGGTCCAATAATCAACATTCTTACATCTTGCAAGTCCTTTAAAAGATATTTGTTCATCAAAGAGTTGGGGTTGTTTTATAAACTGTTTAAATAATTGTTTATTAAATTGTGCAATAAAAGAAACAAACTCCTGTTCCGTTAATCCATCTACGTCTAAAATATTGGTTGGTGAAATTGTGGCTATAATTCTATTATGAACAATTAGTTTTTTTCTAGAGCCAAAAATATGTTCTTGGAATTTGTTTTTATTATATAATTGTATGCCTACAAATTTTTGATATTCATCATTGCCTACAGATAGTTGGTTGTATTTTCTCATTAACTTAATTTATCATATCTCTTTTTAAATTCCTTTCCATCTATTAGTCCATCATCATATAATCTGTATAATATTTTTAATTCCTGTGATTTCCTTTCCTCCTTTGCAGTATTTTCTTTTGATTGTTGAATTAAAAAATCTTTATCTTGTTTTAAATCGGCATTAACTATGGGTTGAACTTTTGTTTCAAATTTAATATCCTTTGTTATAACTGTATCTGTTGGTCTGGCGGATGGTTTATTAGGGTTAAACCCATAATTAACAGGGTTACCAGATGCATCACAACTAATAATTTTATACGTTTTTTTATCACTCCCCGATTGATTACATTTTACAAACCAATCCTCATCATATTGTTTCTCATTGATGGCAAATTTTTTTAAGTCATTACAATAATTTACAAAATCAACAAAGTGTATCTCATAATTGATATTATCCCCACCATTAAACTCTGAATATTTCTTAGGTGATACTTCAGATATAAATTTAATATCCTTGGCAACTCCAGATATAAGCGCCGGGTAGTTAATTAAATTAAAATAATAATCAGCATTTAATAATGAAACAGGTAGTTGAAAAAATCCCTTAGGTAATCTTTTAGTCCGAGACTGTTTTAAAATATTTGTTTTGTTTACACCTAAACGATTATCTTTTAAGGTTTGTATAATTACTCTAGCACCTACTTTCGCGCCCTTAATGGTTGGATATTTACGCCTTTGATACTGTTTTAATACTTCGGCAACATAACCAATACCCCGAAACTTATTTTTATTTGATTTTCCTACCATTGGCCCAATCCATTTAATCGACAATTTGTTTTAATCAATAAGCTGCTAACAATACTATTAAGAAATATATCAACTAAATGAATACAGAGCACCAATGGAATCTTTTTTTTTATTAAAAACTTTTTTAAATATTATAAATCAATCAAATTACCGGCAAACCGTTTTTTAAAAGATTTATTTCTCTTTATAAACTAAGGTAACCCGTATTGTTAGCATGAATACAAAAGTAATATTTTTTTTATTAAACAAAAATAATAACTAA
>Ga0114978_10005413_pt1 | contig 10197 bp, 15 predicted proteins | sample S_140212_EF_Meta_FD_87027 | JGI IMG/M metagenome (GOLD analysis project Ga0114978, IMG submission 87027) | Freshwater microbial communities from Lake Simoncouche, Canada to study carbon cycling - S_140212_EF_MetaG | ecosystem: Environmental > Aquatic > Freshwater > Lake | place: Lake...
GAAGGATGGCACAACAATCATCACGCACATCCAGGCAGATGGTACGCGGGAGAAAAATGGTGGGAATTAGATCCAATGGGCTGGATTATTAAATTAATTAAAGTGGAGCGGCCGGGGGATTCGAACCTCCGTCTCTAACTTGGACAGTTAGCGTATAACCACTTTACTACGGGCCGCATCGATTAATGGAATAAGTTGGTTAAACATTAACTCATTACCGTCCTCATTTACACCGTTGCAGGATAAGTTGTGTTCAGCTTTGTATTTAGGAATTTTTTTAATTTCTGTAATATTGTGATTAACTACCCCACTACTAAAATTAAACCATTCTGGGTGAAATTCTTTTTCTGATAAACAGTGGACAACTGGGATTTGTTTAAAATTTAAATATTGATCTATTTGAACTAATGCTCCGCAATATCTATTACGTTGTAATTCAACACTAAACATGTATTTCTTATTCAGTAATAATGCTTCTAGCAGTTCTTCTGGAGAAAGTTTAGAGTCTTTAAATTTTGTTTCGCCTATATAATCTTGATACCATCGTTTCACAGCTAAAATACTACTTTCATCTTCTGTATTATCAAAAGTTTGTTCTTCACTATACCCTGGAAAACTATGTATTTTTTTAATTATGGTATATCTATCTAATGATTCAATATCTCTATGCCATGACGGAATAAAGATCCATCTGGCTTTAGCATGAAAAATTATTGCTAAATCTATATTTTTGGTTTTTTTGAGATCAACTAATATACGTTCTTCGGAACACATAGTAGTTCCTGTATGTATTATATTCGCCGAATAAAAATCTTTGAGTTTTTTAATAAAAGAAAACTCTTGAACTCTGTTCCACTCGCAGATACTATTTCCATATATTCCAATATTCATACGTAATCCTATTTATATGTGTAAATATCTTTATGGGAACTTTTTACATTCCATCTCCCCAATTGGCCTATGTGCATGTTCCAAGAACAGGCATGGCTATGAAAAAAATTATTTCGGATTGGCTCAAACCAAATTTTAATGTTAATGATACTGACCCTTGGATGATTGATCATCCTCATTTAGGCATGGTAAAGGATTATTATCCCTATGCTAAGACCATGAGTGTTGTGCGTAATCCTTGGCAACGTGTATATAGTCTGTATCGTAAAGTAAGTACAGAAGGCTATTGGTTAGATTGGAATAATCAAACCTTGTTAGATTTAAAACCTATTAATGAATGGATTGAGGACTACTGCAACCCAGAAGTAGAGTTTAACTTTCCTAGATGGTTCACACGTTTTACAAATCAAATAGACTTTGTTCATGTAAATGACGAGTGGGTTGATTATGTATGTCGAGCAGAAAGTCTAGAACACGACTTCAAACAGGTAAAAGAATATTTAAATTGTGATATTCCTCTGCCCTGTATCAGCGAATATGATCATTGGGAATTTAAAAAATACTTTAATGATCACAGTATTCAACTCATAAAAAAAGTCCACGAACGTGATGTGGACTTTTTTAAATACACTGTCTAAATTAGTGCAAATCTACCCAGGCACCACCGTTATAGGCCTGTAGTTTGTTTGTGCTGGTTAGATAAGTAACCATGCCTGCCTGTGGCGAGGCAATTGCCGCAGTTCTAGCGGCAGCGTTGGCAAACGGAGTTGCTCTAAAACATGGTGATTCTGCGACTTGGTCACGTCGAATAGTTAATGCTGCACTGGGTGCAAGAGTTCCGTTACTTGTGGCAAAAATAATGTCAGTGGCAATAAATGCATCGCCTGTTGTGTCGACTCCGGCTGGAACTGATGCTACCATAGCAGCGCCTAATTTATATGCAGATCCATTATACCCGTTAAAAGACAGGCCACCTAAGGATCCCTCTGCAACAATTTTTAATGGCGTACCATAAGTTCCGCTTTGTCCGTAAAAACCAATTGGGCTGCCGCCATCGAATAATCCATCTGTTCTTGAATACACTGCTAGGCTTTCGCCTTCCTGAGCTGTAAGTCTTATAAGTGCAGGGGTTGCAGAAGTTCCAATATTTAATACATCAACGTTACCTTGCAATTGAACATCATCAATGAAGACGCTGGTTGCTATTACTGAATTGCTAGCAGCATCGACCATTATGCTACTGTCATTTGCGAATACGCTTCCAAATACCTCACCTATATGAGTTCCTGATGTGTCGCCAGTGACATTACCTGTTATGGCACCAGTAACATTGCCAGCTACGTTACCGATCACGTTACCGGTATGTAACCCCGTGGTGGCCCCAACCACATTTCCAAATACGTTGCCATAGTGAGGGCCAATTGTGGTAGCATAAACAACCCCGTCAACAGAATCTACTATTACCGAACTGTCGGCCATAAAAACGGAACCAGTAATGTCGCCATTAAATGTTCCAGTAATTTCGTTATTGCTAGTATTGACAATAACGCTACTATCATCGCCTATGATGTTGACATTGTAATTAGATCCGTTAATAACGCCATCGCCTGTACCAATTACAACACCACCTATAGTAGATCCTAAGGGTAAATTGACAGCAGTTCCTGTAGCTGTAATTGTGGCATTGCCTAGTTTAATACTAGAGCCGCTTAGATAAAGATCTTTAAATCTTTTACTGGCTGATCCTAGATCGTAGGTAACGTCAACAGCAGGGATAACATTGCTTTTTATAGTTTGATCTAGATTTATTGCAGCTAATACACCATCAATTAGTATAGTTGAAGTGTCATCACTAAAAACTGATCCTTTTATATCCAGATTAACAGTGCCGCCACCTACTACTACATCTATTTTGTTAAGAACATCGTTGTAGGTGAAACTGATACCGCTATGGGTGCCTGCTGCAAGAGCAGCTGCCACAGCATCCTGTGCCTGTTCAATACCAAATACTGTAATTCCTATTCCACCAGCAGTAGTACCATCTCCAACATATACGGCTTTGGTATCTGTGTCGTAGATTAGTTCACCGGCGACGGGCGTAATGGTTCCTCTTTCTGCGGTGGTTCCTCTGCGAATTTGTAAAGGCATATTTAAACTCCTGGATCTATCTTCTATTGTATTATTTATGCCAGTCAAAAAAATAGGACTCCAAAGAGTCCTATTAACTACGCAGTTTATACTACATTGTAGGTCCGTTACCGTTCCTAAATCCAATACTGCCGCCTTCTGCTTCAATGTTCTTAATGACATCTTCAAACAAGATAGGAGCAAAGTCCGGAGTCTGTTCCACGCAAACACAATGATAACGAACATCGTTCTCATCGCTGTATAAAACTTCTCCAGTTCTAGCATCAACCCCACGAGCCCGCTTCACACGATTTGCATGAGTGTGTCCGTGAATGTTAACACCAAAACGACCCAAGCTGTCACTGTGTAACGGAATATGGCTAAGAATCATACCGTTCATAACGTGATAAGCTCGCAATTCACGGAAGTACGGTCTGTACTCGTCATCTCTAAAAATATCGTGGTTACCGCGGATTAACACCTTGTCGCCGTTTAAACGGGCTAACGTACCCAATGCCTTACGGTTGATGACAACATCGCCCAAGTGATAAACCTTATCAGTAGGCTTGACTCGTTCGTTCCAGGCCTTGATCATAGCTTCGTCCATTTCCTCAGGACTATCCCACGGACGCAACTTTGTAACACCATCGTTACGGGTAAAACGACATACACCAGTGTGTCCAAAGTGTGTGTCGCTAACTAAAAATACACTAGGCATAATAGCCTCCTTTCGTTAATGAACGGAGGCTTCGGCTACGACCTCACATTCGACCACCCAGTTATTAAATTGGGTAAATTTGTTTACTTCTAGACCCAATCCAACTGCTTCATTTACAAAATGCTGTAACAGAGCGTTGTACAGTTCGTCGGGCATTGTATCTTTGTCAAACTTAATTTTCATCAGTATACTTCTTTTACAATATTGTACTCTTCAACTGGCCACTTGGCCTTGAATTCATCAGTTTTTACATAATCGTTAAATGATTTAGCATCAAAAAACATCTTGGTAAATTCTGTTTTGAATGAATTTTTTTTGGTTATCGTTAGATATACCGATTTTGCTTTGCCAGCCATTGAGTACCTTTCGTTATTTGATATATAAGTATAACATCAAATCAGAATTTAGTCAACGGATAAATACGTTGTAAACATTACATTGGAATATATTTAAATGAAAAATGTCATATCTAGACACATGATCAGCGACAATTTTATCGGAAATATCCTAAGACCCAATATTCAATTTAACAAAGCCCATTTAGTTTCTAAAATTGATCTATGGAAGTACATTTTAAAATACAAGTGTTCGGCAACGGCCGGTGAATCTATACTAATTGGTATGCAGGCCTTGAATGATGATTATTTTGCAATTATATTTGCAGCAGCAGAATTATCTTTAAAAATAGTAATTGTGGATTACACTAGAATGGATAATTTTGCTGATATTGAGTTTTATGATACTAAAACAAAACTTTTAGCCCCTATTGATATATTTTTGCATGATTGTCTAGGTACTGTTAACGTATCATCTAAATTTAGATTTTTTGCCAGCTGTTCAAAAAGAACATATTCAATCTTTCAATATAGTATAGATATGACCATAGACAATATGGAAGATTTTGAAACTGCTAAAAATATATTTCCTAAACCGTCAGATATTCTTATGCGCTGTACCAGCAGTGGGACTACAGGAACTCCCAAAATAATTGAACATAATCATGAATTTTTATATAAGATTACTATTAGAAATTCTACAAGATTTTTTGGACAGTGTCTGCATACACGAAATTTGAATCACGGCAGCAGTTTAGCTGTTTATCTACTACCTACATTTGCCAGTCCTGCTGTATCAGAAAATCTATTTCTCGAGATCCCTCTAGATCCACGAATTCAGCCGGAAGATATGGCCGATTTTATGAAAATCTTAAAAAAGTTTTCTGATACTCTCGAATATATGATATTTCCTTACCCAATCATGATTGATGATTTTATAGATGCCAGTAAAGAAAGTAACATTGTTTGGCCAAAATTAAATGTACAAACACTGTCCTATATACAAGATTACGCCAAAGTGGGAATTATAGAAGGAATAGTTAAATCAGTTACTAGTATATTTGGATCAAATGAAACTAGCGGACCCGTGTTCCTTGCTCACATAGAAAAAGGAACAATAGGTCGAAGCGCGGATTGGTTTAAAAAAGTAGATGATTTTTATGGGATAAGATTGGATTCAAAACAAATGTTACACGTGATAATGCCTGTATATAATACTGATATTGTAACTAATGATCAATTTAAGAAAAGAAGTAAATTTTATGAACACATAGGACGAACTGATTTAACAAAAATAGATGGAAAAGTATTTGACCTAAAAATAATTAATGAACTCAACAACATGAACGGCCAGGCGAGCATAATACTCGATCCTTTAAAAAATTCCATATATTTGGCCTTTTGGCATCGAAAAGATGAAAAGCTAGAATTAGAATATAAAAATTTCTTCAACGATAGGTTCAAAGCCCTACAAATAAATAAAAATGCTGTTTTAAACAAAAACAACTTTATGTCAGGTATAAAACTAGACATGGAACTCCTAAGGGAACATTTTAGAAATCATGTTTGACAATCATTTAACCAAAAGTAATGTGACTTATCTAGGTCATCTAAAGTGGGCATTGATTGCCGGCATTAGACTGATTTGGTCAGGTCTCGCTAGTATACTTCATGGGTTTGTTCCTAGATGGTTTGATGGTGTTGCACCTAAAACTATCATCGACATTTATCATTCTCATCTTGTAAATCACCCAAATCAAGATTACAAAGAAATGATAAAAGAAGCCAAAGAAAAAAATAATCAATGATTATTTTGTTCCTATAATCTATAGGAAACTCTACCTTTGGTCATATCGTAGGGACTAACTTCAACCTTGACCCTATCTCCCAAAATAATACGAATCTTATATTGTTTTAATCTGCCGCTGGTATAACACAGCAGTACATTAGGCAAGTTGTCTACTTTTACTTTAAACATATTGCCCGGCAAAACTTCGTCAACGATTCCTGTTAATTCAATTAAGTCTTCTTTAGCCATTTATACTTGTTTCCAAAATTAATCTATGATAGTGTCTTTGAAAATTTGTTCTGCTAGCAACATATGCGACTCAACCGGACGATGTCCGAATCCGCATTTAATTTCTTCCCCGTCTACTATTGGATATTTTAAAGATTCTTCAGGTAGTAGCATATTCTGTGTGCTGTTGGCCCAAACGCTGTTGATATAATCTCTCGTATAATTTATTTTATAAGATTGATCTAAAATCATATTTGAAAGCATGGGCTGCAGTCGAATGTTAATTTTTAAATTGCACAATAATTCAATAGTTTTGAAATAATGAAAATATACAAAATCATCATTAAACATATCAATTAACAATTTATTTTTTATATTGTGTTTATCTAAACGATTAAGTAGGAATGGTACTGGCTTATGAGGATCTCGAAAATCAATCATTCTATATTGGGGAGGAAGACCTACCAATACTAAATCTGTTTCAAATATACTAGAGTTTAATATATCATGATATATATTGAAATACACTTGATCTATACCCGAACCACTTGTTGCTCGATTTTCAAAAGGTAAATCTAGGTGTTTGGCCAAATAAGCCGCCCACGAATGATTGCGATTTAATTCTGCATCAGCTCTGTGAATATTATATGTTTTTCTAAATTTATCTACAGCATCCTTTCTTCCTAAATCTGCAATATATTGACGTTTTATACGATTACATTTTTCAAAAGACGTGTCCATGAACACGTGATCCATTAGCTCGTCCCCTGCGGTAAGACTACACCCATAGGCTATTACACGATTGAAAGATTTTTCCATAGTCTAGTTACAGGCAGTATTCTATATCAACTGCTAGAATAAATCTATAATCGGCACTCTGAACTATGCCTGGCCGATGCCATTGATCGCTAGGATATAATAACCACGTATAATCACTAGGGCGAACAAAAAATTTCCCATCATTTTTAGGACCATTGGGAGCCATTTCAGTTCCGCAGTAGTCACGGTCGTTTACGTCTTCGGGAATGTGTAGATAAAAGATGCCGCTCATCATCTTGGCATCAGGATTCTGTGGATGCCAATGATTATGCCATAGCGTTTCCCTGTCCTCGGCACCCTCGAGATTGGTCATAAATGACCAGGCCATCATGTTAGACACTTTGACTTCACGACCAAGATACATAAACACTGAGAACAGAAAGCTCATACGGTACTTTAACCATACAGCTTCCTGTCGAGCAAAAATGTTTTCTCGAGTCTGATACTTAGGACTATTGGTAAAATAGTTGCCATCGGCAATAATATCTTTAATAATGCCTATGGCTACTTTGTTATCAGCTTCTGTGATGACCGAACTAAAATCAAACTTACGAAACACAGAATTTTGATCAATTACTTCCATCATTTTCTACGGTAAAATTAAAAGCAATAACTATTCGTTGTTTTTTATCTGTTTGTGAAACTGGGGTATGATAGTAATTTCCATCAATGATAACCAGCTTATTTTCTTCACAGGCTATTTCAATCATGTCTTCTAGATTTTCGTTATCTGGTTGTTTTTTATTATAAACTACAGTAGGGCCATTGCAAGTGGTCAAGTAGTAGAGTGCTGTAAGATGAGGATAATCAAGATCTGTATGAGGATGATATCTAACATGATGGGGTGTTTTAGTTATTAGTCCCATTCTAATACGTACAATATCTTTTAATTTTAAATCAACGTCTTCGCACATCTTTTTACAAAATTCAACAGCTCGATCTCCTAAAGAACCAGTAGAGGCTCCATTAATAAACAGCTGATGGCAAAATGCAAAATCCCAGTCGCTGTGATCGTTAGGTAAATTTGGCAATGAAATGCCTTGCCCATATGTCCAAGGAATTGCGGGATTGTCTTTTATAGATCCGTACGTTCTGTCGTATATTTCTGTTGGTAGATAATTTTTCTTTTCTATGAATAACATGATCTACAACTGTCCTAAAATGGAGCGGGGTAAGAGAATCGAACTCTCCGCATCAGCTTGGAAGGCTGAGGTATTACCACTATACGAACCCCGCATTGTTATTTCTATTTATTCATCGTCTTCTGGCGCTTTGGCCAAAGGTGATGTTGAAGGTTTTTTCTTTGACCACATAGAATAAGATTCACCCTCGACTCTTCCACTCTGATTTGGTTTTAGTTGTTGTACAACTCCGCCGTTGGCTAGAAATTCTGCTACTGCTGCATCTGTTGCTGCTTGGTCTTCTTCTCTTGTCATTGTTGCCTTTTAAGTAAACTGGTCGGAGTACAAGGATTCGAACCTTGGACCCCCTGGTCCCAAACCAGGTGCGCTACCAGACTGCGCTACACTCCGAAATTGGTTGCGGGAGCCGGATTCGAACCGACGACCTTCAGCTTATGAGACTGACGAAATGCCAACTTTTCCATCCCGCGATAATTAGGTTCTAACCAGTAACGTTGGTTAGCCACGGGGTCTGTTAGATCAAGCCTTCTGCAGTTAGTGTTGCCATTACTTCGTCACTTAACGGGATCTCTGTCTTGATGTTTAGCTCAAGGATCTCGTCATTGATCTTTTGCTTCTGCTTCTTGAGATTTTTAATCTCAGCCTTGATTTGATCAATCTGATCTTGACCAATTACTGTTGTACTAACAGTGTCATTGTAACCATAAAGGCTACGACGACTATCGCCTTCGCTGTTCTTGATCTTTTCCAACTTGCCGGTGATCACTGCAAGATCAGTGACTGGAGACAGTTTAGCCAGCTCGTCTAGTTGAGCAACACGTTTATCAACAAAGGCCGCAGTGGCCAGTTTAGTGTCAACTCCACTTTGAGCATTGGCTGCTCCTACTAGTCCACGGATGTTGTACAGAGCCAACAGTAGGCGCTGACGACGACCGTCATTAGCAAACAGTGTTTCGTTGGCTTTGACCAACGCTGCCTGTGCATCTTGGAACTCATTGAGTTCTAAGGTTGTTTCGATGTTGATGCTTTTGATAGCATCACTAATGTTGGTTTGCACAACATTGGCTTTACGTAGGGAAATATTCATCTTTGTATCCTTTCTTTTTACGAGGAATTTTGCTTAACCATTCTTGAAGAGTGTATTTGCCTGCTTCAATTTCTCTTAGAGCAGTGGTATTGGGACTAGCATCTTTGCCGTCGACTCTTTGAATCGATCCATTTTTAATTTCTCTGGATCTCTGGGAAGCTGCTAGCACTAGATCAAATCTGTTACCGATCATCTCAACTGCTTTTTCTGACGAAAATCTTGACATTTTATTTCCTATTTAAACGGGTCAACGAAAGGTCAAGCAATAGACCGGACAAAGGACAACGGAAGATAATCTTCCTTTGACAATGTGCAAAGTTCAATACACAGAGGTCCATATATTTCCGATTGACAAATGACATTCTATTAGGGATCGGATCACATAAACACGTTCCATTGTTCAGATGGTTGTAATTTTGGAGTAAGCATGAAGCTCACGCCTGTGTGTCTATCCTCATCTACCCTTCGCTTCACCGGTTGCCTATTGCTAGACAACAAAACTATTATAACACTCTTTATGCTAAGTGTCAATGCTTTTTGGTAATACTGGTGCCCCGCGACAGAATCGAACTGCCAATCCCTGATTACAAAACAGGTGTTATACCACTTAACTAGCAGGGCTTTCTTACTTGTACAAGTTACTTATAATTTCCATATTGCAATCAAATGCAACAACGGTTTTTCTATCAATACCTGTAAACTTTGGGGATCTATGTTTAATATGACTAGGGAAACAAATAATGTCTCCCTCTTCTACATCTAACGAAAATACAGATCCGTCTATGTTCATAAACTGCGGTCTACAGTTTGTGTCTTTTAATTCTAGATAATAAACACAAGAAAAATTACAACCTGAATGTGTATGCCAATCGTGAAAATCAGTGTCCGAAACGTATTGTTGAAACCAGATATTTAAAATGTTTATTCTGGTATACTTCAAATGTTCTTGAACTGTGTTCATATGCTCCGCTAGGTGTGGAAACAATATTGCTATGTAACGTTTCCACACATCTCGGGGCACATCCCAATCTGCTCGATTAATTGATGCACTAGGATCGTTA
>Ga0114978_10005417_pt1 | contig 10195 bp, 9 predicted proteins | sample S_140212_EF_Meta_FD_87027 | JGI IMG/M metagenome (GOLD analysis project Ga0114978, IMG submission 87027) | Freshwater microbial communities from Lake Simoncouche, Canada to study carbon cycling - S_140212_EF_MetaG | ecosystem: Environmental > Aquatic > Freshwater > Lake | place: Lake...
CCACGACTTCAGCGAACTGCGTGACCGCGAAGCGATTGGCTGTCTCCGGCACGTTCAGTACTTCAATGATTTTTGCGTTGAGCTTCGCGATCACCGGGCGCGGCGTGCCGGCGGGCGCCAGGATGCCGTAAAAGTCGTAAGCTTCGACGCCGCTCACGCCGGATTCCTCGAACGTCGGTATCTCGGGCGCCTGCGCTGCGCGTTTTGCGCCGGTCACACCGAGCGCTTTCAGCTTGCCTGCCTTGACGTGCATCACGACGGCGGGCGGACTCGAATACATCAGCTTCACTTCGCCCGCCAGTAAATTGGCGATGGCGCTGCCCGCGCCCTTGTAAGGAATCTGCAGGATATCGACCTTGGTCACCAGCTTGAAGAGTTCACCGCCGAGATGCCCCGTGGTAGCCAACGCGGGCGAAGCGTAAGTGAGCTCGCCGGGCTTGGCGCGCGCCAAGGCGATCAGCTCCTTGAGATTGGAGACGCCGAGCGAAGGATGCGCAGTCAACAGTAGCGGTGCGCGCAACGCCAGCGTCACCGGCGCGAAATCCTTCGTCACGTCGTACGGCAGGTTCTTGAAAAGGCTGGGCTGCGTGAGCATCGAATTGGTGGCCATCAGCAAGGTGTAGCCATCCGCCGGCGCTTTGGCGGCGACCTCGGCGCCTATGATCGAGCCCGCGCCCGGCCGATTGTCAACCACCACCTGCTGGCCCCAGGTTTCGGACAATTTGCCGGCGATTACGCGCGCGACGAAGTCGGTGCCGCCACCGGGTGCCAGTGAAACGATGAAACGCACCGGGCGCGACGGATAGTTGTCGGCCGCGCATGCCGCGCCAGCAGCACTGACGAGTGCGGCCAGCAGACAGGCACGGAAGACGGGGGAGCGCATGCGACATCATAGCAGGCGAAAAAAACGCAGCCGAAAAATTCCCGTTGAGCTGCCTGCCCTGCGCCAGTAGAATTCAACTTCCCGCAGCCGCGCTGTCAGGCGCGCGTTAGTGCCCTCTTCCCGTGGAGAAAACATGACCGATCTGCCCCTGTCCCCCTTTTTCGTGCTTGATCTGACGCGCGCGCGCGCAGGCCCGACTGCCGCCCGCCAGCTTGCCGACTGGGGCGCCAACGTGATCAAGGTCGAAGAACTGACGAAGCCTGGCGACGAAGACAACGCATGGGACCTGCGCCACGGCTCTGACTTTCAGAACCTGCATCGCAACAAGAGGAGCCTGACGCTCAATCTGAAAGACCCAGAAGGTCTCGCGATATTCAAACGCCTCGCCGACAAAGCCGACGTCGTGATCGAAAACTACCGGCCCGACGTCAAGCACCGCCTCGGCATCGACTATGAAACGCTGAAAAAAACCAATCCGCGCCTGGTCTACGCGAGCATCTCCGGCTTCGGCCAGGACGGCCCGTATGCAAACCGTCCGGGCCTCGACCAGGTTGTGCAGGGCGTGAGCGGCCTGATGTCAATCACCGGCCTTCCCGACACGGTTCCCACGCGGGTAGGCATCGCCATCTCGGACAGCGGCTCGGGAGTTTATCTGTCGTTCGGTATTTTGCTGGCACTGCTGCAGCGCGAACGTAGCGGCGTCGGCCAGTGGGTGAACACGTCGCTCCTGCAGGCGCTGGTTGCGTTAATGGATTTCCAGGCGGCGCGCTATCTGATCGACGGCGAAGTGCCGCCGCAGGCCGGCAACGACCATCCGACCGGGGTGCCGCAGGGCGTCTTCAAAACCGCCGATGGCTATATCAACATTTCCGGCTCCGGCGCCATGTTCCCGCGGCTGTGCAACGCGATCGGCTCACCCGAGCTCATCACGCATCCCGATTTCATCGACTTCAAGCTGCGCTCGAAAAATCGCGGCGCGTTGAACGATGCCATCGGCACAAAAATCATCGAGAAGAAAAGCGCGGACTGGGTCGATTTGCTCAACAAGGCGGGCGTGCCGTGCGGCCCCATCTACACCATCGACCAGATGTTCGCCGATCCGCAGGTGAAGCACATCGGCTTGGCACAACCCATCGACCACCCTACGCTGGGCCGCATGAATCTCGTCGCGCAGGGCGTGAACCTCGGCACCAAGCCGGTCAAACTGCGCATGGCGACACCCGAACGCGGCCAGCATAATGACGAGATCCTGCGCGAATTGGGCCTCAAGGACGCCGAAATCAGCTCGCTGCGCGAACGCAAGGTGATTTAGAGACGATCCCCGCTCGATCGTCATACCCGCGCGTGAGAGCCTGCCCCGGCAGGTTGTAAGCCGGGGCGGGTATCCAGAAACATTTGAATCTCCTGGGTTCCCGCCTGCGCGGGAACGACGATAACGGTCGCCATGCGCGTGCGGCTTGTCAGGCTGCCGCATAACGACTAATTGAAACTGTCGCAGCCCGAAACCGCGAAAGCCCGCATAATCGCGCCATGAAAATCCCCCCGCGCCTCGAACCGCTGGTCGAAGACGGTCTCGTCGACGCGGTGATCCGCCAGCTCATGAGCGGCAAAGAAGCCATGATCTTCGTCGTGCGCTGCGGGGACGAGATACGCTGCGCCAAGGTCTACAAGGAAGCGAACAAGCGCAGCTTTCGCCAGGCGGTCGATTACACCGAAGGCCGCAAAACCAAGAACAGCCGCCGCGCGCGCGCCATGGAAAAAGGCACGCGCTACGGACGCAAGGTGCAGGAAGAAGCCTGGCAAAGCGCCGAGGTAGATGCCCTCTACCGCCTCGCCGCGGCCGGCGTGCATGTTCCCACTCCGTACAATTTCCACTCCGGCGTGCTGTTGATGGAACTGGTGACCGACGACGCAGGCGAGCCGGCGCCGCGACTTAACGACCTAGAGTTTTCGGCCGAACAGGCGCGCACGTACCATGGCGTGTTGATGACAGAAGTCGTGCGCATGCTGTGCGCCGGCATCGTGCATGGCGACCTTTCCGAATACAACATATTGCTGGGCGCGGCGGGCCCCGTCATCATCGACCTGCCGCAGGCCGTCGATGCGGCGGGCAACAATCACGCGCGCGACATGCTGGAACGCGATATTGGCAACCTGACGAATTACTTCGGACGCAGCGCGCCGGAATTGTTGACGACTGAATACGGCAAGGAAATCTGGGCGCTCTACGAGCAGGGCGCGCTGACTCCGGAGGTCAAACTGACGGGCACTTTCGAACACAGCGAGAAACCCGTCGACCTGAAGAGCATAGTGCGCGAAATCGACGACGCGCGCGCCGAGGATGCCGCGCGGCGGCTGCGCATGGCGGTGAAATAAAATGCGCCGTAATTTCCGGACGGCATTGTTGTTGATCGCCGCGCTCGCCCTGCCGGCATTTGTTTCCGCTAGCGAGCCTGCGGTGCCCCGCTATACGACGGCCGCGGCCAGTGCCGACGGCATCGGCAAAATACACCAGGGCCGCGAGATCGCGCAGGTGATGACCTTTCACGGCGCGCAATGGCTGGAACGCACCGAACGCATGGAAGAAGAGCGGCCGGACCTGGTGCTCGCCGCACTCGAGTTGAAGCCCGGCATGACGGTCGCCGATATCGGCGCCGGCACCGGTTACTATGCGTGGCGCATGGCGCAGAGCGTAAGCGCCGGCGGCACGGTGTACGCCGTCGACATCCAGCCCGAAATGATCAAGTTGCTGGAACGGCAGGTGGCAAGGCGCGGCGCTACAAACGTGAAAGCCGTGCTGGGCACGCTCACCGACCCGCGCCTGCCCGCGAATACACTCGACCTCGTGATCATGGTGGACGTTTATCACGAATTCGAATTTCCGTATGAGATGCTGGCGGCCATCACGCGCGCGCTGAAACCCGGTGGACGTCTGGTGTTCGTCGAATTCAGGGGCAACGATAGAACAGTGCCGATAAAACCCCTGCACACCATGACCGAAGCCCAGGTGAAGAAGGAAGCCGCGCTGCATCCGCTCGAATGGGTTCGAACTGTCGGCGGCCTGCCGTGGCAGCACGTGGTTGTTTTTCGCAAGACGAACTAGACCGCATTATTAAACAAAGGGGCCAGGCTGAGCCCCTTTGATTGGTGATTCCCTGCCAATTAAAGGGGCCAGGCTCGAATATCCCAAGCCGCCGGCAAATCGACCGCCTCGACTACATCCACCCGCATCGGCAAGTCGCTTTCACTAAACGCCTCACGCAGCGCGAACGACTGTTCCGGCTGTAGAGGCGGTCCTTCCAGTGCCAGGTCAAGGTCGGAATGCGGCTTCAGGCGGGCGCGTTCGGCTGGTTTCGAGACGACGCGCGAACCGAACGCGTAGGCACGGTGATGCGGTGTGTGTGTGTGTGCAACAGCCGGCGCACGAGCGCAAGGTGCTGCGGTGCGAGTACCAGCTCAACGTTGTTCGTTGATCTGACGGTCATGACGCAACCTTGCGCAACTGCACATGCAACGCCTTGGCGTCGCGAAGAAGCCGCGGCAAAGCATTCATCTGGACGGCGCGCGCCTCGGACATCCTCGCGAAGGTCGTCAAAGCGCGGGCACGACTCAATAAGTTGCAATCTGTTTGACGCACTACACTAGGGTTCCAGCCGAATGCCCGTTTGTTTCAGGAACGCCTGCCAGTAGCGAAGTTCACCTTCGATAAAGCCCGCGTATTTCTCGGGCGGCATGATGAACTCCTGAAGTTCGAGTGACCGCAGCCGCGCCTTGAAGTCCGGCGCCTGCATCGCTTTGCGGACTTCGGCATCGAGCTTGCGCGCCACATTTTTCGGCATTGCCGGCGGACCGAAAATCCCCCACCACGCGTAAAGATTCATGTTCTTGATGCCGACTTCCTCGAATGTGGGCACCTCGGGCAGCGCCTCGAATCGAGCGTCACCGGTAATCGCAAGCGGACGGAAGCGGCCCGCGCGCACATTGGCCATCGCCGCGGCGGGGGTGTCGGTCATGAAGAGCACTTCGCCGCGCAGGACATCGATATGCGACTGCCCGCTGCCTTTGTACGGGATGTGGGTTGCCTTGGCGTTCAGATTGAGCAGGAACGCCTCGGTGACCAGATGCCCGATGGTGCCGGCGCCGTTGCTGGCGAAGCTGACCGGCTTCGCCTTGATCGCGGCGATGAGTTCGACGATTGACTTCGGGTTTGACGGCAGGGTGGCGGTCAGCAGCAGCATGCTGGTGCGCGCAAAAAACGAGACCGGCGTGAAGTCCCGGTCGGCGCGATAAGTCGCGACTTGCGGACTGAGCAAGGGAAAGGTCACGAGCGTCGCATTGGTTGCAAGGGTCAGCGTGTAGCCGTCCGGGCTCGAGCGCGTGACGAGTTCGGTGCCCATGGCGCCGCTCGCACCCGGGCGGTTGTCGATGACAACCGTCTGGCCCCACTGCGTGGCGAGCTTTTGAGCGAGCACGCGGCCGAGCACGTCGCTGCCGGTGCCCGGCCCAAACGGCACGATCATGCGGATCGGACGTGTCGGGTAGTCCTGGGCGCAGGCGAAATACGCCGTTGTGATGGCCATGGCGCCAAAGGCGGCGAGCGCGGACATTCGTTTTAAGATGACCATGTTTCCGCCTCGTATCATACGGCGTTGCGTTTGGCCTGGCCGATGCGCCACATCAGTCGGACGATGAACTCGATCGACCTGCGATAGCCCTTGAGCTGGATGTATTCGTTGGCCGAGTGGCGCCGGTTTGCGTGTCCCGGCAGCGTTGCGATCCACGACATGCCAAGATCGGTGAAGAGCTTGGCCGCGATCGCCAGTGAATCGCGCGGCCACACTTCCGGATCGATGCCGCAGTCGCCATAGGTCGCAAGCAATTCTTCCACCGCCCAGTCGCCCGGCGGCGAGCCGCCGCCCGCATAGCCCTGACTCAGGGGTTCGATGGTGACGTCGCCAAAACCATGTTTATCGAGATGCCGGCGCATCGATGCCAGCATGTTTTCGACCGACATGCCGTCCAGCGGCCGCATGTCGAGTGCCGCAACCGCCTCGTGCGGCACGATCACCTTGTGCGCGCCCTCGGCAACGTAACCGGACTTGAGTCCGGCGACGTTGAATTCGCTCTGAAAACAGCGCGCGCGAATGGCGTCCCGCACGTTTTCCTGCTTGAAGCGACTGACGCCGAGATCGATCAGCGCGCGTTCCGCATTGAAGCGCTTGGCGAGTTTTTCAATCAGTTGCTCGTCTTCCGGCGTGGGCGGATTGCTGCCGTCGTAAAAGCCGTCGATAGCAACGTCAAGGTCCCCCGCCGTCTTCATGCTGGCCAGCGCCGCCGCGAGGCGATGCGCGGGGTTCGCCACCCACGTCGAATGCGCACCGTGGATTTCCGCGTTGTGCGGCCCGCCCCAGGCGCCGCCGCGGCAGCGCAGTTTCAGCGTCATCAAACCCTTGACGCGGAGAAACACCACATTGGTGCCGTCGGATTTTTGCGTATACCAGGGCCAGTAACAGACGTCGGCGCCGCGCAATTCGTCGGCGTGCGCGGCAACAAAGGCGGGCAGGCTCTTGCTGCCCAGTTCGGATGCCTCGAACAGCATAATGATGTTGCACGGCAGCGGTATGTTTGCGGCGCGATAGGCTGCGACCGCGTTCATGATCGTCGCCACCGGCCCCTTGGTGTCTTCGGCGCCGCGGCCGACGATACATTCGCCGAGGTTCTCGTACTCAGCGATGCGCCGCGCTTCGAACGGCGGCACTACCCACGTCGGCTCGTCGGCGGGCGTAGTGTCGTACATCGAGTGCATGATCATGGTGCGCGGCGCGCCGACATCAAAACGGCCGTAGACCACCGGGAAGTCGATGCCCGGCACGGACTTGCCGACGCCGCCGAGTTCGTTGATCTCCTTCGCAAGCAGGGCTGCCATGGTCTCCAGCCCGCGGTTCTCCGCGGAAACGGACGGCTGCCGGATGTAGCGCTGCAGCCGTTCAACGTGTGATTCGTAATCTTTTTGTGCCTGCTGCAATGCGTTGTCGAGCATTTCCATTCCTCCGTTTCATTGTTTCGTGACCGCTGTCCGCATCCGTTGGCACGGGGGATATCGGTTGATTTTTAACTGCGTGAATGATGTGATCAGGCGATCTCCAGATCGACCAGCGGCCCGTGCTGTTGCGCGCCGTAGACATCGCGGTCGGCCGCCGAGCCGCTGCCGCGGCTGCCCCAGCGGCGCGGAATCGTGATCTTGATCGCGTGCACGCGCGCGAACGGAATCAATGCCACTTCATCCTCGGCAATGCGGTAACGCCTGGCGATTTCGGCGGCGGTGAACGACGGCGCGCGCAGCGCGCGCGCGTAGTCGCCGGCATTTGCGAACATGATGTCTATGGTCACCTGGAAGGGCCCGGCATTTTTGCTGCGGATGACGCTCGCAAGGTCTCCAAGCTGTGGCATCTCAGATGGTCTCCAGTTCGACCGGAAAGAGAGCATTCTGGTCTTTTACTTTCATCAGGTGGTATACGCTGAAGTCGTAAACGTCGCCACCCTCGAAGTCGGATGGTGAAAATGGAAAGGCGAGGTTGCCCGCGGTGGCCTTGCGCCCGTCGAACGGACAATGCAGGTACGAAGAGCGCGCCAGCGACAGCACGTAGCTCGCGAGCGACTGTGTGGGCGCGATGGCCTCGATCAGGATGCCGACCTCCGCGGGCGCGACAACGGAGGGTTCAAGTTCACCGAGCACGCCGTTCTTGCCGTAGTAGCGAAAGTGCAGCTGATAACCGTCCCGCAACGCCTGCGCATTGAGGTTGCGGCGCACGGCGTCGTTGACCGCGCGCTCGATGACGTCGAGATTTTCAATTACGTGGCGGTCGCGCGCACCGGCGATGGTGAAGGCGCGGGCGCCGATGCGCCGCGCGCCTTCGAGCTTGATCTTCAGCGCGGGGCTGGGCTCGAAGCGCGAACCGGACACGCGTACGGTCTGCCTGTCCACCTGCGTAAAGTCGGCCTCGCGGATATCAACAATGCCTTCGGGCTCATAGAGCAGAAACGGATTGCCCTGCTCGTACATGGTGTGCGCGGCGACCGATTCCGGCGTACACACCCGATGCGCCGCCAGCGGCCTGACCAGAAAATGATCCTTGTGCATGCTGCCCAGCAGGCAGTCGTTGGGCGCCAGCGGAATGCCGCATTGCGCGCCGCATTCCATGATCTTTGCCATGTGCAGCGCGAGGCCGGGGTCGTGGCCGCGCCAGATCGGCAGCGCGGCGTAGATGGCGGTGTCGCAAGAACGCCCCGCAATCACGACCTCGGCGCCCTGTTCGAAGGCGGCGATATAGGGCTCGGTGCCGATCTGGCCGACGATATGGGCGCTTTGCTCGACCAGTTCACGCGTCAGCCCCGGCGCGCCGGGCATCGGCTCGATTTCGCCGGCGGCCAGCGCGGCGATGACCGCCTGCTTGTTCACATCGGACCGAATCACGCCGAGCTTGAAATGCAGGTCTTCTTCCCGGCAGATCTGGCGCACGATCTCAAGCGTCAATTCGATATTGGGTTTGGCGCCGGCGAAGCCGGCCGAGCCGATCACGAACGGCACGCGGTTACGCACCGCAGCGGTGAGCGCCGGTTTGAGATCGCGGTAGATCTGGTCGGCGCGCACCAGCGACTTGCCGCTGCCAAGATAATAGGGCCCCGGGTCGGTGGAGCCCGCATCGCAACCCATGAGATGCGGTCGCGCAGCGATGCCGGCCTGCAGGCTGTCGAGCTCGTAGCCGTAGCCCAGCATGCCGTTCACCGCAACAATGCGGGCTTCGCTTGTCATCTGTCTCTGGCAGCAATAGTTCGAATATCCGGATAATAGGCTGATATCGAGCGGGCGCGCAAATCTGATTGTGATATTGTTGCCGTTCAAACAGCTCACCGGTTTTCTCGCTGACATGCACCCGCCCGCGGCATCCCGCCACACGCGCTACTCGCTGGTTGCGCACGCACTGCTCGAAGACATTACCGGCGGCCGATATGCGCTGGGCGCGACACTGCCGACAGAGGTGGAACTGCAAAAACGTTTTGGCGTCGGCCGGCATACGGTGCGCGAAGCGCTTCGCCAGCTTCGCAACGTCGGCGTGGTGAAGGCGCGCGCCGGGGTCGGCACCACGGTGACGGCGACCAGCGCGTCGCGCCTATACGCGCAGTCGATGAACTCCGTGGCCGAACTCCTGCACTTCACCAAGAGCACGCGGCTGAAACTGCTGGCGAAAGGCGAAGTGGTCGCCGACCGGGCGCTGGCCGCCATTTTGAAATGCGGATCCGGCGAGACCTGGTTCCGGATGGAGTTGTTACGCACCATCCCGGAGATGAAGGAGCCGCTGGCGCGGGTGATCGTCTACGTGCGCCCGGAATTCCGCGGCATCGCTTCCGAGGTGGAGGCGCGCACGTCGGTCTTCTCGCGCATCGAGCAGCGCTACGGGGTTCATCTGTTCGAACTCGAACAGGAGATTTCCGCCGCCCGTCTCGCGGCGCGCGAAGCGTTATTGCTGAAGGCGAAACCCGGCTCCGCTGCGCTGAAAATCCTGCGCCGCTACTACGATGCGAACCAGCGCATCACCCAGGTCAGTGTCGGTGTTTATCCGGAAGGGCGCTTCAGTTACACAACGCGCCTGCGATTGAACGTGCCGGCGTAGCGGTGGCGCGCTCGTTTGGCGCATCCGGCGATCAAAGGGCGTGTGGTGCCGTGGCCACGGGCTTGCGGCACTATGCTTAGGAAGCGCCGATTAAATTTCCTGTCCGCACGCGAGTTCGGTTCCGATTCTCCGTCCCGCCCCCCGACCCCAGAGGATTAATCGACGGTGATTCCCGTGGCCTTGATGACGACCGCGTAGCTCTCGGTTTCCGACTTGACGAACGCCCGGAACTCCTCGGGCGAGCCGTTTACCACGATGCGCGTGCCGGCGGCGGCGAACCGCTTGAGCACCTCGGGCTGTTCCATCGTCTTGGGCGAATAGGAAATTTAAACCCCCTTTTTTCCTGTCGTGAACTCTATTCCTGCACCATTGAGCGGTCAATCGTGCGGGTGTTCCGTGAAATCTTTGCTCTCGGCGGCATTTTTCGACTCCCGCATCGGCTGCAAACAGCCCTGCTCGACGCCAGTGACCCGCTTCGCGCGAGCGCAATCCGCGCCGGATCGTCGGCGCTGGTGCAGAACCGTTGCTGTTGCTGGCTTGAGTTTCAGGCCGCGTGAAACAGATCGGACCGCCGCGCCGGTGCGCGCGGTGGCGCGCGCGCCGGCAAGCCCAGATGCGTGAGGATTTTGGCGATCACTGC
>Ga0114978_10005419_pt1 | contig 10193 bp, 10 predicted proteins | sample S_140212_EF_Meta_FD_87027 | JGI IMG/M metagenome (GOLD analysis project Ga0114978, IMG submission 87027) | Freshwater microbial communities from Lake Simoncouche, Canada to study carbon cycling - S_140212_EF_MetaG | ecosystem: Environmental > Aquatic > Freshwater > Lake | place: Lake...
ACTGACCGCGCAGCTCACTACGCTGTGTCAAGGCTCCATTTCCCCATGTACAAGCTTCACACCGACGTTCAACTTTTCGTACAGCACCACAACAGGCCTGTCAACATTGGCAATGACATCTGCAACCATTGCGACGAGCGTCGTGACGTTGCGATTTAGCCTCAACACCAATCTCGCCCTGTTTTTCGGCTTCAGCGCGGATGCATCGTTTTCTACTTCTGTGACTGCGACGAGCACACAGCCTGCAGTTGCCAATCCCGTTTCATATTTGCTGCTGCGCTCGCCGTCACTCCGCCAATACAAGAACCGCGAATGGATTGTCGAAAAGGATGCATTCTCCGACATTTTGTATCGCGTTCCCATTCAAACCAACGTAGGCACGTATATTACATGGTATGGCGATTCCGAGCCTGTTTTTATCGTGAATGACAATATCTCGCTAGTCAACTTTTATCTCACAACGAATCTGTCGTACACGCCCATTGATTTGAAAAGCTTATCGTGGTCGTTTCATTTTACCATCATTGAATTGGTGCAGGACATGTACGACTCGCTGTTTAGCACTGCATTCGTCAACCAGCCATTTTACAGCCAGCCGCTTGAGACCGATGCCAACGACGCGGAGCGCCAGCAGCTCGAAAAGGAGCGCGACGAAGCACTCAAGAGGCTCGACGTGTACATGAAAAAGCTGGTACCCAAACAGAATGTGGTACTACAGCGCGAAGGGAGAAGTGATTCCAATTCTGAATCGGCGGCCGAGAAACCTGTCGGGCGGCGGCCTGATAAGGGACAGCCCAAAAATCCAGAACAAGAATGAGGACACCATCTCCAGCCTTCTTGAGTACGGCTCACTCGTCGTTCCTGTTCCTGTGATGCAGTCCGGCCTCATGGACCGCTACAAGGGCAACATCACGGGCCCCAAGACCACGGACCGAACACGATTGGCACCCACCATTGTGATGCCAAACGAGCTCGTCGTGCACAAAAGGTATGCCCCAGCTGTCGAGCGATACTTAAAACGCCATGGTGTGACGTTGCCTCTGCCGAAATAATTCTTTTGAATAGCAGAGAATGGTGCTCGTCCAAATCTTGGTTACATCTACCACCAACAATCAAAACTACGTGGTGCCCATTTCGGGCAAGTGTAGCATTCGTGTGCTGAACATGTCATTTGCTGATACAGGTACGGTTTCAAGAGTGATTCAGTTGCAATCTGATTTGCTGTACTTTCCCTACAGTCCGCAGAAATACCTCACCATGATTTCCAATGCCCCTACAACGTTGTCGTTTGACCAGGCTTTTCACGAGTACAATCTGCAAAACGTGGTGCTGCAGGGACAGCTGCTGCTGAACGTCGTGTCTGTCTCTGGTGGTGCACTGGTTGCAGGCTGGGTGTGCCTGGTAACGCTGCAGGTGGAGAAAATCAACGAGACATATAATCCAAACGACAAGTAAATGAGGTGCGCAAACCACAATCACTTTTCCTCTGCCAATATCGATTACACAAAGCAGCAAGAGCCGTACCAACCAAACATACCGGTCATTCGAGAAGCGGCGCCCGTGCCGACCGAGTGGACAGACAAACCCGTCGCGCTGCCAAAACCGAAAGCGAGCCGATTTCAAAAAAAGCGATGAATCTCTGCCCGTTTTTTAAATCTCGCGCTCGATTATAAATGGCTGACTTTGCTCATTCTCATTATGTACTACCGGCTTCGTATGATTCTGTCCCGCAGGCCTGGAAATCAAACTCGTCGGCGAAGCCACTTCCCTCGAGCATGCAGACTGTGAATATTCCGGCGTTGACCACATCTGCGTCGGCCTCGGGTACTTCTATTATTCAGCTTCCGTGCGGTAGCTCGAGCGGTATCATGATGAATCCTTACATTCGTATGGATGTTCTCCTTGCGGGCGGTGGTACGGACGCGCGCTATCAATGGAAAGGTGTGGCTCGTTGCGCCACGTCGATTCTGAATCGCGTTTCTACTTACATCAACAGTGTTCAAATTGACAATATTCAGAACGCAGACCAGGTCTATGACACAATTTTTGCCCATTCCACTTCCTACGACTGGCTTACCCACGATGCACAGGTGTTGATGGACGCGCCGATTCGTGATGCTGCTGGTGTTGCTTCGTCTGATGCTTCATCGGGTGCCGCTTTGACTTCCAAAACGTACATTTTTCCGCTTATTGGCGCTCTAGGTACGCAGCAGGGCCTGCCCCTTTTTGCTTTAAATGGCACATTGCAAATCAGTGTTGATTTTAATACGGTTGCACGCGCCGTTTACCAAACAGCAGGTGACCCGATTACGGGCTTTACCGTTTCAAACGTGCAGCTGGTGTATGATAAAGTCAGCGTAGAGCAAAGTTTTACAGATTCTGTGCGCTCTGATATGATGGCCGGCAAGAAGTATGTCCTCGGATACACCAATTTCCAGAGCACTTCTCAAGTAGCTGCAGCTGGTACTGGCTTCTTGAACTACGGTCTTAACGTGAGTTCATTGCAGGCCATTGTTGCGCAGCAAATGCTCACCTCAAACTTGTCTACGATTGGCGAGTCAGGCTCGTCGATGCCCAACGGTCTCACGCAATTCCAGGTGTCGTTGGATGGTCGTCTCATCAACTCCAATACGCTGAATGCTGCGGCTAACCCTGGACTTGTTTTTGCTGAGCTCAACAAATGCTTCTCTCGTTTGTTTGACGCGTCTGTCACTGATATTAGCACTCGTGCCAGCTTTGCTGCAGGCGCAACGGCGACGACAGGTTCGTTTGCAGTCGGAGTTTCGGCTCAGCGTTGCAGCGAGGCACTGGCATTCTCTGGTTCGCCCGTTTCTGTTCTGGGTTTGAATTACTCAACAACTGCTGCTACGTACACACTGTTTATCACGTTCATTTCAGGTTACCAGCTTCTTATTGATGCGTCGGGCTCCGTCGAAATCGTGCGCTAAGAAGAAATTCATTTCATGTGCGTCCTTGAACTTTACGTACGAGATTGTCTTTGACTGCAGTCAATTTCCTCGGAGGACGCGTTGGCAAACTCAAAGAAGTAAACATGCCGTATTTTTGATACGCTCTGTTTCATTCTATCAGAAAATGCTGTGACCATCGCGTCGGCCGCCACGCTTAAAACCAAGCCAGCTTGTGAGTGCGTTGCCCGCTGCATTGCCAACATCACCGAGTCCGACCAGATTGCCGAACGCTCGTCCAATATCGCCTCCAAATCCACGTGCATTCGCGATGCGCCCGCCGCGAGCGCAGCAAGGGCCACCACGATTCATGCAACCGGGGCACATTGCCTTGTGTTTCGGTTTTCGTGCCATGTTGTACTCTGAGCGCAGATTTAAAACAGAGACAAATTGCGCTGAGCATACGTACCCCCACCCAGCTGTTTTAGTTTTGCATCAATTTGCTGCACAGTCTCCATCCGTTTCTCCGCTTTTTGCTTGTACTTTTGCAGTCGGTTTTCCTCGCTCTCGGAATCGCTCGAACCATCGCTCCAATCATCCTGTGACGTGGTCTCCGTGTCGTACCGGTATTTTGTTGCTTTCACCGGCTTCTCCTTCACTGCACGGGGTTTCGGGCGCGGTTTCGGTCGGCGAATCGGGCGCTCGACTTCCGACTCGGTATCGACTTCAGACGGCGCAGGCGACGGCGCAGGCGACGGCTCGGGCTCAATAACAATGTTCTGCACCTTCTTCCTCGGTTGGTACACGCGCTTCGGCATTACCTTTACAAGGACCTTGTCCTCTGGGATGGACTCGGGCACCTGCACTGCAGCAGCGGCTCGGCGCTCAACGGCCCGTGCTTTGTTGCGCTCAATAAGGCGCGCCAAATTTTCCTGCTGCCGCTCGCTGAGCTCCTTCCTTGGGCGAACGGTCTTCTCGTAGGCCGTAGCGGAGATTTTCCTTATAACAGGTTCGGCCGGCTTATCGATAAGGAAGACGGCGCCTTCCGGGGTGGGCGGTTTCGTTTTGACCATGATTCTCTATATGATGATGAGAAAGAAAAACTCTCACGTTCCGCCCTCCGTTCTTTAAGCCCTCCTCGTCGGTCTTTAAGTCCTCAAAATCCACCTCGCCCTCGTGCACGCGTGTTCAACACAGGTCCACCTCGGCGTTTCTCCCATTGTCCCGCAAAAATGGATGGTGCAAACCACGAGCCGAGTCCGACGCCGACAGGTCGAGCACCCCACGGAGACTCAACGCTCCCACCCCCGCTCATCGCTCCTTGCAGCTTAGAAGGAAGTGTGCCGTGTCCCAGTACGTATTGTCGTTCCGATTTGGTCAAGTCGTCGAGCTCCACGTTCTCCACGCGACCACCGCTTTCCAGACCGACTTTGTCCTTGTGCGCAAGAACCCAGTTTATCACCATGTCCTCTCCTTCTCCTTTCAACACACCAAATGGATTCCGTGGGTCCACCAGGTTCATCTTTTTGCGCTGCGCGTAGGAATATGGCTCTCCCTGCGAACCAATAGAAAACGGCTGTCCGTACAAACGACGCTTCGTCTCCGTGGAGCACTCATAATGCACGATGATGAAAAATCGAACCGCCTCCTTGTCTTTGTCGAAATACTCGGGTACGTTCTGTGTTGCATCTGTCGGAATCACTTCACCGTGTTTGCGCATGTAGCTCTTTGTGTCGTCCAACATGCGCTGCAGACGCGCCTCGTCACTCCAGCTTCCTCCCATGATATACTGCATAGACATAAAATATTCTGCTTCTCAAAACAAGGGGCGCGTCCATTTTGTCGTCGAGTCGAAATCCGCTCCATGCTGCAAAGAATGTGTCGTAAACACGGTACAAAACGGGGCGCGCTTTACACCCGATTTCCCTGCCTTTCCCCTTGTTTTTATCTGGACGGTGGCTGGGCTCCAGGTTTTTTTTTTAAATTTTATAAAATAATATTTTCGATTTCCCTCCCCCTCCTCGCGTGATTATAATTTTTGAAAAGGCATGTATTCACTCGTAGGAATCTGCCCAACGTTACATTCATTTCAAGAAAAAACAGAAAGTAATACAAAACACGACACATTTCAGGGCATGCCATTTTTGGCATTTTCACAGTAGCACACGCCCATAGTACATTTTGCAGAGCAATTTCCCAAAAACGTACCGTGTTAACGAGACATGCAGTGGGCTGGTCACTTTTGGACCGAACGAGACAAATTTCTAATACAAATCGACCTAAAAAAACGCCACCACGGATTTCCGTGATGGCGTTTGTATTACCGCTCTGGAGGGCGTACGTGATTTGCATTACAACGCGCCCTGGACGCGCCCGATTGCGCCCTAAAAAATAAAAATTGACCACGGCCGTCGGTCATGTTGCAGTCGACACAAAATGGAAAGCGAAACACCCGAACAACGTGCCGCGCGCATCTTTAAAGAAGACGAAGAGAAGCAGAATAAGGACCATCAGCAAGAACTTGACGAACGACGGTTGAAACGCATGGCAGTTGTAGAGAAGCACAAGAACGTACTGGACGCAATGATTATCGGAAAACAAAAGGCCATCCGTTGGCGCAATCACTTCCACAAATATGTCTTTGCAGTGTCACAGATGTCTTTCAAAACATCGGACCAAGAATACGACTATATTGGAAAACCAGGTCGTCTGTACTGGAATGACTATGATGAACGCTTGAAAGCATTCAACAAAAAAGACCCCATGCACAAAGTGATTGATGAGATAATGAGAGAGTTCGGCTGCTATGACTATTAATCGGCGTGCGCACGTACCAAAATATCGTGCGTATTTTTTTCCCCTTTTCGACCGTGGGCACGAGGTGATGTGTTTTGCCCAATTGTGTCGGCCGGCTGGGCACGCCGTCGCCCACCATGCCCAGTCCCGCAACAGTTACTCTGATTCAGAGCCAGAACCGTCTGCAGCTTTCAATTGCCGCTTGAGTTCTTTCATCTGCTCCTTCAACGCTGCCTTTGCTTTGCGCTTCTTTTCTTTCTCTTTTTCGTCCTCTTTGCGCTTTTTTTCTTTTTCTTTTTCTTCTTCCTTTTCTTTCACTTTGTTTTGCATACCCAATTTCGTTCGAAGTTCTTCAATTTGTGCCATCAGCTGGCCTTCTGTTGCGAGGTTTTGTCGGCGCAGAATTTCCTCCATTTCCTGCGATTGCTGCTGCTCTCGTTCCAGACGCAACTTCAATGCACGATTTTCGTTTTCAAGCGAACGGTGTTGGCTTCGCACACATGACATTTCGGTGCGAATCGCTTCGATGGTTTCTTTTTCCTCGGCGGTTTCTCGCCATTGCGTTACTGATTTCTCTAACGACGCGATATAATTGTTATTTCGCTCTTCCATTTCCTTGTATGCAATCTTGAGTTTGTCCAGTGCAATGGATGTCTGCAGCACGCCTGGTGCTCGCAACTTGATTTCTTTTCCGAGTTGAATGAAGCGAAACAGCGAAATGTTGGACAGTACGTCTTCGATGAATGCGGTATGGCTCTGCAGGTTCTGCTCTGATTTGATGTAGTTGCTCCATGAGTCGTCGCCGAGAAAAAAGGCCGGTTTCACGCCAAACCAATATGCAGCCTCCTGGTGCAACTCGGACCAAATCGGCGATGGTTTGCTGGAGTTGCAGTACGAGGCGATGATGCTGATTTGATTCTCTTGAAAATCTTTCAACAATAGCTCACCCAATTCTTTGACGTGTTTCGCTTTGACGTGAATCGCCAGGGCATCTTTACGGAAGGTGTTGGTACAAAACTCGCACTGCAGCTCAGGGCACGGCATGGTTCTACTGAGTATACCAAAAATAGGCTTTAAGCCCTGACGCGCCCGGCGGACTTTGAGTTGCCGGAATGCGCCCTTTCCTGCCAACCTTTTCATGATTTTTGCTTGCTCATGTCCTTGACCAAGGCCTTCGCTTTTTTCATAGTCTTCTCTGTCTCCATACCAAAGACCACTGCAACATCGCCACCGTCCATGCATAGACGCCAAGAATTATGGTCGCGGAGTGCCCAGCCATTCATATCATCGTTCTTAATGCGCTTGAGGCGGAGGAGGCAGGCGATGTGCAACACCCAGTTCGTTTTTTCTTCGCGCCAATCCGCGCCCCACGCCATCTCGAGAGTCTCATTGCTCACAAAATTCGCCACGGAACGAATCTTCTTATGCAGGACTTCCAGCTGTTTTTGGATGTTGTCAGCAATTTCTTCTTTGGAGTAGCCATCTTGAAGAACATCGTCAATAAATCTTTTCGCTTCGTTCTTGATAGTCTTAGCCACTGCAGGATATTTTTTTTTATCAATTGCAAGGGTAATGGGAGTACCGTCATAGAAGCACATCAGAAGGACGTGCCCTTCAGGAACATGTACAGTCACTTTTTTGGACGCGCTAGCCATTGTATGTAAGGGAGATTGTGGAGGCAGAGAGGTACCCTATGTTCAGAAAATCCGGCCTTCAATTTTTATTTTAGTGTCAATTTTTCTCATGGTCTCCTTGCGTCAAAGGAAAAGAAAGGCGGACAGTCGACCCTTGCATTCGTCTTTTCTTACGCGCTCCCTTAGAAATAAATGCCCTAAGAATGTGCAAGTAGAGAGAAAAAAAAATTGAAGAGGTTTATGCTCTCTCTGTCTGGTAGCCCATAAGTACTGCACCAAGAAGAGATGTCAAAGATTACGTTCCAAGAGATTATCGCCGACAAGCGGCTTACTCAGGAAGCACTTGAGAAAGATATTGCCTCTCTGAAGAAATGGAAACCGACTGGAGAGAAACAGAGCTTTGCAGGGAACAAGACGTTGTACCACTTTCAAATGGAGAATCTCCTCCGCACTCGCAGGGTGGGCAAGAAGATGATGTTGGAGGAAATCCTCCTTGACGAGGAAGAGTATGCCAAGCTCGCCCGCTATGTCGATAAGCTCGGGCGCACGGGAACGATGGCAAATCGCTTCTTTGAAGCATTCCGTTTTAATCAAGCGGTCGTCTTCTTCAAGCCCTCCACTGCAAAGTGGATTTACTCGATGTTTGGAGCAACACACGTGCTCGACCCCACGGCTGGTTGGGGCGGTCGCATGCTGGGGGCAAATGCTCTTGGCATCCACTACACAGGCATCGACACGAATGTGAGTCTGCAGAAAGCGTACCAAGGAATCATGACACTGCTGGAAGACCGCAAGATGAACATGATATGGGAGGACACACTGGCTGTAGATTACGAGGCAATCGACTACGACTTCGTTCTAACCAGCACTCCGTACGTCAATCAGGCTGGAAAAATGGTTGAGATATACGAGCACCAGGTGGTGATGCAAGACTTTTACGGGAAGTTCCTTGTACCGTTGATTCAGAAATGTCTTCGACACATCAAACGAAACGGGAAGGTGTGTTTCAACATGAACAGCATCATGTATGACGAGGTTGCAAAACGGTTTCGCCCAGCCGACGAGCAGTTCGATATGCTTCAGCAAAAGAGACTGACAAAAAACAAGGAAGAAAAATTGTACGTGTGGAAAAATGCAGTCAAACAATTATGAGCAAAGTAAAAAAAAATATGATGAGAATAAAAAAATAACAAAGCAGCGTCTTTGTTTTTTTTTAGTCATCATAACGGTAACGCGGCGGCAATTTTGCATTTCTTTGTGGACGTGCCATTGGAGCAGGTGGTGGGGGCGGTGCAGCCCGTTTGACACGTGGCTGTTGTATCACGAGTGGCGGCGGCTGGTCGGCTGCCTTGGCAGCACGTGCGGCGACGGGCACCGGTTTTTTTGGCACCTGCACGGCTTGCTCACCAGGCGCAGTTCCTGGGCGAATGTTGAATTCGTAATTCAATTTCTGTGCTTCAATACTGTGCGCAAACCGATTTGCGAGCTCCGCTCGAATGTCTGCAGGGGGCTCTTTTCCATATTTCTTTTTGTACTCGTAGAGCTCAGTGGAAGTACCCATTTTTCTGAGCTTATTCACGGCAAACGGTTCGCCTTTTGGGTAATTTAGCTGAGACCCGAAGTTGGAGATGAATTGGCTCAGCTTGCTGTCGCCAATGAGGTACTCGTTCTGTTTCACTTTGTTTTCTTTGCAATAGGCTCGCACCAGAGCCGACAAACTCTCTGTCAAAGTGTATTGTAGTGTTTTGAACTTGCCCTGCGTTTTGTAGTTGTTCAACACAATTGTCACTTTCCCTGCAGGTGGAATGACAATGTAATTTTTGTGCCCGTCTTTGGTGTCATCAATAGAGTTCACGCGCTCAAGCTGAAGATTGTCACGCGCACCTACCTCTTTGTAGATGGACGCAACGAGAAACTCCTTTGAATCCTTGCCGAATTTTTTCTCGACTCGATTCAAATAATCGGTATAGTGTGGTACATCCTCTTTTGCATTTTTCTCCACAAGGTCTGTTTTGAGTGCCTGTTTTCTTGATTGATATTGGTCTTTGAATTGCTTTCGTGTTTCTGCATCTGCATTAAAATGCAGGAATTTATTGTCTAGTAGCTTTGCAATCAACGCCAAGAATGTCTGTCGTGAGTTTGGAGCATACTCCTTACCCGATTCCATCTTTGCATTGTTCATGGATTGTATAACCGCGGCGTAATTGTTAAACGCGTTACGCCAATCGTTGCCAATGTTCAAAATGCGTTTCAAGGATTTCGCGTTGGACAGGTTCTGTTTGGTCGTGGACTCCGTGCTCTTGCTGTCTGCATTTTGCTGCCGCAGGCCTTCTTCTATCATGGTGAGAGTCAGCGCACCGCTCTTCTGGATAGGAATCTGCTTCGGTGCATAGTCGACTGGTGCTCGAACGACAGGCGGTACGATGGGCTCCTTTCGCTGTTGCTCCACTTGACTCAGTGCCTCATTGCGCAACTGTCTGATTTCCTTGCGGCGTTTGGCAATCCACTCTGCTTTATTTTCGTAACGTCGTCTCGAGCGAATGGCGTTCTGTGCTCTCACGTATCGTTTGTATTGCTCGTCTGAATCACCAGGCCCCTCCTTCACAATAGCCTCAAGGACTTCAATGGAAACGGCAGGAGGCATGTCTACTACAGGGTGCGATAATCTCACGCCGGAAAGGTGCGGTTGGATACTCAGAAAGGCAGACCGCCATCGTCAATTTTTATTTTTGGTTTTCTGATTTGAGGTGCTGAAAGGAGAAAGAACAAAGGAGCTGCAATATAAAAGAAGATGCTGTAAAGGAAAAGGAGGTGTAATGAAAGGAGATGCAATGTAATGAAAGGAGATGCAATGTAA
>Ga0114978_10005420_pt1 | contig 10192 bp, 5 predicted proteins | sample S_140212_EF_Meta_FD_87027 | JGI IMG/M metagenome (GOLD analysis project Ga0114978, IMG submission 87027) | Freshwater microbial communities from Lake Simoncouche, Canada to study carbon cycling - S_140212_EF_MetaG | ecosystem: Environmental > Aquatic > Freshwater > Lake | place: Lake...
AAGACGCTGGTCTGCCGTTGCTGCGCAGCATGCAAATTTTGGAGCAGCAGCAAAAACCAGGCAAACTTAAAAAGATTCTTGGTGAAGTGTGTGAAGATGTCGAAGGCGGCACCACGCTCAGCGAGTCCTTCTCCAAGCATCCAAAAGCATTTGATCGTTTGTATTGCAAAATGGTTGCCGCTGGCGAGGTCGGTGGCGTGCTTGACGTCATTTTGCAACGACTCGCGGACTTCATGGAAAAAGGCGAGCGCCTGAAGCGCCGCATTAAAGGCGCAATGATTTATCCAGCGTGCGTTATCTCCATCGCGGTGCTGATTGTGACGGGCATTATGTATTTTGTTATTCCAAAGTTCGTCACCATTTTCAGCGACTTCGGCGTGAAATTGCCAGCGTTGACTTTGTTCTTAATTGACACAAGCAATTGGATCGCGGGAACAACTAGCAAGGATCAAGCCGTGCCCGGAGTGGTTTGGGTCTTGGTGTCCCCGTTTTTATTGGTGATTGTTTTTAAGTTGCTGCGCAAAACAGATTTTGGTCGGGCCGCATTCGATGTGCTCTTTGTGAAGGCGCCGGGACTGGGCAATTTGGTGCGCAAGACCACCATTGCTCGTTTCACGCGCACCTTGGGAACTCTCATTAGCGCGGGTGTTCCAATTCTGGAAGCTGTTCTGATTACGCGCGACACATGCGGCAATTGGATTTACGAGCGCGCTTTGAACAAAGTGCATGATTCCATCCGCGACGGTGAAAGTTTCGCCTCGCCACTGCGCGCAAGCAAAGTGGTGGACAGCCTTGTGGTGAACATGATCGACGTGGGTGAGGAAACCGGCGACATGGATGTCATGTTGACCAAGATCGCCGACAACTACGACGAAGAAGTCGATGTGGCCGTTGGAAGCTTGTTAAGTTTGCTGGAGCCATTCATGGTCATTGTGCTTGGTGGAATCATTGGAACCATTGTGTTGGCGTTGTTCCTACCACTTGTCAGCATGATTGAAAGCGTTTCTGGCGGTGGCAAAAAGTGATTCATTCACTCCAACAAAAAAAACAGTTGTGCCGATTCAATCAAACTCGGCCAGCGTTCACGTTGATCGAGTTGTTGGTGGTCATTGGAATCATCGCGCTGCTTGTTGGCTTGATCATTGTCGGCATCGGCGCCGCGCAAAGACGCGCTCAGCAAGTGAACACCAAGTTTCTCATGAGTTCCATTTCGCAAGCGTTGGCCCGTTTCAAATCGGACCATGGCTACTACCCGCCAGTGCTGGGGGATCCATCTCAAATTTTGACATATCCAGCCACGCCTCCAGTCACTCTTACAAAAGGTATTTTGGGTTGGACTGTTACAACCTCCACGCCGGCAACCAATGTTGGCTACATGCGGGATTTATTGCTGCCGCCCTACAACAAAAGCGCTGGAGCAACCGCCACAACCAAAGTGAGTCAATGGACAAGCGATGAGGGCAAAGCCTTGCAAAATTGGAATAGCGTCACCACGCTTCCAGAATATCTTTTTGGCGCTGGTGATCGCTCCGCCGATGGCTATGGAATTTGCGGCGAGTTGCCCGACACACTTCCAAAAGATTTAACGGCTGGTCAACGTGAACTTCCGCGCGCGGGCATTCGCTCGCCTGGACTTGATGGTGTTTGGGGCGCGGCACTTCAGCCCATTATGAACACAGACATGAACGCCACTTCGCCAACTCCAACTGCTGGCGCTTCCTACACCGGTCTCACGTTGGGCAGTCCAACGCTCAAGGGACTTTTTTACACTCGTAATTTGGCGCTGCCTAGTCAAATTCTTGTGGACACAACCACGCCCGCGTCGGGTCTTGGCAACGACAATTCCAAATGCATTTTGCGTTGCCGTCCAAACTTGGAGGGAAAAGTTTTTGGCCCTTATTTGGAAATGAAAGATCCATCCATTCTTGGCGGCGTGAAAGGAATCATTGACACAGGCGCCCGCAAAGGTGAACTTGACATTGTCCGCGCCAGCGACAACGACGCCAATTTTGATCGCTACCCAAAAGTGATTTTGGATTATTGGGGTCAACCTATTCGCTACTACCGCCGTGGTTATGTGAATTTAACGCCCAACACTCCGGACCAAGCCACAGACGGAACTAACTTTGATCTTGGCGATTTCTTTGCGTTGCGCCCAGCCAAGGGTGATCAAGGTGAATTTGTTCCAGACGCGCAAGCAAAAACGGATGTGCTTGATGATGAAAATCCCGATCTTCCGACTTCCACAACCATGAATGGCAAAGATCGTTCGTCGACTCCGCGACTTCGTGGCGCAGAATTTGCTTTGCTGTCTTCTGGTCCTGACAAAAAATTGGACCGCACTCGGCGCATTGCATTGACCGGCCCAAATAAAGATGTGGATGTGAACGCGGACAATATTGTGGAGACCGGCCCTTGAAGCGCGCCACCACGGGCTTCACGCTGGTTGAATTGCTCGTGGTCATTGGCATTATCGCCATTTTGGCAAGCATGGTATTGGCGGTCAGTGGCGGCGTGCTTGCGACAAGCGAGCGCAAGCAAGTGGAGGATACGTTCACGCTGTTGAACAAGGCCATTCAAGAAATGGAACTCACGCGCGGACAAGAATTGGTGTTCTCACGCAAAAAAAATGCGAGTGATCCTGCAGAACTTACTTTTTATGACATACAGGAGGATCCCTCCGCAACGACCGCTTACATCATGCCCAAGTTGTTGGCACTGTTGATGAGCAATGACCGCAGCCGAGAATTTATTAACAAGATCAATCCCGATTTTCTAAAGCGATCTGGTTTAGGAACGACCGCAAGTCCATATGTTCTTGATCTTGTTGATGCTTGGGGCAACCGCATCGCAGTGGTTCCATGTGGTCGACCCGCCACGGAACGAGAAATGCGTAGCGCCTATCGCACCGTCGGATCCGTCAAAGGCAATCCAATTACGGCGGACCCACTGGGTATTGGCATTGACAGCGTTGACCGCACTGTGCGCACCAACGACGAAAAAAACTTGGGTATTTGCAATGGTCGTAGATGGACTTTTGTTTCACGTGGTTCGGATGGATCGCTTGGCGTCCCCACATGGAACACAACTGCAACAGCAAAACAGCGGGACGGAAATTCCGATGGCATTGATGACTGGGCCGACAATATTTTTTCGCAAACGCTTACCGAACCCGTGGTGACATTGCCATGACCTGTGTTCCCATTTCAATCATGAATCACAAGCGTTGTAATCGAACTGGGTTGAACACATTCACCAGGCTTCGTGGCGGCTTCACGCTTATCGAACTCATGGTGGTCATTGGCATTCTTATTTCGCTGGCCACATTGACCGCTATTAGTGTTTCCAAAGTGACCAAAGACGCGCGCTTGTCCAAAGCCGTCAGTCAAGTCATGAATGCTCTTGAAACAGCAAGAACTCTTGCCATTAAGGAGCACCGCATTGTCATGGTGGTGTTCACGGTGAAGACGGAACGAACGGGTTCAACTGTTTCTGGAGGCGTTTTCACCGACACAATCAAACGGCAGTGGACGCGAATTCTGGCAACTCGACTGCGCGATGAATTGGTGAACAACAGTGCCACCGCCACCACCGCCAACCAAGGTTCGGTCTTCATGGACATGTTTGAGCAGCACCCAAGTTTTTCGCCCATTGATTTGCCTGAGGGAATAAAAGTTGCTGCTCCGCAAATGGATTACGAACGCAATGATGATGTTTGGATTACGCAGCCAACATTCCGTGACAACAACACAAATTTTGACGACATGGAATATGGATCACTCATTGGCGTCATGTTCGACGTAAATGGATCGTTGCTTTCTAAAATTACAGGTGGCGGCAGCGCCAACCAAGCAATGGGTCGCTACGCGGTGCTTGACATGGATCAGAATGGTTTGCAACTGCCTTTGAACGCCAAAGAAAACGGAGCTGGTTGGTTTACCTACAACATTGAAGGGGAAGAACCAAACATTCAATTGGCGCCGTTTCTTTCCGTGTTCAATGACACCGCCATGCGCGAGTTGTACGACGTGAACACATGGAAAGGACCAACCTTTACCGCGAACTGGGTTCCTCCATGTTCATCATTCGCGTCAGGGCGCACGCGTATGAATTGCGACCAGACCGAGTACATCAATCAATTTGGTGAAAAAATTTATTTCAACCGCTACACGGGTCGCGCGGAGTCCATGAAGCGATGAACCGACGCGCCTTCAGTTTGGTTGAGCTCATCATTGCCATCTTTATTCTTGGTATTGGCATGATCTCCATCGCCGCGCTCTTTCCAGCGGGCATTAAGCAGCAGGAGATTGCGGAGGACGATGTCTATGGTCCGCTTGTGGCCAAACACGCCATGGAATTGTTGCGCACGCGCTTGAAGCAGGAGGACTTTGGTTCTTTTGAGGATTTCTCATCGGACACAAATACTGTGCGTGATCCAGTTCCGCTTCAAAGCAGCACCAATGTTGGCACGGGTGCATTTGCTAGCACAATTGCCAAAGATTGGATTTGGAAACGTCCTGGGTTCATCACTGTGGACGACGCTTCTTCCACCGGTTGTGATGAAGCAGGCATGTACGACATTTTTAGTTACTACAGCACTCGCAAAAATGTCGGGGGCACTCGATCAGGAACCAAGCCCCCAATTCCTTCAGAATTCACGCCAACAACTCTCTTGTCCGACGTTGCTATTACAACAACTGGTCGAAATCGTTTATACGGAATTCCATACAACCGTCGAATCTATGACGAGCAATTTGACGTCACACAGCCAAATTACGCGTGGACCTACTCGCAAAATGGAATTCCCACCTCGGGATCTTTTCCAAACGGAAATAATCTTTCCGCCAACGCATTGCGCGAACCGGCGGTGTTTATCACGCAACGCGAACGCTATTGGCCCATGCCCGCCAACGCTGTTGGTGTCACCCCAACACCAAAGTATGTATGGGATTGCATGTTCCGCAGATTCAATGGTCGCATTCTTGTTGGCATGTTTGTGTACCGCGTTCTTCCCGCCAATGGTTTGCGTGGTGGCAATTATGCCGACAACAACGGTCAAACCATGGGCACGCCATATGTCAGCGCGCAAGTGACTGCTTCCATTGACTCCACAAATGCGCCACTGATTGCCAACTATCCTCCCATTCCGCAGTGGGTTTCAAACCGTTCACCCATGAGCAATTTATCGCTGACCAAAGGCGATGGCGCCAGTAACAAGTGGGGCGCTGGCGGTCTTGACGCCAAAGTTGGCAGCACAATGGACGCATCGAAATACAGCCCCAACCGCGACGATTGCGGTGTCCCTGGAACTGGACCCAGCACTACAGCGCTGACCGATCCAACCGCGTTGACCTATTCCGAAACCTGGCAGCAACCTGGTCAATGGATGATTGATCAATACAACAATGTTCACCATGTCATTGAAGGTCGCCGCACGCATGATGACGGTCCCGTGATTTTGGCCAAGCCAGTTCCGCGACAGCCGTATTCAAATGCGTTGTTTGACGCGAAAGATACGACAGATCGATCACTGAATACAGCTGGAAATAAAAATGTTCCTGTTCCGCCTGCCACCGACTCCGCGCTACTTGCAACGCCGGGTTCTGGCGGCGACGCGCTTCAAGGCATTCAAGATTTGTGGTTTGTACCACCCTATGACGCCAACGGCAATCAACTGCTTCCAGTTTTTGCCTGCGTGGAGGAGCTGTAATGTTGCGACGCGCATTCACATTGATTGAATTGTTGGTCTCGCTGTCTGTGTTGTTGGTGGTCATTATCGCCACGGCCAGAATTTTTGGAACCACCAGTAAAGTGGCGGCCATTGGCGAAGCCAGCGCCGACTTGCAAGCCACAGCCACCGCTGTGGAGAAGGTGATCCGCGGCGACATTGAACGCATCGCGCGCGACGGCGTGCTTGCCATTCAATGCGTGGCTGTTCGCAACGACGTCAATCGCTCAACCACATATCCGCAGGCGCCATTGCTTGATACCACCAAGGCTGTCACCGATTTTGTACGCTGCGACCAGTTGGTGTTCTTTGGTCGTGGGCGTGAATCAAGCCAAGTGTATTTGGGTACTCGCGGCGGATCGCGCTCTGATGCCGCGTACTCAGTGAATATGTTTCCTTCGGGCACGCTTAAAATTACGCCCGAGTTCACATCGCAAGAATTCATGGTTCGCATTGGCCACGGCGTGCAATTTCCAACTTTGCTTGTTGACAGCAACAATCCAACATTGCGACCAGATGCCGACTTTTTTGACACCGTGGCCAAAGGAAATCCACCAGTGCCTTGGATGTGGAGTCCCACACCAGTCATGTCTAGTTCCTACTTTGATGGAGCCGCCAACACATTGAAATACATGGCTGGCCAACCAGAAGCCAGGCAGTGGACTTTGGCGCGCCAAGTTATTTTGCTTGCGGATGACGGTATTAACTCCAATATCAAACCAACTGGCCTCAACTTAACTTGGTTTCATGAAGTGCAACAAACTGGTAGCGGCGCAAGTTGGTCAGGCGGCATGACCGCCAATAGCGCAACTGGAATTGCGCAGTATGGTCCTGCACTTGGTGGAAGCGCAACGCCGGATTCAACCGCCACAAACTTTGTCATTCCACAAGACAACTTGTTTCCCAACCGCGCGTTGACATCTTCGCGTGTTGACATTGCCGCCACTTCCATTGCGGACTTTCGCGCGCTGATTGAACAAGGCGCGACCTCCGCTTACTTTTCCAAGGACTTTAATTTTGATTCGACAGGCCGATTGCCGTGGTCGGATAGAGAGGCGACAACGCCAAACGCATCTCTTGGCTACATCCGCAATCGAATTTACAACGCGCTCTTTGGAGCGCCCATTGTTCCAACTGGCCGCACATCCAATGGTTTGTGGGGCTATCCGCGTGCGGAAAAAGTTGCTCCAAGCATGAATCGTCTTGATGGCATGGTGGCGGGTCCATTGCTCGCGGGCAATTGCAGTTCAATACAAATTGATTGGACGTGGAGCACGGGCACCGCGCGCTTTGAAACTCCAGAAGGAACGCCGTTGCTGGCGCAACTACCAGCGGCTCCAGTGCGTGGCAACAAAGCAGTCTTTGATGTTCCACTTGCAGGTTTGACAACGGTGCCGTGGCCTGTGCAACCATTTCTGCAACTCAATTCAACAGGCGCGCTGGTTCTGCTTGATCCCGCAAATACACCGATCAGCATCACCAAGAACGACAATAGTTCCGAGGCCACGCAAACTTTGGGTTTGTCACGAAATATTCCATGGTTCGGCTTGCCTGACTCCATGTTTCCAATTGCCCAGCGCAGTGGCGTGACGCGTTTGGCTGGCCCGCTGATCACTGATGTTCCATCTTCAATTTCGGGACCGTCCTACGCAACGGCTATTCGCGCGTTGACTCCTTCGGCTGCAAGCACAACGGCTACATTTAGTTCAACATCCACCACTGCCGAATTTGAAACAATCGCCATTGCCACTCCACCAATTGATTGCGCGCGCATTGAAGGCACAAGCGCCATTGTGCGACCACTATCAACTCTGACCGAGGTCTACAGCTATCAAGCCATCTTTGGTCCAAATGGCGACCAACCATTTCGCGAAGTGCGCGTTCCCGGCGGCACCGAGCGCGTGATGAGAAATGATTACACGCCATGGCCAACCGCGTTGCGTTTCACCATAACGCTGCATGACCCAAAGTTGGCGCTGGCACAAGGGCGCGTGTTTCAATTTGTGGTGGACCTACCAAAGGCTGATCGATAATGAACTCCGTACAACGTCAACATATTTTTTCGAATCACATGCGTTCTTGCGCCTGGCGACGTGGCAACGCGTTGGTGTTGGTGTCCGCCATGTTGGTGCTGTTGGTGCTTATTGCAACTGCGTTCTTGTCGCGCACGCAATCGCAGCGGGGAACCGCCGCCGCCATGCAAGATGCAAGTGGCGATGACCGCCGAATTGATTCCATTAAGAAACAACTGGCGGCTGAAATTGCCATGCACTTATTTGTGAAACCCATTGATCCAAATGGCGCGGCCAATTACATCGGCGGCGACAGCGCGGGCAACCGAATTCAACCTGGTATGTATTCGGTTCGCTACGGCGTTGAGTCGGCGTCCAAAACTGGCGCAGGCAAGGGCGATCAACTCAGCAATGTTGTTGATCCATCCAAGGACCCCGCAAGCAACTCCGCAATTGATACAAGTGGCGCTGATAATTTTCCTGACGGTTACAACTTTGCGCCCTACAGCGTAATTCCTTGGACCAATTGGCCGGACTTTCTTGCGCCAACTTCCACAGTGTCGGGCACTCGATTTATTGTGAAAGGTGAAGCCAACGGCAACCCACTTGGCAATCCAGGCTTTGGCGACACGCGTTGGTTGCGCAGTTCAGAACCCGTGCGCAAAACACAAAATGATGTCGCATCACCAGGCGAACCTGGTTTGTATCCCGAACCCAATGGTGATCGATTTAGTCATTGGCCACACTTGTCGTGGTTGCCAACATCCGCCAATGGATATCGACTTGTAAAAGATATTGCGGACATTGAATCAACCCTGTTGCAAGGTGGCATGGACCAACAAAACAACGACGCGTTTGGAACGCCCTACGAACAATGGCTGCCTGATGTTGTTCCAACTCCAATCGCCAACGCGGGCACAGATCCATTAGCCGACAACACCGCGTGGGTGACTGCGTTTAAAACCAGAAGAGACGCTTGGTTCACTCGCAGTGGCTATCAAGATGCTGTGTTGAATGCCTCAGCCGCAAAAACACTTCCCAACTTCATCAAGCTTGATGATCCAATGAGCATTGGTCGCATACTGAATCCCGATGCCAAGGGTGTTTCCAAAAGTGATGAGTGGGTTGAAAATACTCCGCGAAACATTGTGGCGCGCACCTTCAGCGACAGCGACGGCGACGGCTTCACGGATAGTTTTTGGTTCTTGGCGCCGGTGGGCAAGGAACGCAATGTGCGCACCATTGTTGGGGTGAGCGTGATCGACAACTCCGCCATGGTTGATGTGAATGTTGCAACGCGCGCGGATAGGCGCACCAGTGTTGGCTTCACACCTGCGGATATTGCGCTTGTCACTTCGGAGCCAGAAGCTTCACCCAATGACAAGGCTCCTTCTTCAGGCACGCCAACGGAGACTCTTGTTGGTTTGTTTGACAATCCATACAACCAAACATTTAATTCTTTCGACATTGCCAAAGATCCAGATGGGTTCACCAGTCCGCCGCAATTCCGCGTGCAATTTGATCCATATCGATGGTCTGGATATCCAACCTATTACGACATCACCAAATCTGCGGGAACACACGACGCTGGTCAACCGAGTTTCTTGCAAGCTTTGGGTTTGCGTTCAACAACTGGAACATGGAATGATTATTTCTATGGCAAGCCAGCCCCGATTGGCGTCATTACACCGGTCACCAACGAACCTTTCGCTGGCGACATGTATGACATGTATGGACCCACTGGTCCAGCTCGTCCCGACCAAGAAGATCCGCAATATCGAACAGCTTTAACAGCCGCAAATTCTTTTAGAGCGGCGCTGCCCAATCAACCATTTGTTCGACCAAGTGAGCGCGCGCGTTGGTTCAGATCGGCGGCCACTGGTCAGGGCACACTTTTTGCGGAAGCTCTCAATGTTCCGACCACGGGAACAGGTTTTGAGCAAGCTCCAGCAAACGATGTCTTTGGTATTACAGTTCCCACGCGTCGCTTTGATGCCAGCGATGAATTGGAATTGCGCGCATACGCCGGCAACAACGACCCAAGTAGTTTGTCGCGCCTTGAGCGGAGCTTGAACGCCGATGACATGATGCGTAGCACGACGCCAATCGCTGACACCATTCTGCGTTCAACGGTGTTGCGCGGCGAAGCGGGGGGCGGTCAAGAGCAATTAACAAGCCCGCAGTTGGTGAAAGATTTGCGCCGCAAGATCACCGTGGTCAGCGGTCAACGCAATGAGATCATGCCTCCGTGGTTGTGGATTGGTCGACAATATGGAGTGACAAGTCCAACGAGCCAAGAAACATTTCAAAATGGAATGTTGTGGCTTGGACTTCATCCAGAATCTCCAGGCGCGCGCGACGAAAACGGAAATGGCAGAATTGATACATCTAGTGGTTCAAACAGTGAGCTTGGTTTCGGCAAGCAAGACTTAAGCCGGATTGCATGCTCTTC
>Ga0114978_10005421_pt1 | contig 10190 bp, 9 predicted proteins | sample S_140212_EF_Meta_FD_87027 | JGI IMG/M metagenome (GOLD analysis project Ga0114978, IMG submission 87027) | Freshwater microbial communities from Lake Simoncouche, Canada to study carbon cycling - S_140212_EF_MetaG | ecosystem: Environmental > Aquatic > Freshwater > Lake | place: Lake...
AGTCCATCAACAAATAAAACATCACAAACACGATTAAAACGGCATTTACAAATCCGGCAATGACTGAGCTTCCAGACATGAGTACGGTTTCAAAAGTGCTCGTGACGAGCTCATTAGCGTTATCGCTAATGTGGGTTGAGATTTTTTGGGAGGCTTCCGTTTTTAAAGCGCCCCAATCGATATTCAGATCAAACTCCGCTAATTTAGGCCCAAGCCAGGCCTGAGTATTTGCGATCCAATCTGGTAATTGAGTCTTAATAAGGGGTATTTCGGTTTTGAGCAGTCCAACAAAGAGGCTCAAAATTGCTATGACCACGCCTAAGCCAAAAATCACAGTCAGCCCAGCCGCAACTGGTGAAGGCAATCGACGTCCTTCTAGCCATAGAAAAGCGGGCCGCAGGATGTAGGCCAGGATGAATGCAGCCAGAAAGGGGGTAAAAAGTTCAGCCATTGCAAGTAATCCTCTAGAATTCAATGATTCTACTGACCCAGTAGCATTTTTTACTAATATTCCAGCTAAGACATGACTTCATCTACTAATTCTTCCCAAAAAGGCCTTTCCTACCGTGACGCTGGCGTTGATATTGACGCAGGGGATGCCTTGGTTGACCGTATCAAGCCTTTGGCTAAAAAGACCATGCGAGAGGGTGTTTTGGCCGGAATTGGTGGCTTTGGCGCCCTTTTTGAGGTCCCCAAGCGCTACAAAGAACCCGTTTTAGTTGCCGGTACTGACGGGGTTGGTACAAAGTTGCGCTTGGCATTTGAGTGGAATCGTCACGACACGATCGGTCAAGATTTGGTGGCGATGAGTGTCAATGATATTTTGGTGCAAGGTGCTGAGCCCCTTTTCTTTTTGGACTACTTTGCGTGCGGCAAGTTGACGGTTGATACTGCGGCCACCGTTGTTGGTGGAATTGCCAAAGGTTGTGAATTGGCTGGCTGCGCTCTCATTGGTGGTGAAACTGCAGAAATGCCCGGTATGTATCCTCCAGGTGAATATGACTTAGCTGGCTTTGCGGTGGGCGCGGTTGAGAAATCCAAAATTATTACTGGTAACACTATTGTTCCCGGTGATGTAGTGTTGGCGATTGGCTCCAGTGGCGCGCATTCCAATGGCTATTCTTTGGTGCGCAAAATTATTGAACGAGCAGGCGCAAAACCAACAGATGATTTGGGTGGCCGTTCATTAGGTGACGTTGTCATGGCGCCAACCGAAATTTATGTGAAGCCTCTTTTGAAGTTAATCTCTGAGATCGATGTTAAGGGTATGGCGCATATCACCGGCGGCGGCTTAGTTGATAACGTACCACGCGTGTTGCCAGAAAATACCCAAGCAGTTCTTCATCGCGATAGCTGGCAAATGCCGGAACTCTTTCGCTGGTTGCAGATGAAAGGTGGCGTTGCTGATGCAGAGATGGTGCGTGTATTTAACTGCGGCATTGGCATGGTATTAATTGTTGCTCCTAGCCAAGCAGATGCCGCTATTAAATCGTTGACTGCCCAAGGCTTAAAAGCCTGGACTGTTGGTGAAGTGCTTGAACGTCCTCAGGGTGCCCCACAAACCATTGTGATTTAAATTATCACATTGGTTTGCTACCCACTTATTTTTTTAAATGACTTTTGCAGTAATCTAAGGCCGCCTTCAGCTCAACTGGATTGAAAGGGTCAAAGGTTTTTCTGCCTGCAATGGCTCTTAGCCAGGTGAGCTGGCGTTTGCCGAGCTGTCTAGTTGCTGCCAATGCTTTGTAGCGCATTTGCTCAGCATCAATTTCGCCAATGAGATATTGCCAAGCTTGGCGATAACCCACTGAGCGAATCGCTGGCAGATCTGCATGTAATGCAGGATTATTTTTAAGCGCTCTGACTTCATCCAAGAATCCTGCAAGTAGCATTTCATCAAAACGTTTTTCTAAATTCTGATGGAGTCGTTTACGATCACTTGGCTCAAGTGCCACTAAATGAATCCACGCAGGTATAGCCGATCCTTCCCTTCCATCTTCACTGGGCGAATCTGCTAGCAATACCGACATGGGTTTGCCAGTAATTTCAAATACCTCAAGCGCACGTTGCACTCGTTGTGAATCATTGGGCTGTAAACGTGCTGCAGTTTCTGGATCCATTTGGGCGAGCTTGGCATGCATTGCTGGCCAGCCCAGAGTATTACCTTCTTTATCTAACCGCGCCCGAATTTCTGGGTTAGCGGTTGGTAAAGCAGAGAGGCCATGTGCCCAGGCTCTCCAATACAGCATGGTTCCGCCAACGACGACAGGAATATTTCCACGACTCCGAATTTCCTCGCAGAGCCGTTTTGCATCTTTAGCAAAGCGGGCCGCTGAATAAACCTCATCAGGTTCAAGGATATCGATCAGGTGATGAATCACTGCCGCTTGTTCTGCTTTAGTCGGTTTTGCGCTACCAATATCTAGGCCGCGATACACCAACGCAGAATCCATACTGATCAGCTCAAGGCTGAGACCAAGTGATTTAGCGTGCTCAGCCAAGGACATGGCGAGATGGGTTTTGCCTGAACCAGTAGGCCCAACAATACATAGTATGGGGTTTGCTTCTAGTGGCTGCATAGGCTGAATGTAGGGTTCAGTTTGCATGCTTCATTATAAGAGCCTGTTAATATCCGCAACAAACCTATCTTTGGAGTGCGAGTTGATGGATGCCCTTTTGCAACTAAGCGATTTATTGCTACATATTGATCGCCATTTAGATGTTGTGATCTCACAATATGGCCCTTGGGCGTATGGATTACTATTTGCGATTGTGTTTGCAGAAACCGGCCTGGTAATTGCCCCATTTTTACCAGGGGACTCTCTCTTGTTTATTGCGGGAGCCTACTGTGCAACTGAACACTTTAATATTTGGACCTTATGTATTGGCCTCTTGATTGCTGCAGTTGCTGGTAATACAGTGAACTACTTCATCGGCAGATGGATCGGCAAGAAAGTATTTAGTTCTAAATCACGGTGGATTGATCAAGGCGCATTACTTAAGACACAAGCTTTTTATGAAAAACATGGTGGTAAGACCCTCATCATCGCACGCTTCTTGCCCATCATTAGAACTTTTGCACCATTTATTGCGGGTGTATCAGAGATGAACTTCTCACGCTTTCAGTTCTTCAATATCACTGGCGCCATACTCTGGGTTTTTGGTTTAGTCATTGCAGGATATTTCTTTGGCAATATTCCGATCATTCGCCAAAACTTAAATATCATCGTACTAGTGGGCATTGGTGCGGCAGCAGTCCCGGTTATATTGGCCGCACTCTATAAAATTTTTCAGCGCAAGCAACACTAAAACAGACCAAGCTAAGCTAAAAAAACGGAGTTAGTGCAGCTTGGTTTGACTTTCTAAAGTAGCAATGTGTTCACGAATATCACTTGCATCTTCTGCTTCCGGAGATTCGCTGAGGTAGCGATGCATATCAGCCAATGCAGGACGCAAATACTCTAGTTGCGCAAAGATCAGACCGCGATCTCTGATCTCTTCAATCGAGTCTGGCAACAGAATCACTAGACGCTCTTGAACGCCTAATAAACGTTCCCAGCGCTCATGCTCCGAGTAGATCATCTTGAGATTTCTAAGGAAGCGTGACAAGATCTCCCGAGAGCTAGAGGCCCGTAGGAAGACGTTCAGGGGCAGGCTGAGCTCACCTCGATAGCCTTTAGCATCCAAATAGGGATCAAGCATCTCTTGTAATTCATGTTTGGAGAGTGAGTCACCCGTCAAAGGATCCATGATGACTTCACCTTGCTGTAAGGAAATGCGCATCATGAAGTGATTCGGAAATGAAACACCACGAATCTTTAAACCAATTTGCTGACCTAACTCCATCATCAAAATGGCTAGTGAAATGGGAATGCCTCTGCGATTTTCGAGCACATAGTGCAGATAAGAATTTTCAGGAGCATAAAAATCATTTGGGTTTGGACCAAAGCCCAACTCGACATAAAAGAAATGCTTCAGAATTTGTAAGCGCTGAATTGGGGAGGTATCTGGCGAAATACGTTTCTTTAATTTATTTCCCAGCTCGTCAAGGTGATCGAGTATCCCTTGTACATCGAGATCCGGATATGCATGCTGTGCTACTGCAATGGCTGCTTCCGTTAATGGGAAGTGCTCGTCTTCAGTGACTAATGAGGTGAAATAGTCGAGTTGTTGTGTTGGCATACATACTATTTTGCATGACATAAGAATTTTTGCCAGCGAATTCCAACTAAAGCTAGGGCGCCAAAGTAAACCAAGGCTGCAGCCCCAAGCCAGAGAGCCAATAAACCAATCCGCGTCCAGGGCTCAGCCTGTAAGGCAATCCACTGATGCGCATGAGCAGCATAAAAAAGGACCGCAGAGAAGGGGATTAAAGCCAAAAAGAGCTTCCCTAAATAGCCTGCCCAGGCAGCGCTTGGGAGAGCTCCCCGTTTATGCAGCCCAACCCATAGCAGACCAGCATTCAGGCAGGCCCCAACACCAACCGACAGGGCTAGGCCCGCATGACCAAGCCAGGGCACAAATACTAAGTTGGCTAGCTGTGTTGCGACTAAGACAAATAATCCAATTTTGACTGGGGTGCGGATATCTTGGCGCGAATAAAAGCCAGGCGCCAAAATCTTCACGAGAATTAATCCGATCAGACCAACACCGTAGGCAGCCAATGCGCGTTGTGTCATCAATACATCTAGCGCGTTAAATTTTCCATAGTGATACAAGACGGCTGCCAATGGCTCACCAAAAATAAATAAGGCAATAGCACAGGGTGCTGCGAGTAGGAAGGTTAACTGCAATCCCCAAATTAATAGTTCACCGGCATGCACTAGATCATTCTTAGCATTGGCTTTGCTCAAGCTTGGCAGGAGCACTGTGCCCAGCGCAACACCAAGGAGTGCAGTTGGAAATTCCATTAAACGGTCTGCGTAGGAAAGCCAAGAGACGCTGCCTGTTTGTAGGCGTGATGCAATATTGGTATTAATGACGAGTGAGATTTGTGCAACAGAGACAGCAAAGACTGCTGGCCCCATTAGTTTCAAAACTCGTTTTGCTTCTGGATTGGCAATGGCAGTTTTAATAGCACCAGGTAATAAACCAATGCGCGGTAAAAGCCCCAAACGAGCTAGTGCCGGAATCTGAATGACTAGTTGCAAAACGCCACCCAACAATACGCCAATACTGAGGGCATAAATCGGTTGGTCTAAATGGGGTGCCAAAAAGATGGCACAAGCAATCAAGGCAAGGTTCAGTATGACGGGAGTAAAAGCAGGGATTGCAAAGCGGTGATAGGTATTTAAAATTCCTGCAGACAGGGAGACCATGGAAATCAGCCCAATGTATGGAAACATAATTTGGGTCATCACCACGCTGGCATCATAGGCAGGCCCACCGCTAAAGCCCGTAGCAATGATTAGAATGAGCAGGGGCGCGCCAATGACTCCTAGTAATACCGTAAGGAGCAAAGCCCAAAATAAGAGCGTGGCAACTGCATTAATGAGGGTTTTAGCCTGTTTTTTGTCCTCATTGTTGGAAATTTCCCCCAAAATGGGTACAAAAGCCTGAGAAAAGGCGCCTTCGGCGAAGAGTCGGCGAAGTAAGTTCGGCAGTCTAAAAGCCACATTAAAGGCATCTGTCCACTCTGAGGCCCCAAAACTTCGGGCAATCAAGGTTTCCCGTAGCAGCCCCGTAATACGGGAGAGCATGGTTAGGGAGCTAACCTTAGCGGCGGCAGAAAGCAGGTTCATGAGCCGATTTTCACCTATTTATGGGTGGACTGGGCTTTTTTGCCCCTTTAAGGTAAAATCTTGGGTTTTGGTGGTCTTGCTTTATGCAGTTGGCAGGTTCACGAGATTTTTAACTAATCGCATTTTGCAATTTATAGAGGCAAGGTTTAAAGATGGCCAATACAGCACAAGCGCGTAAGCGCGCACGCCAGGCAGTAAAACAGAATGAGCACAACTCCAGTTTACGTTCTAAGCTCCGCACTTCCATTAAGGCAGTTCGCAAGGCAATCGAAACTGGTGATAAAGCTGTTGCAGCGAAGGTGTTCGCAGCAACTCAATCTACTATCGATAAGATTTCTGATAAAAAGATTGCTCATAAAAATACTGCGGCTCGTCAAAAGTCACGTTTGTCTGCAGCAATTAAGTCGATGGCAGCGTAATTTAGTAAACGTTTTAGGCTGGTCGAATCATGATTTCGACCTAAGCCCGCTCCTCATCAGAGCGGGTTTTTGTTTTTAGGGCTAGGTTTGGGGTTTGGGTTCAAACTCACAGGCCTCTTCAATCGGTAGACTGTTGTCTTTAGCAAAATTCATGACAAAGTCGAGCGCTCTTGGATCGAGGTCGCCTAGTCTAGTATCGATAACAACGCATTTCACTGTTGCAATTAGCACTGGTCTGACATAGGGCGAGTAAGTGAAGCGAGGGTCTCCGGAATCTCCTGGAGGGCGAAACGTAGCCATCACCCCGCAAAGACGCTCCGCCCAATCGCTTGGCCGAAATGGTTTGCCAGAAGTGTTAATGCCTTGAATGAAAAGCTTTTTATGGTTCAAGTTGCCGTAAGGATGTGGTTAAGAATCAGTATTGCCAAGCCCTCTAGCTTAACAGCCTGAGGTGGACGTAAGATGACTCAATACTCTATTTTCGTGCTGTTAAAAGTTTTAAGAAAAAAAATGCAAGCCAAAACTTTAGTGGAAAGCTCAACGATGACATCACTGGCAAAGCCTCAAGTGCCTGGTCAGGTAAAGCACTACCTGCAGTTTTCTGACCTCACTCGCGAGGAATATGACTATCTGCTTAAAAGAGCCGCATGGTTAAAAGTCAAGTTCAAGAGTTATGAGACTTGGCATCCTTTGCACGATCGTACTTTGGCAATGATCTTTGAAAAACATTCCACGCGCACTCGTCTCTCCTTCGAGGCGGGCGTCCATCAGCTTGGGGGGCACGCGGTATACCTCAATACCCGTGATACCCAATTAGGTCGTGGCGAGCCTGTAGAGGATGCTGCTCAGGTGATTTCACGGATGACTGACATCATTATGATTCGCACCTTTGGTCAGGAGACCATTGAGCGTTTTGCTGCGAACTCTCGTGTGCCAGTAATTAATGGCTTAAGCAATGAATTTCACCCTTGCCAAGTTTTGGCTGATATTTTTACCTATGTTGAAGCCCGCGGCCCAATCCAGGGTAAAACGGTTGCTTGGGTAGGTGATGCTAACAATATGGCCTATACCTGGATTCAGGCGGCTGAGTGTATGGATTTCCAGCTACGTTTTTCTGCACCAGAGGGCTATCAGTTAGATGCTACTCGTTTAACGAAGAACGCTGCAAAACATTTAACGATTTGCGCTGATCCAAAAGAGGCCTGCACAGGTGCCAACTTAGTAACTACCGATGTTTGGACCAGCATGGGCTACGAAGCTGAAAATACTTTACGTATGAATGCTTTTAAGGACTGGATGGTTGATGAAGAGTTAATGTCCTTAGCAAAGCCCGATGCTTTATTTATGCATTGCCTACCGGCACACCGGGGCGAAGAAGTATCTGCGGGTGTGATTGACGGTCCACAAAGTATTGTGTGGGAAGAAGCAGAAAATCGTTTGCATGTTCAAAAAGCCTTGATGGAGTATTTACTCTGTGGTCGCTTGGATTGAGAATGAAAGAGTAAGCAATAAAATTTTGAGTTATTTGTTTTTAATTAATTTTGATTGAATAAACATCATGTCCGATATTAAAAAAGCCGTACTAGCCTATTCTGGTGGCCTTGACACTAGTGTGATCTTAAAGTGGCTACAAGATACTTATGGCTGTGAGATCGTTACCTTTACTGCGGACTTAGGTCAGGGTGAAGAATTAGAGCCGGCCCGTGCAAAGGCATTACAGTTTGGTATCAAGCCAGAAAATATTTTTATCGATGATTTACGTGAGGAATTTGTGCGCGACTTTGTATTCCCAATGTTCCGCGCTAATACGGTTTATGAAGGTGAATACCTCTTGGGTACATCCATTGCTCGCCCACTCATTGCCAAACGTCAAATTGAAATTGCTCGCTTAACGGGTGCTGACTCTGTATCTCACGGCGCCACTGGTAAGGGAAACGATCAGGTTCGTTTTGAGTTGGGTTATTACGCTCTTGAGCCCGGAATTAAAGTGATTGCCCCATGGCGTGAATGGGATTTACTTTCGCGTGAGAAGTTGATGGCTTACGCAGAAAAGCATGGCATCCCCGTCGAAATGAAACACAAGCAAGGCGGCTCCCCATACTCTATGGATGCCAATTTGTTACATATTAGTTACGAAGGTCGTCATCTTGAGAATCCAAACGCAGAGGCTGAAGAGTCTATGTGGCGTTGGACTGTTTCTCCAGAGAAGGCTCCAGATGCCGCAGAAATTATTGAAATTGAATTTAAGGCTGGCGATCCAGTGGCAATTAATGGCAAAACCTATCAGCCCCATGAATTATTGGCTGAGCTAAATCGCGTTGGGGGCAAACATGGCATTGGCCGCCTCGACTTGGTGGAAAACCGCTTTGTTGGTATGAAGAGTAGGGGATGTTATGAAACCCCTGGCGGCACAATCCTTCTCAAAGCACATCGCGGCATTGAGAGCATTACCTTAGATCGCGAAGTAGCTCACTTAAAAGATGATCTGATGCCTCGCTACGCCAGCTTGATTTATAACGGTTTGTGGTGGTCTCCAGAGCGTATGGCTTTGCAAACTTTAATTGATCATACGCAGCAAATGGTGAATGGTGTAGTGCGCCTGAAGCTCTACAAAGGTTCTGTAGCCGTGATCTCGCGCGACTCAGCAAATACTTTATTTGATCAAAATATTGCCACCTTTGATGATGATGCCGGTGCATATAACCAAGCAGATGCTGGTGGGTTTATTAAGCTCAATGCATTACGTATGCGTATTGCCGAAATAGCGAGGCGAAAGCGCGCTAAGAAGTAAGCGTATTAATCTTTAGAACCAAATGAAATAGAAAGAGTCCAAATGCAATTTGATCAAGTTTCAGTCGGTAAAAAAGCCAATGTGTTTTTTGATGGTAAGTGTGTTTCGCACACCGTGACTATGCCAAATGGTGTGCGTAAGTCAGTTGGGGTGGTGTTGCCCAGCACTTTACGTTTTGACCTGAGCACTAAAGAAATTATGGAAGTGGTTGACGGCACTGCTTTCGTCAGCATTAACGGTGCTCCAGAGCAAGCTTTTGAAGCAGGACAAAGCTGGGAAGTGGAAAAAGGCGGTTACTTCATTATTCGTACTGAGCAGCCAGTACATTATGTTTGCCACTTTGAATAAATTCCATAGCCTGTCTTAAGGTTAAGACTAAATTACTTAATCTGTAACCCCCTAGTTGGATGCGTCATCTGAATAGGGGGTTTTGCTTTGCTGGGGGCGTGCAATAGGCGGGCTTAAAAAAGGTGTCGTAAACAAGAAATCATTGTTAGTATTCAGATCATTACTTTGATCAAAATAGCGCAATCTATTTGGAGGCAACGATATGGGATATAGACGTACTCCCGCGATTTTCATGGCGGTATTGGTAGCAATACTTTTCTGCCCTATGGTAGTAAAAGCTCAAAATTATCCTAATCACCCGCTCAAAATCATTGCACCCTTTCCTGCTGGGGGAACTAGCGACTTGATTAGCCGTGTGATTGCTCAAAGGTTGGGTGATGCCCTGGGTCAAAGCGTCATCGTTGAAAATAAGCCTGGTGCCAATGGAACGATTGGGCTTGAGGCAGCAGCTAAATCAACAGCTGATGGCTATACATTGCTCATTTGCAGTAATGGCGTCGTATTAAATAGTCCATTTTTATACAATAAATTGAACTATGACTGGTTTAAAGACTTTGCAGCAATTTCCATGGTGGGCATCGCGGGTCAGATTTTGGTTGTCAATCCAAGTTCACCAGCAAAAACGGTAGCTGAGCTTGTTGCTCTTGCAAAAGCAAAGCCTGGCCAAATCAATTATGGGTCTGGTGGCAAGGCAAATGCATCACATTTAGCTGCAGAAAAGTTTCGGTCAGCCGCAGGAATTGATATTGTTCACATTCCCTACAAAGGTAATGGCGCAGCCACAACCGCGCTCGTCTCGGGTGAGGTACAGCTAGTTTTTTCCGATATGGCCCCGGCACTCCCTTTTATTAATTCTAAAAAGTTGCTGCCATTGGCAGTGACTACCTTACA
>Ga0114978_10005422_pt1 | contig 10190 bp, 7 predicted proteins | sample S_140212_EF_Meta_FD_87027 | JGI IMG/M metagenome (GOLD analysis project Ga0114978, IMG submission 87027) | Freshwater microbial communities from Lake Simoncouche, Canada to study carbon cycling - S_140212_EF_MetaG | ecosystem: Environmental > Aquatic > Freshwater > Lake | place: Lake...
CCTGATGACAATAGCGAGTGTGAACCACCTGATCCCTTCCCGAACTCAGCAGTGAAACCGCTCAGCGCCAATGGTAGTGTGGGGTCTCCCCATGTGAGAGTAGGACATTGTCAGGCATCTATTAAAACCTCGGCGCGCAGCGCTCTGGTAATAAACAAAAATCCTCCACCCCAAGCGGGATGGGGGATTTTTTTTTGGAAGAACAAAATTTCGCCTATTCAAAATTTTGTATAACTAATTTGGTGCAAGCATCAATCAGAGACTAAAACTTCGCGCCTAACAGTTTCGAGTTGTCTAAAGCCCTCTGACTCAGCGAATGTGCCAGCCAGAGATACAACCCAGTTTTTTCAATATCCAATAACGGGCGCATCGCGGATACCGAGAGGTGATGGAGCTAATCCTTTATGAGCGCGTACCTCTCTCTGACGCTCCTGCAAAGTACGCGGCGGTTTCCCTTAGAGTATTGCGCTCTTCGTCACCCGACGTAACTCAGCTTCTAGTTGGCGGATCTTTTACTGCTGGCTAGTGTTGGCTGCTTGCTGTTACTGCCTGACTTACTGATCCAGTCATGCTTGCTATTGACAGTGACTCCAAGGCGTTGAGCCACTTGGGCAATCTTGTAACCCCTATTTGTAATCTGTTTTACTGCTTCAATCTTGAAATCGTCGGGATAGCGTTTGCTGCTTATAATCAGACACATTTTTTTAATGTGTTATTCTAATATTATCAAATGTCTAAAATGTTAAGGGTTTGCCAGCACAAAGATAATAGCAGAGCTGTCAAGGACGGAAATGAAACGGTGTTGATTGGTGAATATCACCAAGTTTTAACGAGCTTATTGCTAAAAAATATAACCTTCTTCGACACAATTCTGCTGGTCTATAGTAAGAAAAATGAAGGATTTTCTTACAAACTTAGTTTTTTCTTTCTATTTCTTTCTATTATCAGTAATGGATTTAAGTCGAACAATAAATTGAAGTTATGGCTGTAGATTATATTTTCTCGGTTTTATTTGTCGAGATACAAATATCTGTTTAAGTATACAGCGACTCCAGAGCACAATTACTTGGTAAATAAACCGTATTTTTATCATTTGGGTCAGATAATCGATTTATGAATTACATTAAAATCGTTACTGTGTTTGTTATAGCGTACCTAATCAATCTGGGTGCTCCGGCTTTGCTGGCCCAATTTGAAAAGTTCGCCTCTGCAGAACTCGCTGTAGCGAATGGATTATGGTGTCTGAGTCTTATTCTGGGTTTTGGCTGGGCCTGTAGTTATGCAGCTGAAGAAACAATTTTCCCTAACTTCACTTTACAGTTAATTGTTGGCATTTTGTTGCATGATGCTTTGTCACCGATTGCAACAGAAATTATTCTGGCAGTGGTTGTGTGTACAGCGCTCGCTGCCATCATTCTCAAGGCCGGGGGTGATGAAATAGAAAGATCAACTTTTATTCGCATAGCCTACCCTGTGTGCATGATTGCTGTGGCTGGGTATCTAATCACATTTTTTGTCATGTTTCCCTTAATGATGTTGTTGGGTTTGGATGGAAAAACGGCTGCGTTGTTAGCTGCAATGATAAGTTCAACCGATCCGGCGGCATTAATACCTACATTAAAAAAACTCATTTTTAAAACCTCTTACAAACGATTAGCTGACATTGCAGTTTCCGAGAGCGCATTGAACGATGTTATCTCTGCACTTTTTACTACGGCAATTGCCAGTATGATCTTGGCGGGTACCTCATTAGACACTCTATCCGAACTTGCCAAAGGAATTTTTAGTGGCACAAATCTAGCTCATCTTGGCCAGCAAGTTCTGTTTGGATGTGTTGCAGGAGTGTTCGGTTGGAGTGTGATGTATGGATATGAAAAATATAGATCTGCTCATTACTCCAGAAATTTTGGTGAAACAGCCTATGATTTTGCAATAGTACTGACAGTACCATGGTTGACTTTTTTGCTGGCCCTTACGCTGCATGGCAATGGATTTTTGGCAGCATTTATTGCGGGATTACTGGCCAATTACAATCACTCTAGTCACTATTATCAACGCACTCTTCTGACCATGGATATTAAAATTGAAAGCATTGCTAAACCTGTAATTTTTATGATGCTGGGTGCCTTTGTGGGGGTAAAGGATTTGTTCGATACAGCATTGATTGGCATGTTGATATCACTGGTATTCATTGTTATTGCCCGGCCACTGGCGGTATTTCTGTCACTGTTGCCAACTAATCTCAGCAGTAAAGAAAAATTATTTTTGTGTGCAGTGCGTGAAACAGGAGTAATACCAGTGGTGCTTGCTGTAATCACAGTAGCGCAGTTTCCAGAGTTGAGATTGTTATTGCCACTTACTGCGTGGGTGGTTATCTGGACACTTACCTTGTTGCCGGCACTTACCCCATGGTGGTCGAAGACCTTGGGTATCGTGGAAGAAAATTAAACCCCAACTCCTGCCCATATAATTAACAGCACTGCGTACAAATTGTTTATGGTATGCATAAGTACTGGTGTTAACAGTGAGTCTGTATAGATGCGTGCCAAACCAAGCATTAATCCAAATGTAAATATCAGCAGCAGAACTGGCGCGGTATATTGATTAAAATGAATCAATACAAAAAGACTACTGGTTAGCAATAGAGTGAAAATCAGACCCAGCCCTGCCTTTCGACAAAGCTGAACACCACAGACACGAAATACAATTTCTTCCATCAGTGGTGCCAACATCACAGCAGTCAAACTGAAACCAAGGTGTTGGCTGCCACGTAGCGCTTGCATAAAAGGTGTGGAAGAAATTGGCAGTAACCAAATACAGAGAGTTGCCAGCAATAAATAAATAAACAAAAGTCCCAGCCATAATAAGAGCGTTCGTATTGGTACCGGGTTCAAGAGTAGTGCCTCCTGCCAACTTTGATGAGGCTTGCGCAATGCCAGCGCGGCGAGCGGAACAACTAGCACAAATTCCATAAGGTAGGTCCAGCTGATAACTGCAGGATCGAGGTTAAATGGCAACATCATGTTTTTTAGACCTGTAAATCACAATTAAAATAATCTAGTCGAAGTATAGATGGCGGTTTCAACCATCGCTATTTTATGAGTATCTATCTGTTACACTGCATCTATCAACACTGGAGCGCACAGTTTTTAGGCGGATTCGTGAGTGTTTTTAATTCATTCCTGCTTCATTTCATAGTTCCTCTGCGGCATTTCGAGAAAGTTCAATGCTGAAGTATCAAGTTCGGCACCAAATTGTTTCTATCAATAATGTTGATTATCCTATTCGCACCTTACAAGATCGTCAGCAATATCATGATCAGGATGCGCGAGCAGAGGCCTTGGGTATTTCTTCAGCGACTTGGTCACTCTTTGGAGTTGTTTGGCCTTCGGCTCGTGTCCTCGCGACTCATGTCAGTGGTATCGATCTGCGGGGTAAACGGGTGCTTGAAATAGGGTGCGGAATTGCCCTAGCGAGTATTGTGCTACATCGGCAGGGTGTCGATATTACTGCCAGTGACTATCATCCACTTGCATGGGAGTTTCTCGAACAAAATGTACTCAACAACCTTCTCCCTCCCATCAAATTTCAAACGGGAAACTGGGAAACAGTAAATCCTCTACTTAATAAATTTGATTTGATCATTGGCAGTGATGTGTTGTATGAACCTGCACATGCTGCACAGGTAGCAGACTTTATTGAGCGTCATAGTGAGCCCTCGATCCATGTCATCATCGTTGATCCTAACCGTGGCAATCGTGCCCGTTTTGCTAAGACCATGATGAAGTTGGGTTTTACCCACAGTTTCGAAAAGTTTAATCAGACAGGAAATGACAAAGAAAGCTGCAAGGGCAGGATATTACATTTCAATCGGTAATATCAGGTTATGGCTGTTTGGCTCGAAGCTGGGCGGTTTGCAAACCGCCCCAACCAAGAAGATTGCTAGAAAAAACTACAAACCACCGCGCGCTGGACCATATTCAGGCTCCCAGCCACTGGGTTCGTCATCAGTAAGATTGAACAAAACGGCATGTATTTCCTGAATCCAGCCGCGCTTAATCGCAAAGAATTCTCCCACTAGGCGGCTGTTTGACGTGGCAACGCTCTGACTTTCCATGCCGTCTTTCAAACCAAAACGCACAATAGACAAGACAATGCCACGCTCTTCATCGACCACTGGGTAACGGCGGTCCCACAAATTGCGGCCTAGAAAACGGCCTTCGTCAAAACCCCGCGGTGTGGAATTGTACTGGCCGTCACGAATCAAGCCGGTAGTTTGCAAGCCATTCTCCCAGCGTGTTGAGTCGGGCATGAGATCAGCAGGATGGTATTCGGGAGTGCCATTAGTCTGAAAGGCGCGCCAGTAACTTTCAGCAGCAGCAATCAGTCGATAATGGGAATCTCGTTCGGATTCCTTGATGGAGAAAGTTAGATTCGGTGACACTTGCGTGAGTTGATCTGGCCCCCAGAGCCGGTCAGCTTCTCCCTGGTTGGCCTTGATGGTTTCAATTTCAGTAATGGCACCGTTTGTCACTTTAAGGCGAACCATAAACATAGTCTTGCTACCATCGGCATTTAATACCACTGCCTCGGTGCCAGTATCACCCATTCTTTCGTTGACGATGTCCCAGCGATAGATGGTTTCGTTGGCATTTTCCCAGAACGTTTCCGCTAAGGGCATCACCTTGCCGTTGTGCGTTATTTTAACGCCTGAAGCTAGTGGCACGGTAGTGGCATTGTTGGTGGTGAGTGCGGTGAAATAAGTATCAATATAGCCGGTCAAACAAGCTCGGTCACAGCCGAGTTGGGCTTGAACAGAATTGGCTGCCAGTAAGCTGAATGTAGCAAACCCTAGTATTTTAAAAATGTTCATTGCGCTCCCCTTTTAATTTATTTTATCAGTGTGAATGTACTGCCAGATTGTCTTAGTAAAAGTGTTTCGAAGTCCCTATATCGTCACCGGAGTATAGGGGAATTACTTGCCTTGGCACAGCCTACAATTTGACTGCATGTTCTGTTGGTTGTCTCTATGTCCCAGGTAATTGCGCAACCTACCCAATATTTTTTTACTCGATCCCAGGGCATAATTTTATTTCACTAGAGATAGGTTTCAGTGGCTGATTAGTACTTTGGCATGCCAACAACAATCGTGGTGTTAAGAGTTGCCGCTTACCCTCCTTGCAATTATTAGGAGATTCATGACATAAGAGCCAGCGCATTTAAATAGCTCAGGCTATTTTCAACAGAAAAAAAGGGCGACTTATTAGGCCGCCCCCCGTGCTTAGTCAGAAAATCGTTTTAGTTTATTTAAAGCTATAACTAAACCCTAACGAATAACGTCGACCAAGATCATCACCAGCGCGAGTTAGACCAGCGATGACTGGATCTTTGTCAAACAGATTGTTGACATTCATTGATGCGGTCCACTCGCCGTTATCAGTTGTTCCATTCCAAAACAAGGCCATGTTGGAATAACTGTAGGACGGAACACTGTTATCGTCCACATCCACTCCTTGTATCCAAGTGACGTTACGCTTGGAAGCACTCACCCAGTTGTTTTGCAGGTTTATGCCGACATCACCGATGGTATACATCAGATTGGCAGTCACTGTTTTCTCTGGCAAGCTGGCGCTACCGGCTTGGTCAGTCTTGCTGCCATTGAGAGGGGTAGACGAATTCTCGGTCATGTAACCGCCAATTAAACGGAAGTTCATACTTTCGGCTTGATTATCGAAGAAATCAGGCTCTAAACGATAGGAAGTTTCCAGGTCGTAACCGCTAACATGTGCAGCGTTGATGTTGATGAAGTTCACCCGGATTAACTTGATCAATCCATCCGTACCCTTTTCGATCTTGTCACACAGAGCGCCAGTCTTGAAACATTCGTCAATGGTGGCTTGTTCTGTCAGGTTTCCAATGGCTGAACTTAGGGCGACATCATAACCATCAAGTGAGACAGAGAACCCTTCCAAGAAAGAAGGCTGATAAACAAAACCCATCACTTTAGTCCTGGCTTCTTCTGCTTTCAGGTCGGGATTTCCTCCCGTCAGGTTGAAAGTCGTGTAGCTGATATTGCTGTTCCAGGGGTCAGTGACGTTGGCTCCACGACCTTGTTGTACAAACAACTCCTCAAAAGTACCTTCGCGGATGTCGTGCGACAAAGTGCCACGCAAGCGCAGATCTTCTGTGACTTTGATGCTTAGACCTGCTTTCCATACATCAATTTTGCCGGCTCGGGAATAATCAGCGTAACGTCCTGCCAAATTTAGCTCGGCATATTGGCCGCCACTGGCAGAGGCAAACAGTGGAATGATGGTTTCAGCAAATAATTCCTTCACATTGAATCCACCGGAGAACACGGGCTGACCGGAGAAACGGTGCAGGTTATCAGTTGCACCATTAATACTGGGGGCGATACCACGTATTGCCACTGTGCCGTCTGGCAGTGTCACGTTGTAGGGTGGCCCCAGCGCATCGATTGCGGTATCCACGATAGTCTGAGCGATATGCTCTTTGCGATAGGTCACACCTACTGCCGCAGTAATAGCGCCAGGTCCCCAACCTTCGAAGACAGTACCGTTGGCAAGTAATTCTCCAAAATGTTGTTCCTGCCCTGAAATACCGGTTTTGCTACGACTAGAATGGATGTAGTCCATGGCCGCTTTTGATTGCAGGCCTTTACCAAACATATTGACCGGTACGCAGTCTTTGATGGTGCCGTCGATACTATCTACTGCTATCGGATAATCAATGGTTTGTGGTTTAGCAGGGTCAATCACGCCAGCATCAGTACGATACACGCGGGTATTGGCAAGTGCCCAGGTGTGCAGTTCTGCTTCTAGGTTACGACCTTGTGCAGCCAACTGTTTTTGCACTAATTGAATTCTGCAAATTGGTGTGCCAGTGACTGGATCTGGTACGGCGTCCATTGCCAGATAAAACCGATCAAGACGCTCCCAGCCTACATTTTCATTATGTTTTTGTGCTTCGCCGTACTGGTAGGAACCGCGTAAATTCCAGTCACCACCCAGATCATGATCGAAGCCGCCAGTAAATGACCACATTCTGTTCACGATTTCCGGTCTTTCGTACGTGCCCCATGGCACATCTAGCATGCCGTGTTGGTCAACGCGAATGTTGGCGCGTTTCTCAGTAGTCATAATTGCTTTAACAGAGGCAGGCAGGTACGGATTTTCCGGGTATACAGTCATGTAGGCCAAGCTAGCATGGCCCAGCCCTGTTCCTGACGCACCAGATGAAGAGGGTTCTGGTGTGTTCAAGGTTCGGCCATAGAGGGCATGACCCCAAAAAGTGGTATTTTCACTCAACTCAAAATCCCCACCCAAGAAACCTGTTTGCGCTTCCACACCGACACGTTCCAGGCTTTGAGTGTGACCACGGACAAACAAGTCGTATTGATAGTCGCCGGGTTTGCCCACTTGTGTTGACTGCGTGCCTGGTTGCCCAGCCAGTGAAGAGAAGTCCCCATTTCCAAAAGCTACTACACCCGTACCCGTCTCATTGAACTGCATACGGTTTAGCGCTGAACCAGTTTGCAGAATCAAACCTGTGGGAGAAAAAGTAGTTGGGTATACATAATCTTTAGTCAGGCGCAGTGGTACCCCAGCTGGAGCGCCGGTAACCCACGCTGGATTTTTCACATAGCCTGCGCGATTGTCCCATTCGGCATTTTCACGACGATAAGCGTCGTTCTCACGCAGTTCCAAGCTGCCAAACATGTGCAATTGGCCATCGAGGTAATCATCTCCCCAGGTTATGGAGCTGCGGTCGTATTCCCCATCACCTTGCTCGTTGATGCCAGTGCTAAACGCGAGATCAAGGCCGGTGAAACGGCGATTAAGAATAAAGTTGGTAACTCCCGCTAGAGCATCTGCTCCATAAGCAGCAGAAGCGCCACCAGTCACTACGTCGACACGCTGGATCAAAGTGCTCGGCAAGTAGTCCACACTCACTGAGCTGCGACGGTCTGAAGGCACAACACGTGAGCCATCGAGTAGTACCAGAGTACGAGCGCCGCCCATGCCCCGCATGTTGAGTTGGCTTTGTCCTACGTCGGCGGTCACTCGGTTGGCAATGTTGTCGGAACTGACGTTGTTGTAAAACTGGGGTAAATTTTCTAGTTGCTGTGCAACACCCAAGCCTGGTTCAAACATCCGCAATTCGGACGGAACCAAGGCGGTAACAGGCACCGGGGATTCGAAACCAATATCACGCGAAATGCGTGAACCGGTAATGGTGACTTCTTCCAATGCCGGCGCCGCCAGTGCGTGATTGCCATATCCTGCCAGAAGCGCGGTGGCTGTTGATATTGCCAATGCGAGTTGATTTTGGCCTGTTTTAAATTTGTTTCTGAACATGTTGCTTCCCCTATGCGTGAATCCTAATGTTCGTACTGTGAAATACGTGTTTAGGAATGCGATTGTATTTTTATACCCAAAATACTGATGTTACTAATGGTTAGTCATAACAGTATTTGTGTGTCGTAGTATAAAAGTGTTTCCCAAAATTGACCATCAAGAGGGGGGGGGGAGGCAGCCTAAATTGCGGCCGCTTTGTGCAGAAAAAAAGACCTTTTGAGAGTTTTGGATGCGGCAAAATTACAAACCAAACCACTGGACTTAATGACGGGTTCAATTCTTTGCATTGTGAGTGGAATTCCATAGCCATCACATCTACCCGAGATGACAAAATTGTTTTGATGCTTAAAGTTGAGCAGGCTTTTTGTGCTTGTTCTTTATGCACAGGAAGGCTTTACGCACTATGCCAAAATAGGTGATCATCCATTGTCGGAAGCAACACCTCCGGTTCACAAAAAAACAATGACTACCAGTCATCAACCATTCAACAGGGGACTGCATTAAATGTGGGAACAAAATTATTTACCTGTAGCCGATAGTCTGCTTATTTCAGCATTATTGGCGGCGGTGCCGATTTTTGTATTGCTGACTATGATTGGTATTTTGCGTAAACCCGCCTGGATTGCCGCGGTTTCTGGCCTCGGCGCAGGGCTTGTTGTTGCTATTGGCGTTTACGGTATGCCCACAAATTTGGCATTGAGCGCTGTAACCTACGGTGCAGCGCAGGGGTTGTTCCCAATTGGATGGATCGTATATTGGGCTATTGTGCTCTATCGTCTAACCTTGGAAACCGGTAAGTTTGAAATCATCAAGGATTCCATAGGCGGCCTCACGTCCGACCGTCGTTTGCAGGCGATGTTGATTGCGTTCGCTTTTGGTGCTTTTATCGAAGGGGCCTCAGGATTCGGTACCCCCGTTGCAGTTGCCGCAGCCATGTTGGCAGGATTAGGTTTTTCACCCTTCTTTGCTGCGGGTATCTGTTTGTTGGCCAACACTGCGCCTGTCGCATTCGGTTCCATTGGTATTCCAGTTATCACTCTGGCGCGTATCACCGGGCTTGATGAACTTGAATTAAGTGCCTGGGTAGGGCGTTTGTGCGCGCCGATCTCCGTTTTCATTCCCGCTTACCTGATTCTGGTAATGGGTGGCCCCAAAGCTTTGAAAGGTGTATTACCTGCCGCAGTCGTGTGTGGACTGTGTTTTGCGGGTACGCAGTTTCTTGTTTCAAACTTCATTGGGCCACAACTTACAGACATCATGGCAGCTCTGGCGGCTATCCTAGGGCTGGTGGCTTTGTTCAAAGTCTGGAAGCCAGCGGATACTTTCGTCATGGCGGGTGATACGCAAGGCACTCTTGTCCTGCAAAAGCATGGGTTTCAACCCACTTTACTAGCTTGGTCACCGTATCTGTTGTTGGTTATGTTTGTATTGGTGTGGGGCAGTCCGTGGGGCAAATCGATTCTGGATCAGGTAAATGTCATCGTGCCTTGGCCCGGTTTGCATAACCTGATTATGCAGGGTGCTCCAGTAGTAGCAACTCCTACTCTTTATGCGGCGAACTATACCGTCAACTGGTTATCGGCAGCAGGTTCCGCGTGCGCTTTAGCAGGCATGGTGGCTGCTATAATTCTGGGAGTCTCGCTCAAAACCTATGTCATATTGCTGGGTAAAGTATTCAAGCAAATGAGCTTCTCCCTACTGACTATCGCTTCCGTGTTGGGTCTGGCACTTTTGATGAACTACTCAGGTTCCATCGTCACCATGGGTCTGGCTTTTGCTGCTACCGGATCACTCTTCCCCTTCTTTAGCGCA
>Ga0114978_10005423_pt1 | contig 10189 bp, 9 predicted proteins | sample S_140212_EF_Meta_FD_87027 | JGI IMG/M metagenome (GOLD analysis project Ga0114978, IMG submission 87027) | Freshwater microbial communities from Lake Simoncouche, Canada to study carbon cycling - S_140212_EF_MetaG | ecosystem: Environmental > Aquatic > Freshwater > Lake | place: Lake...
CGGGTATTTCCCTATGGTCACTGCGGCTCACGGCCGATAAAAATGAGTGGATAAACAATCAACGGCACAGAGCAGGCTGCCGTCTGTTCGCATAGGCGAAAAGACGGTTCAAAACAACGAAAGAAGCCGATGAAAAGAGACATCGAATTCCGCGCGGATGACGGCATTTCGCTCAGGGGCTGGCTCAAGACGCCGCAGGGCCCAGGCCCGCATCCTCTGGTTGTGATGACGCATGGCGCTGGCGGCCACAAGGAATGGTTTCTTCCCGGCCTATCCGATATCCTGCTTGCGGCCGGGATCGCTTCGCTAGCCTATGACCATCGCAACTTTGGCCAAAGCGAGGGCGAACCGCGCTTTGAGATCGACCCGCCCCTGCAGATCCGCGACTATCGCACCGCCATCACTTTCGCATCAACGCTCCCCGAGGTGGACAAGTCGCGCATCGGAGTGTTCGGCACAAGCCTGAGCGGCGGACATGTCTTGGTGGTAGCCGCGCAGGACCGGCGCGTCAAGTGCGTGGTGTCGCAGGTGCCCAGCGTGAGCGGCGCCCTGGGCACGGTACGCCGCTATCAACCTGAAGAGCTCGTTGGGAATCGCAAGCGCTGGGAAGAAGACCGCATGAACCGCTTCCTGGGCAAACCGCCGGAGACGGTTCCGCATTCCGTGGACGACCCTAACGACGCCATTGCCGGCCGGTCGTCCAATCGGGTCAAGTTCTTTCGCACCCTGAGCGCTGAGGACAACCGTTACTGGAAGAACACGTTGACGCTACGTTCCCTGGAGGCGCTTTCCGACTATGAGCCCGGTGTGTACGCGAAGCTCATCAGCCCCACGCCGCTGCTGATGATCGTGTCGGAGGCTGAGTCGCAGCTGATGTTGCCGTTCTATGAGTCCGCGCTGCAGCCCAAGAAGGTGGTCATCACCAAGGGCGATCACTATGACCCCTACATGGACGAATATGACAAGGCCACCGGTGCAGCGCGCGACTGGTTCAAACAATGGCTTGTGGAGTAGGCGCATCATGAAACGCGATATTGAATTCAAGGCAGACGACGGCATCACGCTGCGCGGCTGGATCGTCACTCCCGACACCCCGGGCCCGCATCCGGTCGTGGTCATGACGCACGGCGCCGGCGGATATAAGGAATGGCACTTGCCCGGCCTCTCGGCTATTCTGCAGGCTGCGGGTTTTGCCTCGCTGGCCTACGACCACCGCAATTTCGGCGACAGCGAGGGTCAGCCACGCTGCGAGATCATGGCGCAACGCCAAATCGAGGATTACCGCACCGCCATCACCTTCGCCGAGACTCAAACCGATCTGGATTGCCAGCGCCTGGGCATCTTCGGCACCAGCTTCAGTGGCGGGCATGTGCTGGTGGTCGCGGCCATCGACCGGCGCGTCAAATGCGTGGTGGCCCAGGTGCCCTTCATCAGCGGCTCGCAGGGTATGGTCACCCAGTTTCACCCGGAGGAGGCCCTCGAAATGCAGCGCCGTTGGGACCAGGACCGGCGCGACCGCGCGGCCGGCAAGCCTCCACAAATGGTCCCGCACTATGTGGGCGACCCCAACAATCCGGTGGCTGGGCGTTCTGCCAACCGCGTGCAGTTCTTCCAGCGCATGACCGAGGCAGAAAAGCGCAATTGGACCAACCAGCTCACGCTGCGCTCCATGGAGCAGCTATATCAGTACGAAGCCGGTTCCTTCGTAAAACTAATCAGCCCCACGCCGCTTCTTATGATCGTCTCCCACGAAGAGGTGCGGCTGATGCTGCCGTTCTACGAGGAAGCACTGGAGCCCAAGAAGGTGGTGCTGACCAAGGGCGGACACTACGACCCCTACATGGACGAATACCCCAAGGCCGCTGGCGCCACCCGCGACTGGTTCGTGCAGTGGCTTGGATCATCGACAGAACCGAAAAGGACTTCATCATGAACAACGACCTGAAACACCGGCTCATGGCCGACATGTATGACTTGGGTCTGGGCCGACGCGAATTCGTCGCAGCCTCCACGTTGGCCATGCTAGGCGGCATCGGCGGCCCGGCTGGCGCGCAACAGGCGCCCGGCAAGCCCGTCAAGGGGGGCAACCTCAACGTCGGCTATCCCGGCGACCCCAAGATCTACAACGGCTTCGTCTACGAGAACATCCCGCAGTACCCGATCATGCACAACGTGGTCAGCAAACTGCTGTGGTGGGACGCAAAGGGCGAGCTCAGTGGGGACCTTGCGGAAAAGTGGCAGCAGCCGGCCGACTTGAAGGAAATCACCTTCACCCTGCGGCGCGGCGTCAAGTGGCACGATGGCCAGCCCTTTACGGTGGAAGACGTGATCTGGTCGCTACAGACGGTACAGAAGACGCCGCTGTCCTTCGCCAAGTACATCGCAGCAATGACCGATGTTCGCGCGTTGGATGCCAACACCGTCAAGGTGACGTTTTCCGCCCCCACGCCGGCCTCGGTGTTTGCCTACTATGCGGGCTCCAACGTTATCTTGCCCAAACACCTGTACGCCGGCAAGGACCTGCAGACCAACCCGCTCAACACGGCCCCGATAGGAACCGGCCCCTTCAAGTGGAAGCAATACAACCGCGACCAGAGCGTGGTACTAGAGCGAAACCCCAACTACCACGGCGTCGTGCCGTATCTGGACACGCTGACCTTCGTGTTCACGCCCAACGCATCCACCGCCATCCTGCAACTGCAGTCGGGCAAGATCGACATGATCTCCAACTTCCGTGACTTAGGCATCAACGACATCGTGAGCCTGACCAAGGATCCGAAGCTCAACGTGGCGCGGATCAATTCCACGGTGGTGCAACGCCTGTGCTTCAACTTCAGGCCCGAGGGCCTGGCAAAGCACAAGTGGATTGCCGACGTGCGGGTGCGTCAGGCCATTGCGCATGCCATTGACCGCGACACAATCTGCAACAAACTGCTGCGTGGTGCCGTGCAACCCTCGTGGGGGCCATTCGCCAAAGCCAACCCGATTTATGACTCGCGCATTGAAGCACCCAAATTCGACCCGGCGCGCGCCAATGCGCTACTGGACGAAGCCGGTTACAAACGCGGTGGCGATGGCGTGCGCATCAATACCGAGCTGGCCTACATACCGCATGTGGGAACCGACGTTACTGCGCCGGCGATCGCCGACATGCTGGGAAAGGTCGGCATCAAGGTCAACCTGCTTACGGCCGACTATCAGGCTTACCTCGCCAAATACTGGCTGGGACCCAACGGCCAGGGTGACACCGCCATGGCCTTCAACATCGGCATCACCGCGCCGACCGGGGACGACTGCCGTCCCAACTACGACTCGCGCTATCAGCCGCGCAACAATGGCAGCGGTGTTTCAATTCCCGATGTTGACAGGCTGTTTGACCTTGGCCGGGTGGAGCCCGATGCACTCAAGCAACGCGCCATTTATTCGCGCATCACCCAAATTCTGTCGGATCAGGTGGTGAACGTGTGGCTGGGCACAACCGCGCCGCCCAATATCGCGGCAAAGAAGGTTCGAAATCTGGGCTCCATTGGGTACTGGGACGTGAACCAGCGCTTCAACGAAGTCTGGTTATCCAGCTGAGATGGTTGATCGCGCTCTGTTGATGCGCATCGCGGCGTCGTTGGCGCAAATGGCGATGTTGCTGATGTTTGTCGTGCTGACGGTATTTACGCTGGTGCACATGGCCCCGGGTGATCCCGCCAATCTGTATCTTGGTCTTGGGGCAACCAATGAGCAAGTGGCCGCGTTTCATCACCAGATGGGCATGGATCGGCCGCTGCCAGAGCAGTTCTTCACGCTGCTGCGCCAGCTGCTCACCGGCGACCTGGGCACCTCGCTGGCTTATCGCATGCCGGTGATTGACATCATTAGCCAAAAGTTACCCGCAACGCTGATGCTGATGGCCGCGGGCTACCTGTTCGCCCTTACCGTGGGCATCGGGGCCGGCATCATTGGCGCCTGGCGGCAGGACACCCCGGTGGAAACCGTCGTGCGAGTGGCCAGCGGTCTGGTCTATGCGCAACCGGAATTCATCGTCGGCATTGTCGTTCTCGTGATGGCAACCACCTACCTGCCCTGGCTGCCCATCGTTGGCATGGGCGCTTCGGACGAAAAAGGCTGGGCGGCAGTGGGCACGGTTGTGCTGCACCTCATAGGCCCGGCGCTGGCGCTGGGCATAGCCCGCGCGGGCATTTACGCGCGTATGACACTCACGGCCATGCTGACGGCACTCAACCAGGACTATGTCGTCGCCCACCGCGCGGCGGGTTTCAGCGAGCGGCGCATCGTGCTGGTCTATGCCCTGCGAAACGCGCTCCTGCCCATCATCACCACCATCGGCATCGAAATCCGGTTTCTGTTTGCCGGCGCCGTCATTACCGAGGTAATCTTTTCCTGGCCCGGCATCGGCCGGCTGATCTTCGACGGCATCCTGAACCGCGACGCGCCGCTGATCATCGGCGTCTTCTTCATTGTGGCCGTTCTCACCATGCTGATCAATGTGGCGACTGATATCGTTTACGCGCTTCTCGACCCGCGCGTCAGTAAGGGGACGCGCGCCAGCACAGCCGGCCCGGCCGCGACGAGCTGATCCGGGGCACAACGGTGTTAGAGCCCCTAAGTCCGCCTTCCCCGTCGATCGCGCGGCCAGCGCGGCGGCTGCCTGCATGGGCGCGTGTGCTGCTCACGCCAGGCGCGCTGCTGCCGCTCATCATCATCGTCATGGCGGCAGCCGGTCTGCTGCTGCCCGAGTCGGTCTTCTCGCCGGACTACTCGGCCATCCATGAGGTGCCTTCGCTAGCGCATCTGCTGGGCACCGATGGACTAGGGCGCGATGTGCTGATGCGCGTGCTCAAAGGCGCACCCACCTCCTTGCTGGTGGGCGGCGCGGTGGCCTTCTTCTCGGCGGTACTAGGGATTGCCGGGGGCGCCGCCGCCGGTTACCTGGGCGGCTGGGTCGATGCCCTGGTCGGCCGCCTCACGGATTACTTTCTCACCATTCCGCCGTTCTTCTTTGTGCTCGTGGCTGTGGCCATCCTGGGCGCGTCCACACTGACCTCGTCGATCATCATCGGAATCGCGCTCGCGGCGTCCACCGCCAGGCAGGTGCGCGCGCAGTTTCTCACCCTGCGCCAGCGTGAATTCGTGGCCTCGGCGAGGCTGATTGGCATGTCCACCCCAGCCATCATCTTCTTTGAGATCCTGCCCAATGCCATCCAGCCGGCGATCGTTCAATCGGCCCTGAATGCGGCCTCGGGCGTGCTAATTCATGCGGGTCTTGGCTTCCTCGGCCTGAGTGACCCCAACGTTGCGGAGTGGGGCGCCATGATCAGCGAGAACTTCGCCCGCGGCCTGTCGGGCTGGTGGAGCATCCTGGCACCCGGAGTGGCTGTCACGCTGTTCGTGGTTGGGTTGACTTCATTGGGTGACCAATTGAACCGCTACTTTGATGTAGCCCGGCGGTATTGATATGGCTGCTGAGTTGCAAGAAGAGAAGCGTCCTGTCGTAGAGGTGGACCGCTTGTCGGTGACTTACGAAGACCGGGGCGGACTGATCCCCGTGTTGCGCGACGTGTCGCTGACCATTGGCTCAGGTGAGACCCTGGCGCTGGTGGGTGAATCGGGCTCGGGCAAGTCCACGCTGGCGCGCGCGTTGTTACGGCTGCTGGCGCGCTCGGGCCGTGTTACTGGGGGCTCGATACGCCTGGAGGGGCGCGATGTGACGCAGATGTCCGAGCGGGACCTGGAGTCTATCCGCGGCTCGCGCGTGGGTTTCGTGTTCCAGGACCCTGACACCTACCTCAACCCGGTGTTCTCCATTGGCCGCCAGATCACCGACGTGATTACCCTTCACCAGGGCCTGGACCGAGCCGCCGCAAGGGTGCTGGCCGAGACACAGCTCGCGCGCGTCGACATCCGCAACCCGGCTCTGGTGATGAAGGCCTACCCGCACCAACTGAGCGGCGGCATGCGCCAGCGCGTGCTGATGGCCATGGCCACCAGTTGCGGCCCCGCCCTGCTGATCGCTGACGAACCCACCACCGCGCTTGACGTACTGGTCCAGCGACAGGTGCTGCAAACCCTGGCCCGCCTCAAGCGCGAAGTCGGCATGGCCGTGCTGCTGGTCACGCACGATCTGGGGCTGGTGGCCGAGAACGCCGACCGGGTGGCAGTGATGTATGGCGGACGTATTGTCGAAGTGCAGCCCGCCGCGCGACTGTTTTCCGCGCCCAATCACCCCTATACCGCCGGCCTGGTGGCCGCCGCTCTGCCGCCGCGCGGGGGCCGTTTTACGACGCTGCGAGGCTCGCCACCTGATTTGCGCAGTTCACCGCCAGGGTGCCCGTTTGCGCCCCGCTGTGACCGTACCATTGCGGCTTGCACCCAGAGCATGCCGCCCTTGAACGCGGACGTCACCGGTGCCGGAGCGTTCGCCTGTTGGAACCCCATTCCATGAACACTTCCCTTGGCACACCAGCGCCAATGATGTCGCTGCGCGGCATCGTGAAAACCTACGGCAAGGGGGCGCAACGCGTTGTCGCGGTGGACGGCGTGGACTTGGAAGTCGCGGTTGGCGAAACGCTCGCGATCGTGGGCGAGAGTGGCAGCGGCAAGAGCACGTTGTCGCGCCTGATGACGGGCCTGGAGCCGCCCACGGCTGGCGATGTGAGCTTTGAGGGGCAGCCTCTGGCGGTCGATTCGCTGACCTGGCGCCGCGCCTTCGCGCGCAAGGCGCAACTGGTTTTCCAATCGGCCAGCTATTCCCTCAACCCACTCAAGACGGTGCGCTCGGCCATTGAAGCGCCGCTGCGTGTAGCGGGTATCGCGCCGGCCGAAAGGGCTGTGCGGGTGCGCGAGCTTCTGGACACCGTGGAGCTGCGGCCTTATGACTCATTTGCCGAACGCTACCCGCGACAGCTCAGCGGAGGGCAGCGCCAGCGGGTCGTGATCGCGCGCGCCATGGCATTGCGCCCCGCCTTTCTGGTGGCCGACGAACCGGTCTCGTCTCTGGACGTTTCGGTGCGCAACCAGATCCTCAACCTCATGCTGGACCTGAAAGACCAGTACCGTTTCACCATGGTGCTGATCACCCATGACCTGGGCGTGGCACGCGGCATGGCCGACCGCATTGCCGTGATGCAGCGCGGCAAGATCGTCGAGCTTGGCGCCACGCAGCAGGTTCTGACACAGCCCGCACATCCCTACAGCCGAGCGCTGCTCGATGCGGTGCCCCTGCTGTCCGGACATGTGCAGGGTTAGGATGCCGGGGGATGAGCGCCGCAATGCAACCCGGGGTTCTCCAGTGAGCTTGGAGCCGGGCCCCGTCGCGAGCCTCAGCCCACCTCGGGTTCATGGCTCGGCCGATGCCCGCTTCGCGCGCGTTCGCGATGCTTTTGCCCACAATCAGGCTGCGGACGATGCCGCCGGTGCGAGTGTCTGTGTCTACTTTCGTGGCCAAAAGATGGTTGACCTGTGGGGCGGTGTGAATCCGCTCACCCATCAAGCCTGGACCGGGGACACTGTCACCACAATCTTCTCGGCAACCAAGGCCGCGACAGCGCTTTGCGCGCACCTGCTGGCGCAACGCGGCTTGCTGGACTACGACGCCCCGGTCGCACGCTATTGGCCCGAGTTCGCCGCCGCCGGCAAGTCCATGATGCCGGTGCGCTGGCTTCTCAGCCACAAGAGCGGTCTGCCCTCACCCGACGCGGCCTTTCAACTGCGCATTGAAGACTATGCCGATTGGGACCGCATGGTCGCCGCACTGGCAAGCCAGCGTCCTTGGTGGGAGCCGGGCGCGCACGCCTACTACCACGCGATCACCTTCGGCTTTCTGGTGGGTGAGGTCGTGCGGCGCGTCTCGGGCATGACGGTGGGGCAGTTCTTCGCGCGAGAAGTGGCGCGGCCGCTAGGCCTGAATTTCTGGATCGGCATGGATCGGACATTTGATTCGCTCTATGCGCCGGGCATCCTGCCTGCCAATGGCACGGATGCTTACTGGGCCGGCGTGCCGGAGCCCGAGCGGCCGCAGCCCGGAGCGCCGGCGCGCACACCCATCGACGTGATCCGGCGCCTGGGTCTGGACCCCGATTCAACGGCGGCGCAGGTGCCCTGGGTCCGCGCACAGCTGCTAATGCCCGATGCCACCGGCATACCGGGCAGCGAATTCTTCAATTCGCGTGCCTTCCGTGCTGCGGAGATCCCGGCCTCCAGCGGCGTGGCCAACGCGCGGGCGCTGGCAAAAATGTACGCAGCCTGCATCGGCGAGGTCGATGGCGTGTGCCTGCTCCGGCCCGAAACTGTCAAAGCCCTGCGGCGCTGCGAGACGGATGGCGTGAGCGCACCGCCCCAAAATATCGTGCTCGGCCGGGGCGTGTCGCCACGCCTGGGCCTAGGTTTTCAACTGCCAACGCCGGTCATGCCGCTGCTGGGCGAGGGTTCATTTGGCCACCATGGCGCGGGCGGTCGGCTGGGCTTTGCGCATCCAGAACTCGGCGTGGCCTTCGGGTACGTCTCGGCGCGCATCTGGCGCGACCACACCGGCGCCGACCCGCGCTGGACCCGGTTGTGTGACGCACTGCGTGAATCGATGCAAGCCATCAGCTCGTAAGCCCAAGGAGAAATTTCCATGACACGGACCATGCGGGCGGCACTGCTCACCAGCGCCCAACACTTCGACATCGTGCAGCGGCCTGTTCCCGAGCCCTGGGACGGCTCTTCGCTGATTGCCATCAAGTGCGCAGGCATCTGCGGCGGCGACTTGCAGCAATACCGTCGTGCGACTGGCGCCCAGCCTTTCATCCCCGGCCATGAGGGATGTGGCACCGTGGTGCAGGCGCCTGGCCAGGATGCGTTGGTGGGCTTACGCGTGGTATTCGACCCCCAAGTGCATTGGTGCGGCCACTGCGGCTGGTGCGCACGTGGCAACACCGAGTTGTGCCAACAGCGCCAGTACCTGGGCGCGCAATGCGACGGAACCTTTGCCGAATATGTGGTCGTGCCGAATGACCGTCTCTACCCCATCCCGGAAACCATGACCTGGGATGAAGCCGCCAGCGTGCACGGCCTGGCTGGCCCGATTTTCGCAAGCCAGCGCTTTGCCCATGAAATCGGTGAGAGCGTGCTGGTGCTTGGGCCTGGCGCGGCCGGCCTGCTCTTTGTGCAACTGGCCAAACATTGCCATGGCGCCTCGGGCGTGATGCTGGCTGGCCGCTCGCCGCACCGCCTGGCCCTTGGGGCCGAGTTGGGCGCTGACGCGGTGGTCAATACTCTGACTGAAAATCTGGCTGAGCAAGTGGCCGCCTGGACCGGTCGTCGGGGCGCCGACGTGATCATCGAGACCACCGGCAGCCCGCAACTGCGCCAAGACTTGGCCGCCTTGGCCGCGCCGCGTGCAAGGGTGCTGTCGTACGCCACGGGCGCCATCGGTTTCGATTCGCTCAAGTCCATGAGCGTTCACGGCACCACCGGCGCCACTCGCAGCATGCAGCCCGCACTTGACCTGATTACCTCCGGCCGCGTCCGCACCGCGCCACTGATCAGCCATCGCTACCGGCTGGAGGAGATTCAGCAGGCCTTTGACACTGCGATCGCTGATGGCAAGGGGGACTATGTCAAGGGGGTTTTGGTGTTTGCCGACTGATCGCCGCGATCCCTTAGAGTTAAAACGAGATCGGCAGAAGTGGTTTGAGCATGATCCGTTCGCCCGAATCGTGCGATTGTTGCCCCGAAGACAAAGCCAGCCGCCATGAGGCCGCCCGCAAACAGGCAGATTTCACCAGCGAGCAATTGCGGGCGCTGTCGGGCAAGCGCTCCAGCTATCCCGCCCAAGCACATCGTCAACAGGCTTCGCGCCGAGGTCAAGACTGCCTCTGACTCAAGCATCCTGCACACTCCGTACAAGGGCTCGGGTGCCGCTCAGTTTGATTTGCTGGGCGGACGGATTGACATGATGTTTGACACGACGAACCACGCGAGCGCGCGAGCAAGTCAAGGCGGGCAGGTTGCGGGCCATCGCCTTGCTGTCTGAGGTCGCACGATCCTTTTTCCTGTAGGTAGAAACCGTTGCCAGCGTCGGCATCAAGAATCTGGATTTGGTGGCGTGGGACGCGTTGTTTGCGCCCGCCGGTACACCAACGGCTATCGTGGACAGGTTCAACTGGGCCATCACCGCCGCACTGTCATCGCCCGA
>Ga0114978_10005427_pt1 | contig 10187 bp, 14 predicted proteins | sample S_140212_EF_Meta_FD_87027 | JGI IMG/M metagenome (GOLD analysis project Ga0114978, IMG submission 87027) | Freshwater microbial communities from Lake Simoncouche, Canada to study carbon cycling - S_140212_EF_MetaG | ecosystem: Environmental > Aquatic > Freshwater > Lake | place: Lake...
ACATATTTTGGATATTATGGTTTCTATTATGTGTACACGTGATAAGAGTTCTTACGCAGGTGGTGGTTTCGTTGAAGCCGTAGTTGCTAATAACTTATATCTTGCACTTAGTAGAGCAGATACCGATTGTAGAAACAACATTTTCCTATTGGCAATGTGTAAACAAAATTGTTTCTTAAATGAATACGATTATTAATAAAAATTAAAACTTAAAATTTAAAACTATGGGATTTTTTAGTTGGAAAACACAAGATACAGATAGAAGTATCGCTAACACTTACTCTAATACTAAAACGTTTAGAGTACAAATGATTGATAACAAAGGTAATGTATGGACTGAAACACAATACGATGGGTATGGTGTATTTGGTGGTAAAGATTACTACGAATTACTTGCTGAGATGAATGGATTCGTTTCCGATAAAACAGGCGAAGCATATACCGATGAAGCGAGGGGATTTGGTATTACCATAGCATTCAAAGATAATGGTAGTGGTGTAGGTACTGAAGGTGTTTACTATCCTAACTTAATTGAATTAGCTGATGGTTGGGTATATGAAATGGCTGGACCGGATAGCTGTGATTATCAGGGTTATTTCTATGATGAAACGGATTACGATGATGAGGAAGATAATGAAGATGAATATTAAAAATTAATTATATAAACTTTAAAACTTAAAATTATGGGATTAGACATGTATTTAGACAAACGTAGTTACGTTAGACAATGGGAACACATTGATGCTGATAAGCAATACAATGTAGAAGTTACGAGAGGTGGTGAACCTACAAATATTAACCCTAAAAAGGTTAAATATATTATCGAAGAAGCTGGATATTGGCGTAAGCAAAACCAAATCCATCGTTGGTTCGTTGAGAATGTACAAAAAGGTATCGATGATTGTGGTGATTACTATGTGAACAGAGAGGCATTAAAAACTTTATTGGAATTGTGCCAGAAAGTTAAAGCTGATAATTCATTAGCAGATGAGTTATTACCTTCCGCTAGTGGGTTCTTCTTTGGGGGAACTGAATATGATGAATGGTATTTTAGTGGTATTGATAATACAATTGATATCTTAAAAGAAGCATTAGAAGATGAAAATGCTGATTATTATTATTCTTCATCTTGGTAATGCGAGTATATACCATTTGGGATTATTTGGATGTAGCATTTGGAATAATCCACCTATCTTTACTACTAACAATCCTATTAGTTATGGGGTTGTTAGTTTATAAAGATTTTAAAAAAATTAGATAAAAAGCTTTGATATATCGAATATATTTAGTATATTTGTTGTCAATAAAACGATAAGAGTTATGAGTGAGAAAAATGTAAAAACTATCTTTTGTGATATCGACGGGACTCTTTTGAGACAAGTGGATTTCAATGAACTAAATGAAAACAACTTTGAAGTACTTCCGGGTGCGATAGAGAAGTTTAGAGAGTGGATTGAAGCCGGCCATCATATCGTAATTACTACTGCAAGACCTGAATCTTTAAGAGGATTAACTATTAGACAATTAGGAAACGCAGGATTTCAATGCCATCAAATGGTAATGGGTATTGGTAGAGAGGAACGTATTCTAATCAACAACAACTCATCAAAAGATGAAGAACGTAATAGAGCATTATCAGTATCAGTTAAAAGAGATGCCGGATTTAATGATTCCAATTGGGAAGAAGTAGGATTATAATATTATCTTATATTTATAATAAACTTTCGAATAATGATAACATTAAAATCAATTATAGCTAATTCAAAATCTAAATCAGTTTTGAATGAAGCAGCTAAATTTGAAACATATCATAACACATATACTTCAGCTATTAACGCAGCTAAAGCATACGCAGAAAAGCAAGGATATGAAATTAACGATGATGATTCTTTTAGAAAAATAGGGATGGGACCAAAACGACCATCGGAAGGTAAAACTAATAGATTTAGTATTGAGTTATCTAAAGATGGAAAGGTTCAAAGGAAGCAACTTCATATTCAGGTGTATGGTATGAAAAATAAATACGAATTAAACTGCTATATAAACTAATGAAACTAAAAGAACTTTTAAAGAAACAACCTACTAACGAAGCTCTAATGCATAATATGACTAGAGAAACTTCTTTGGATAGATTAAAAGAAGTTAGACATAATATAGTACCTTATAGTAAAGAAGCAGTTAAACATATTGATGCGGCTATTAAGCTTATAGAAAAATTTGATGTAAGATGATAAAATTAAAAACTTTAATAAAAGAATCAACTCAATCTGATAAATTATCTTCAGAAATTAATAGAGCAATATCTAGAATAGATGATTCAATGTCTTATGTTGATTTTGCTCATGCGGTAGGAAAAGTATTAAAGGATGAATATGGTTCTCACAACTATGAACTATTTATTAAAGAATTAAGAAAAAAATTATAATGATACGATTATCAGATTTATTGAATGAGGGTGTATATGACCCAGGTATCCTTAAATGTATATTTATGGCGGGTGGTCCTGGTAGTGGTAAATCTAAGGTAACCGAACAAATATTTGGAATCGGTAACGGGCTAAGTAGAGTAAACGCCGCCGGATTAAAGATTGTAAATTCGGATACTGCATTTGAAGCTCAATTAAAAAAGAATGGTATTGATTCAAAAGATTTGGCTAGAATAGAGAAAGAAGAGCCTGAATTTTGGAAGAAAATAACAGAAGACCCAAATGGTGTAAGAGAGTTAGCTAAGCAAACTACTCAAAAGATTAAATCATTCTACGAAGAGGGTAGATTGGGAATGATTATTGATGGTACGGGTGATGATGTAGCTAAAATTCAAAAGCAAAAACAAAGAGCCGAAGCATTGGGATATGATACCTTTATGGTATTTGTAAATACTTCATTAGAAGTAGCTCAATATAGAAACTCTATGAGAGATAGAGTATTGCCTGATAATTTATTAATGTCAAGTTGGAAAGAATGCCAAAACAATTTGGGTAAATTCCAAACAATGTTTTCATCAGCTAATTTTCGTATTGTAGATAATAGTAAGAATGGAAATAATGTATCGAGTGATTGTAAAAAGCACGTTGATATGTTTGTAAACTCTGGCATCAAAAACGCAATTGGTAAGAAGTGGGTAACCACACAATTGATGTTGAAAAATGCAAATATTATAAAATAAATTTGGAAGTTTAAAAAACTTTCTGTATATTTACATAAGTTATTTGAAATATGGGGGTGCCTGGTTTTGACAGGTACGATGAGTTGGTAAGTTGCAAGCAGGGTTAGATGGAAATCCTTAAATACCTATCGAACAATAAACGACGTAGAATTATCTACAATGACCTTCGAAGATGTAATGTCTTTCGTTGGTGCTGATTACGCTGTAGCAGCCTAATCCCTCCCGCACACATCGTGGGACTTTAAAAAGAATGTGTAAATTCAGGTGGAGACCAATTGAACCCAAAATCGAATTGGAACATTAATGATAACGAATGTATAAATCTTTATCTATTTTGTTAGTTAAGAAAAACTAACTAAGCTTGTGAACGATGTTTATTAAATCCGTATTTGGACAAGGGTTCGACTCCCTTCACCTCCACAAAAAAAATATTTTGTATTTTCGAATTTTTTATGTATATTTGTATATATATAAATACAAAGTATAAGTTCTTTAAAATAATATCGTGGGATAGAGCAGTGGTAGCTCGTTAGGCTCATAACCTAAAGGCCGGAGGTTCGAATCCTTCTCCCGCAACTAAAAAAGATTTGGTAATTTGAAAAAATTATCGTATCTTTATTAAAATTAAGGTTGAAGCCATCATCCAATAAAACCGAATGAGTGACCTATCCAATAGGGAATAAAGCCGGACACCTTAATTAATTAAAAAAAATATTTGTAAAAATATTAGGAAGTTTGAAAAACTTTTTGTATCTTTAATTTAAGTTTGAAACTTATAGGCAATGAAAGATACTCGGTATTCAAACGTAAAAGTTCTTTAAATTATTGAAATAATTATACATAGTAGACTCGTTCTACATAGTATAACAACGGCCGCTTATGGTCGTTAAATAAACTACGAAAGTAGGATAAAGTGATTGTATTGGTTAATACGATTGCGGCTTCTCCCCCGTAAGGGAGGTGAGCTTGAGTAAGCAAGTGGGATATCATTCTGGCTTTGTATGTGAGGGTAACACTTTAGCAGAAGAGTTGGAATGACTGGGCAACCATAGATTGTTCAGTTGAGGTAGGAATACCAATAAGAATAACCCATAGGATTATTGTAAGAAGTACGAAATTAATCCCTTCGTATTATTGCGTGATTCAATATTAGAGTGGTCTTAAAACCAAGCCATCCGAAAGGACGTAAGGTAAGACTGTGTACGCGTGGTGGCGTTACTATCCTTTTATAAGATGTACCAACATCTATAATCGAAGATGACTCAAAATATGGTGTTAGGGATAACACATCGGGTAGTTAAGCATTCTGTTGTTCAAAAGATAACGGAGCTTGTGGCAAACCACTACCTGAATCCATCTATAAACCAAAACTCATTTTTGATAGGACTTCAAAATCTATAATTAAAAATAAGCATGAGTGTTTGTCAGTTTCAGATGAAAGGTGTGTACATAGTAGGGAGTTGTTCCCTGCCACGATACCTCCGCAAGAGGTCTGTGATTCTTTTGAAAGGTTTCTAACATCGCAAGTGTGAATCAGCTCGGCAGGGTTGAAGAAAATAAGTAGGAAGAGAGTAATCTGAAACTCTATGATTGGTTGGCATTACCAACCCACATTGAATTGGTACTTCTCAAAAGGGAGTGGAAAAGAAAGGAAACAATAATCTTTCGAAAGCTGGTTCGCAATATGGAGTATTCTCATCCTTATTTTTATAAGCGGTGTTAGTGTAACAGCAGCACACCACACATTCCAGTGTGGAGGAGGGGGGCAGCACCTTTTACCGCTCTAAGTAATTTAATGAGGCTAGTATTAACCAGAGCATGACTTGGTTGGCGTATTTTGAAATTGAATTACTATATTTTAAATATTAGATATATATTAACAATGAAAACATCTTTAACACATACAATTTGTAACCAACCGAATCTAATTTGGTTAGGCAATTTCGTGCAGTTAGAGGATACGGATGTAGGATAAAATGTAAATAACATTTAGATTATATAAACCCTCTAACCAAAAGTTAGGGGGTTTTTTGTTTTGGGGAATTAGCTCAGCGGTAGAGCTCTTGACTGTTAATCAAGTGGCCGGTGGTTCGAATCCATCATTCCCCTCATAGGTTCTTTGAAATAAGCGAGTATAGTATAACGGCTATTATGCCTTCCTTCCAAGTAGGATATGTCAGTTCGATTCTGACTACTCGCTCAATGTATTTTAAATTGCCCGATGGTGTAGCGGTAGCACAATTGTTTTTGGTGCAATTAGGGTTGGTTCGAATCCAGCTCGGGTAACATATAGGGTAATGGGCCAATGGCTAGGCCGCTTGCTTTGGGAGCAAGACATCGTGAAGGTTCGAGTCCTTCTTACCCTACAATATTGGTAATTAGCTCATTTGGTTAGAGCATCTCGCTGATACCGAGAAGGTGGCAGGTTCGAATCCCGCATTACCAACAAACATCTCTTTGGTGCAATGGTAGCATATCGGTCTCCAAAACCGCAGATGAAAGTTCGAATCTTTCAGGGGGTGCAAAAATAGTTCTATGGTGTAACGGATAGCACCTTTCACTACGGATGAAAAAGTTAGGGTTCAAATCCTTATGGAACTACATATGTTGGATGTAGCCTAATGGTAGGGCAAATGCTTGTGGCGCATTGTGTGTGGGTTCGATTCCCATCGTTCAACCCAATGGAAAGATGGGTGAGTGGTTTATACCAGCAGTTTACTAAACTGCCGATTGTTAAAGGTCCGTGAGTTCGAATCTCACTCTTTCCGCAAAAATACCCGTATGGCGGAATTGGCATACGCACTGGCTTTAGACCCCAGGTTTTGAAGGTTCGAATCCTTCTATGGGTACTGAAAAAAATATATAGAAATAGTTGTTATTCTAAAAAACTTTCTGTATATTTGTATAAGTTCTTTGGAAGATAGAAATGCTCGGTTGGACTAGGGGTTAGGTCACATCCCTTTCACGGATGTAGCACGGGTTCGAATCCCGTACCGAGTACAAAAAGTTCCGAGCTTTGCAAGGCTGAAGTAATGATGTACACATTACACGATAGGAAGGGAAACCTATCAATTGCCTCCTTAGCTCAGCTGGTAGAGCAACTGATTTGTAATCAGTAGGTCGTTGGTTCGATTCCGACAGGAGGCTCAATGGTTCGGTAGCTCAGTTGGATAGAGCAACTGCCTTCTAAGCAGTAGGCCAAAGGTTCGAATCCTTTCCGAATCACTAACAAAAGAAAGCGTATGAATATAATAATCAGAACTTTATTTTGTATCTTTATAATGGTGCCAGTAAATGTTGGCAAATTTGATGAAAAGAAATTTGAAATTGATAATGAGAAAAAGATTGTTGTAAAGAAACAAAATCCATTTATAGTAACGGTAACAACCTATACTGTAAATGAATCAGAAACGGATAGTTCACCAACCATAACGGCTAGTGGATTTGAAGTAAGTAGAACGAATCCTAAAAAGCACAGGGTAATAGCTGTGAGTAGAGATTTAAAAAAGAAACTTAGATTTGGAGATAAGGTACGAGTTACCGGAATTGGAAAACTAAGTGGTGTATATATAGTTAGAGATTTAATGAATAGTAGGTGGAAACGTAAGATTGATATTCTAATCAATCCAAACGATAAGCAAACTAAATTTCATAAAGCTAAACTTTATATATTGTAAGTTGCCTCGGTGGTGTAATGGTAGCCACGAAGGACTTAAAATCCTTTGAACCGAAACGTTCGTGCCAGTTCGAGTCTGGCCCGAGGTACATATGCCGGAGTGGCGGAATAAACAATGTAGATTGACGAATCAAATTGAGACGTGCCTGATTCGAAGTGGTGCAGTGACCGAAAAGGACTGCGTGAAGTTAATCAATACTTCCTCCGGCACCTTATTTTTGGACTTGTAGCTCAGTTGGTTAGAGCGTCTGACTCATAATCAGTAGGTCGTTGGTTCGAGCCCAGCCTGGTCCACTTAAATTTAGAGTTATGAATGGTAAAGTAATTTTTATTGATGTTGATGGCCCATTAGCTTGGGGAACGTGGAACGAAAGTAAAGTGAAAATAATGGAGGGAACTCAAAGTGAATTCACAATACCTTACCCATGGGTTAAAGAAGATTGCGATGCGTTGAGTGAAATTATAAAACAAACTGATGCACGTTTGGTAGTATCATCTGATTGGAAAAAGCATTTTGGTATCCTTAACTTAGCTATGATATTCGAACATTATGGTATAGGCAGATGGAATGTATTAGATACTACAACCCACTTCAATCCTAAAAAGAAAATGAGTTCATCAAATCAATGGGATAGGGCATGTGAGATTGAGATGTGGGTTAAATCATTTAAACCTACCAATTGGATTTCCATTGATGATATGCAATTAAACTTTGGATATAAATCTTTGGGTATCCCGCAATGGCATCACGTACAAATTACCGGTGATTGGGGTAATGGTGGAAAGTTAAGAGATAAAATTGATGAATGTATTGAAAAACTAAATAGATGAAATTAATATTAAACAAAGGACAAAGATTGTGGTTCACATCCGACACCCACTACAACCATGCAAACATATGTTCAGCTACAACAAAGTGGACAGACCCGGTGACTTGTAGAGAGTTCAAAACATTGGAACATATGAACACACACCTTGTTGGTAATATCAACGAAATGGTTGGGCAGGATGATATCCTTTTCCATTTAGGTGATTGGAGTTTTGGTGGATTTGAAAGTATTGAAGAATTCAGAAATCAAATCGTTTGTAAAAATATTCATATCATTACAGGTAATCACGACCATCACATTGAAAACAATAGAGGTGATTGCCAAAAGTTATTCAGTTCAGTAAACAAATATGTAGAATTGAATGTTAAGTGGAACGTTGGTACACCATTGCAAGATGAGCAAAATTTTGTATTGATGCACTTTCCAATAGCAAGTTGGAATAATATGGCGAGAGGTGCTATACATTTACACGGACACGTTCACTTTGAACCACCTATGAGATTTGGAAAGGGTAAAGTTATGGATGTTGGTGTAGATGGTAACGCATTATATCCAAATGAAATGAAAACTATTTTGAGTATAATGAAAAATCAACCAATCAAAAGTATGTTTGAGTTTGACCATCACGAGATTGTAGAAAATTATAAATAAAAATATATGATAACAGGTTATTTAATAATGATAATATATCCAATAGGATTTTTATTAACACTAACATTTTTCAAATACTTTGGAGTGAAAATCGGATTTGATTATGACAAAAAAGAAAATGAACTACACGGTTGGGATGAATGGGATAGTAATGAACAAGCATTTACTGCATTCTCTATATTTTGGCCGATTATAATACCTATGTTATTAATATTGGGTAGTTGGAAAACAATATTTACATTTGGAAAATGGTTTTTAAATAAATAATAAGTTATGATACCAAAAATATTAACATTAGTAAGAGGTTTGCCAGGAAGTGGTAAGAGTACATTCGCCAATTTTATTTGGAATGAGTACGCAATATGTGAAGCTGATAAGTTCTTTTATGATAAAGAAGGTAACTATAACTTTGATGGTTCTAGATTAAAATTAGCACATGTATGGTGTTTTAATCAAGTTAGAACTAGAATGGAAGATAATAAACTTAATCCTCAATTTTATCCTGAAATTGTAGTATCAAATACATTTACTCAAGAGTGGGAGATGGAAAAATACTATAAATTAGCAGAGGAATATGGATACAAAGTATTCAGTATTATTGTAGAGAATAGACATGGTGGAATAAATCAGCATGGAGTTCCTGCGGAAAAGTTAGAACAAATGAAAAATAGATTTGAAGTAAAATTATAAGAAGATGGAAAATAATAATTCAGTTTGCTATATGGCAACAATCAATGAAATCAAACCAATCGAAGGAGCAGATAACATTGAATTAGCAGTAGTTGGTGGTTGGAATTGTATTACTCAAAGGGGTGTACAAAAAGTAGGTGATGTAGTTATCATTGCTACAACCGATGCCGTTATTCCGGAAGCATTATCGGAAGAAATTGGTATCACAAGCTATCTTCGTAAAGGTAATAGAGTTAGGACTGTAAAGTTAAGAGGTACATATTCAGAATGTTTAATTATTCCGGATAAGTACTTACATGGCAGAGCTACTATCGGAGATTGGGATTTAAAAGATGGTTCTGATTGTATGCACATCTTTAATATCTTTAAATATGAGCCACCTGTTAAGATGGTTCAGCTATCGAATGGTAAGAAGATTCGTTATCAAACAAATCCAAACTTCCACGTTTACTATAAGTTTCCGAACTTAAAGAATGTACCTGATATGTTTACCGAAGAAGATGAGGTAGAGATTACTCGTAAGATTCATGGAACAAATGCCAGATATGGTATTGTTAAGAAAATTAGATTATCATTTTGGGATAGTGTTAAACACTTTTTTGGATTTGGTAATAAATGGGACTGGTATGAATTCGTAGTGGGTTCACATAATGTAGAGAAGGGCTCTGATTCAAATGGATTCTATGATACCAATGTTTGGTATGATATTGAAAAGAAATATGATATCAAAAATAGGTTATGGGATTACGTTAAAGCCAGCGCAGATATCGGTGATGGTATCACCTTATATGGTGAGATTTACGGAGCCGGAATTCAAAAGGGATATGATTATGGGTTGAAGGAGATTGAGTTCGTAGGATTCGATGTAAAGTATAATGGTGAATATTTGAATACCTTTGAGTCTAAAGAAGTTATTAAGAGTGGGTTAGGATTATCATACGTTGAAGTTTTATATTTTGGCAATTGGTCACAAGAAGTGCAAGATAAATATGTATTCAATAATTTCATTCCAAATACCAAAGTACCAGAGGAAGGAATTGTAATCAAAGATTATACAGGCGCTAGAGAAAAGGTAGCAAAAGTTATTAATCCAGATTATTTAATCTTTGCCGAAAAACATAATGTTGGAGATTCGCATTAAAAAGATTTGGTAATATTAAAATATTATCGTATCT
>Ga0114978_10005428_pt1 | contig 10186 bp, 6 predicted proteins | sample S_140212_EF_Meta_FD_87027 | JGI IMG/M metagenome (GOLD analysis project Ga0114978, IMG submission 87027) | Freshwater microbial communities from Lake Simoncouche, Canada to study carbon cycling - S_140212_EF_MetaG | ecosystem: Environmental > Aquatic > Freshwater > Lake | place: Lake...
CGCCCCAGCCACCCCTATTACGCAAATTACCCTGGTTGACCGGGCCACCCCGCCTGCTGACCTGATGGCTGATGCCCGCGTGCGCGCCTTGACCGGCGACCTGAACGACTTGCTGGAAAACAATGAAGACGGCGCTTCTGTCGTGACCAAAGACACCGCTTTGGTTTTTCATTTGGCCGCTGCCGTCAGCGGCGAATGCGAAGCGGATTTTGACTTGGGTATGCGCAGCAATTTTGCGGCAACACTTGCCTTGCTGGGCGCCTGCCGAGCCCTCAAAACCCAACCCATGGTGGTTTTTGCCAGCTCACTGGCCGTGTTTGGCGACTCGCCCGAGCAGCCCACACCGGCCGTGATTGAGGACAACACACTCCCCACGCCGCAGTCGAGTTATGGCATTCAAAAACTGATTGGCGAACAACTCACCGCCGACTATGGCCGCAAGGGCTTCATCAAAGGCCGAAATGTGCGATTGATGACCGTCAGCGTGCGCCCCGGAACACCCAATGGCGCGGCATCAAGCTTTTTCAGCGGCATGATTCGCGAACCACTCGCCGGCCTCAAGTCCCCCTGCCCGGTTCCGCCCAACACACCGGTGGCACTGTCTTCGCCTGCCCGAACTATTGAAGGTCTTATTTGTGCGGCCCAGGCCAGCGATCTGGCCTGGGGTCCGCGCACCGCCTTGAACTTGCCCGCAATTAGTACGACCACCGGCGACATGGCGGCAGCGCTTGAGCGCGTGGCTGGACCCGCCGCCACAGCCCTGATCGACTGGACGCCTGACATTGCCATCATGAACATCGTCAAAACCTGGCCGGCTGCCATCAATTCGGTTCGGGCGCGTGGTTTGGGCCTGCTGCCTGAGGAGAATTTTGAAGCGATTATTCGAGCGTACATAAGGGAAAATCCCGATGCCATCAAGCTTCCAATCAAGCCACAATGACCATGTTGTATGACAACTTTGTCCCATAGATCTAACAAGGAAACTCGAATGAAATTAAGCAAACTGGTTATCGGCCTCTCATTGGCTCTTGGTTTTGTTGGCCTGGCTTCTGCTGAGACCGTGATGAAAATCAGCATCTCCATCGCGCAAAATTCCCACCAGGGTATTGCGATCGACACCTTTGGCAAGGAAGTTGAAAAACGGACCGGTGGGCGTTACAAGGTCCAGTCGTTTTACTCTGGTTCATTGGGGGCCGAACGCGAGTCCATTGAAGCCGTTCAATTGGGCACACAAGAGTTGACCTTCACCTCTTCCGGTCCGGTGCCCAACTTTGTCCCTGAAACCAAAATTCTGGATATTCCGTTTTTATTCCGTGACAAAGCCCACGCCCGCGCCGTGCTGGACGGCCCTATTGGCCAGGAAATGCTGACCAAGTTTGACTCCAAAGGTTTCAAGGCACTGGCCTGGGGTGAGAACGGCGTTCGCCACATGACCAACAACAAGCGCGCGGTCAACGCACCAGAAGACCTCAAAGGTCTGAAGATGCGCACCATGGAAAACCCGGTTCACGTGGCAGCCTACAAAGGCTTGGGCATTGTGACAACGCCGATGGCCTTCTCTGAAGTATTCACGGCCTTGCAACAAGGCACCGTGGACGGCCAGGAAAACCCCTTGTCAGTGATCATGGCCTCCAAGTTTGACCAGGTTCAAAAGTACCTCACACTGACAGGTCACGTCTACTCACCTTGCGTCCTGCTGATGAGCAAGCCAGCCTATGACAAACTGAGTGCCGCTGACAAGCAAGCTTTTCTGGATGCCGCCAAAGAGGGCGTTAAAGCCAACCGAGCCCGGGTGGATGAAGACGATGCCAAAGGTGTGGCTGAGTTGCGCAGCAAAGGCATGAATGTGATTGAGAACGTGGACAAAGCCAAGTATGTCGCCATGCTTGGACCCGTGAACGCCGAGTTTGAAAAGCAATTTGGCAAGGCCAACATTGACAAGATTCGCGCCGTCAAATAACAACTATTAATTTAATAGCTGTTCACGCCCGCTACTCCTCGACTAGCGGGCGTTTTCTTATATATTTTTATTTCTGATTGCGATTGCCATGAAAGAAAAGTTCTTAACGCTGGAACGCTGGACCAGCGGCTTTGCCATGGTGGTGGCCTGCGCCATGATGGCGCTGGCCGCCAGCCTGGGCCTGTTTCAGATCATTACCCGCTTTATCCTCGAAACGCCAGCTGAGTGGACCGAAGTGACGATTCGCTTCAGCCTGATCTGGATGGTTTTCATGGGTATTCCCATGGCCTTCCGTCAAGGGGCGATGGTGAGCGTGGACGTGTTGTACCGCTGGAGCCCACCCCGATTTCGCAGGGTCCTTGACTGGATCGTCTGTTTGGCTGCCTTTGGTCTGATGACTATCATCATTTGGTGGGGTTGGGAATATGCCAATCGGGGCAAAGTACAAACCATGATTGGCATGGAAGATGTGTCCATGTTTTGGGCCTACTTGGCCATGCCTGTGGGCGGTGTATTCAGCCTGATCGGCATCGTCGGCAACCTGATGGACCCCCAACGCCTTGAATTGGAGACAGCGCAATGACCGCCGTAATGTTGATAACCATGGTGATGTGCTTTGCGCTCACTGTGTCCGTGGCGGTGTCCATTGGACTGGCCTCTGTTTTGGGCATGCAGGCGTCAGACGCCCACATGCTGATCTCCGTCAAAGAGATGTTTAACTCCATCAACAAGTTCCCGTTGGCAGCGATCCCCTTCTTTATTCTGGCGGGCAACATCATGGAAACCGGCGGCATTTCACGCCGCTTGGTGGAGTTTGCCAAGAGTCTGGTGGGTGGTCTGCAAGGCGGCTTGCCTATGACCTGCGTGCTGACTTGCATGATTTTTGCGGCCGTCTCAGGCTCATCGGTGGCGACGACGTTTGCTATTGGCACCGTCCTTATCCCTGCGCTCATCAAGCACGGCTACCCAACCACCTGGGCTGCGGCTTTGCAAGCCACCAGTGCGGAGTTGGGGGTGATTATTCCGCCGTCCATTCCGATGATTTTGTATGGCGTCAGCGCTGAAGTCTCGATTGGCGAACTCTTCATTGCCGGTTTCGGCCCCGGAATTTTCATCGGCCTCTCCTTGATGCTGTTTGTCTGGGTGTTTTGCCGCATCAAAGGTTGGGGTAAACACGACGGTGAGGGTCGCTTGTCGGTCGGCAAAGCCAGCTGGCAAGCGGGCTGGGCGCTGATGATGCCTGTCATTATTCTGGGTGGCATTTACGGTGGCGTGTTCACCCCCACTGAAGCCTCAGCTGTGGCGGTGTTTTACGCACTCATTGTGGGTTTTGGCATTTACCGCGAAATCAAAATCAAAGACCTCTTCACCATTCTGCGCAAATCGGTCTTGTCGTCAGCAGTGATCATGTTCATCATCGCCAACGCTGGGCTGTTTGCCTTCCTGATCACCCGTGCCGGCGTGCCGGATGCCATTGGTCATTGGTTGCAAGAGGTTCTTAAGACCCCCGCCTACTTCTTGTTGGGCGTGAATGCTGCACTGTTCCTGATTGGCATGTTTATTGAGACCAGCGCCGCCATCATCGTGCTGGCGCCGATTTTGGCGCCGGTCGCCGTGCACTTCGGCATTGACCCGGTGCATTTTGGCCTGATCATGGTGGTGAATTTGGCCTTGGGCATGATTACGCCGCCTTTCGGGGTCAACCTGTTTGCCGCTTGCACCGTGGCGCGCATCTCGCTGGACCGGATGATCAAGGACTTGATCCCCTTTGTGCTGGTGATCCTGGCGTGCCTGATGGTGGTGACTTATGTGCCAGGGCTTTCGCTAGGTTTGCGAGATCTGGTTTACGCCAAGTAAAAAACGGGCTAATTCCAATTCGAACGCTTTGGATTAGCCCGTTGAATTAATGCCGGGACTTGCCCTGTTTTTGAGCTTTTTCCCGCGCCTGCTCAGCCAATTCCCGAATGCGCTCAGCCATGGCGTCGTAGGTGACGGCATGCTCTTCCTGGGCGTTGGCCGCGTTGATAAAGGCATAAAAATGCCGATCATTGACCCAAAAAGTACCTTCCGCTGAATACTCGTCCAGCGCTTCGGCAAAGTTTTGCACATCCTGCTCGGTGGCAAAGAAGTCTTTCAGGAAGTTGTCGCGTGTTCCCAAACCAGCTTCGACCGCCGCCGTCAGGCTGTCGAGCATCTGGTTGATCAAACTCTCATCAAAATCATCGCTGATATTTTTGAACGGGGTGAGCTCGCCGGTGCGTGGATCGAAGCCGCCACGCGACTCGACGCGCTCCAGCAGTTCAGGCAAGTCTGCGGCAGGCGTATCAGCTTGGAGTCCGTCATAAGAGGTGATTGTTGTGCGGGGGGTGTAGGCGGTAACCATGAAGACCTTAAATTGAATGATGTTCAGAGTTTAAGCCGCCACTCCCCTTCAAGCTAAAACCGCTGTGCCGTAGCCCACGGTTTGCGCCACTTCACCGCCCTTATGGACCGCCACAGCGCAGTACTTGAATTCGGGAATTTTCCCAAACGGGTCCAGCGCAGCGTTGGTCATCAGGTTGGCCGCGGCCTCGTAGTAGGCGAAAGGCATGAAGACGGCTCCAGCAGGCGTGCCATCATCGCGGCGCACATGGATGGTGACTTCTCCACGGCGCGATTGGACGGTGATCACATCGCCCGCAACCAAGCCCAAAGTTTGCAAGTCTGCTCCACACATGGAGGCTGTCGCCATCGGCTCCAGCGCGTCCAGCACGGTGGCGCGGCGGGTCATACTGCCGGTGTGCCAGTGTTCTAGCTGGCGCCCGGTAATCAGCACAAACGGGAAGTCGGCATCCGGGCGCTCGTTCGCAGGAATGATGTCGGCGGGCACCAGATGGACGCGGCCATCGGGGGTGTCAAAGTGCTGCAAAAACACGGTGGTGGCACCAGGGTCCTCGGCACTCAGGCAGGGGTAAGTCACGCTGGACTCGCGTTGGAGACGCTCCCAAGTGATGCCTGAGATGGCGGCGTGCATGGCTTGGCGCATTTCCTCATAAACGGCAGCCACCCCACTGTGCTCGCCTTCATAGTGCCAGTTCAGGCCCATACGCTGGGCGATTTGCTGGATGATCCACAAATCAGGCTTGGCCTGACCAGGCGGATCAATCGCTTGTTGACCAAGCTGCACCATGCGGTCTGTGTTGCTGGCGGTGCCGGTTTTCTCGGGCCAGGCGGTGGCGGGCAGTACGACGTCAGCCAGCCAGGCGGTTTCTGTCATGAAAATGTCTTGCACCACCAAGTGCTCCAAGCTGGCCAGCGCGTGGCGGGCATGGTTCAGGTCGGGGTCGCTCATGGCGGGGTTTTCACCCATGATGTACATGCCACGCACTTTGTGTGGGTCGCTGTCGGGCGCCAGTGCCTTGTGCATGATTTCGACCACGGTGTAGCCAGGCTGGTCGTCGAGCTTGGTGTCCCAGAAGTTCTCAAACCAGTCGTGTGCTGCCTTGTTGGTGACGCGCTGGTAGTTGGGGTACATCATTGGAATGAGACCGGCATCGCTGGCGCCCTGCACGTTGTTTTGACCGCGCAAGGGGTGCAAGCCAGAGCCGGGTTTGCCAATCTGTCCGGTAACGGTCACCAGCGCAATCAGGCAGCGGGCGTTGTCAGTGCCGTGCACATGCTGGCTCACGCCCATGCCCCACAAGACCATGGCGCCTTTGGCTTTGGCAAATTCACGCGCCACTTCGCGCAGTGTTTGAGCGGGTATGCCACAAATAGGGGCCATCGCCTCGGGGCTGTAGCCTTTGACGTTTTCTTTCAAGGCTTCAAAGTTGCTGGCGCGGTCACGAATAAAGGCTTCATCGGTCAGACCTTCCTCAATCACGGTGTGAATCAGCGCATTGATCATGGCCACATCGGTGTCGGCCTTGAACTGCATCGTGCGCCAGGCGTGCTTGCCAATGTCGGTGATGCGGGGGTCGGCGAGCACAATTTTGGCGCCCTTTTTGGCAGCGTTTTTCATCCACGTCGCCGCCACCGGGTGGTTGCTGGTGGGGTTGGAGCCAATCACAAAAATAAGGCCGGCGTGTTCGACGTCGTTGACCTGGTTGCTGACCGCGGCCGAGCCGACGCCCTCTAACAAAGCGGCCACGCTGGAGGCGTGACACAGGCGGGTGCAATGGTCCACATTGTTGGAACCAAAGCCGGTGCGCACCAGTTTTTGGAAGAGGTAGGCTTCTTCGTTGCTGCCTTTGGCTGAGCCAAAACCAGCCAGCGATTTTTTGCCATGGGTGTCGCGCAAATTTTTGAGCGTGCCCGCGCTTAAGGAAAGGGCTTCCTCCCAAGTGGCTTCGCGGAACACCGCCGACCAGTCGGCCGAATCGCGGTTGAGATGCTGCAAGGCCTCGGGGTCTTTGGAAACACCAGATTTGCGGATCAAAGGCACGGTGAGCCGCTGGGGGCTGTGGGCGTAGTCAAAGCCAAAGCGGCCTTTGACGCATAAGCGGTTGTGGTTGGCCGGACCGTCGCGCCCATCGACGCTCACAATTTTGTTATCTTTGACGTTGTAGGTCAGTAAGCAACCGACACCACAAAACGGGCACACTGAGTCCACTTTTTTATCGACAATTTGCGAGCCGATTTGTGTCTTGGGCATTAAGGCGCCGGTCGGGCAGGCTTGCACGCACTCGCCGCAGGCCACGCAGGTGCTGTCACCCATCGGGTCTTTCAGGTCAAACACAATCTCGCTGTGGGCGCCGCGCAAGGCGTAGCCAATGACATCATTGACCTGCTCTTCGCGGCAGGCGCGCACGCAGCGGTTGCACTGAATGCAGGCATCCAAGTTAACAGCCATGGCGGGGTGAGACAGGTCTGACTTGGGTTGCTCGCGGCGCAGGGCTTTGAGTTCGGGACGCACAGTCACGTTCAGGCGACTGGCCCAGTCGCTCAGTTCACCATGTTGCTGGGTCTCATCGGTCTCGCTCCATTTGTAGCCCACATCAGGCATGTCGGAGAGCAGCATCTCCACCACCATTTTTTGGCTTTTGACAGCGCGCTCGCTTTTGGCTTGCACTTGCATGCCCGCCGTCGCGCTGCGGCAGCAACTAGGCGCCAGCGTGCGCTCGCCGTTGATCTCGACCACGCAGGCGCGGCAGTTGCCGTCGGCGCGCAGGCCGTCGGTGTAGCACAGGTGGGGAATGTCGATGCCGTGGCGTTTGGCGGCGTTCAGAATGGTCTCACCCTCAAACGCATGGATGGTTTGTTGGTCGAGTTTGAATTCGACTGTTTTCAGGGTGACTTCAGCAAGATGGGCGGGTGCGTTCATTTAAACCACCTCCTGGGGGAAATATTTTTGAATGGAGCGCACCGGGTTGGGTGCGGCTTGGCCAAGGCCACAAATAGAGGCGTCGGTCATGACGATGTTGAGGTCTTCCAGTGTGTCGTTGTCCCACACCGGGGCCTGCATTAATTTGACAGCTTTGGCGGTGCCCACGCGGCATGGTGTGCACTGGCCACAGCTCTCGTGCTCAAAAAATTTCATCATGTTCAAAGCGGCATCGCGGGCGCGGTCATGCTGACTAAGCACAATGACAGCGGCAGAGCCAATGAAACATCCGTAAGGCTGCAAGGTGTCAAAGTCCAGCGGAATGTCGTTCAAACTGGCGGGCAAAATGCCGCCCGAGGCGCCACCGGGCAAGTAGGCGTAGAGCGTGTGGCCGTCCAACATCCCACCGCAGTATTCTTCTATGAGCTCTTGCACGGTGATGCCGGCAGGCGCTAACTTGACGCCGGGGTGCTTCACGCGCCCGCTCACGCTGAAACTGCGCAAGCCCTTGCGGCCATGGCGCCCAAAGCCGCTGAACCAGTCAGGGCCCTTTTCGACAATGTCGCGAACCCAGTAGAGGGTCTCAAAGTTGTGCTCCAGCGTGGGGCGGCCAAACAGGCCGACCTGCGCGATGTAGGGCGGGCGCATACGCGGCTCGCCGCGCTTGCCTTCAATACTCTCAATCATGGCGGACTCTTCGCCGCAAATATAGGCACCCGCGCCGCGCCGCAACTCGATGGCGGGCAAGGGGCAAGGCGGGTTGGCCTGCAATTTGGCCAATTCGGTTTCCAAAATTTCTCGGCAACCGTGGTACTCGTCGCGCAGATAAATATAGCAAGCGTCAATACCCACGACTTGGGCTGCGATCAGCAAGCCCTCTAAAAAACGGTGGGGGTCGCGCTCCAGGTAGGTGCGGTCCTTGAAGGTACCGGGCTCGCCCTCATCAATGTTCACAGCCATCAGGCGCGGCGACGGTTGGTCTCGCACAATGCGCCACTTGCGGCCAGCCGGAAAACCCGCACCGCCCAAGCCACGCAAGCCGGAGTCTTCCATCGACTTGATGACGGCCTCAGCATCTTGTTCACCATTGACCAAAGCAGCGGCCAAAGCATAGCCGCCGTTGGCGCGGTAAGTCTCATAACCCGCATAGGCGGGCGAGACTTCAAGCTCGGCCTGGAGTGGTGAAACACTCTTCTCAGCAAAAGTAGACGACTCAAAATTCATAGCTTCTTGAGCACGTGGATGTTGGTCTACAGCCGAATTAACCATAGAAACTACCGATTCAACCGTGGCCAGCGGCACTGGCGACTGATGAACCACCACCACCGGGGCCTGCTCGCAGCGGCCCACACAGGGCGCAGAGATCACATGCACCGCGTCAGCGCCCAAGAGCGCAGGCAAACGAGCCAGCAAATCATTCGCTCCTGCCAACTCGCAACTTAAACCGTTGCAAACCCGAACTGTCAAGCTTGGCGCTTGCTCGTCGCCACGCAGCACTTCAAAATGGTGATAGAACGTGGCCACTTCATAGACCTCGGCCATCGGAATGTTCATCTCTTTGGCCAGCGCCACCAGATGGCGGTCATGCAAACCCCGGTAAGCGTCGTTGAGTTTGTGCAGATGCTCAATCAGCAAATCCCGGCGATGTGGCGCAGCACCCACCAGAGACCTCACCTCTAGCAGGGAAACATCATCGGCCTGGCGGCCTTTGAGTTTGCTCTTGCGGCGAATGCGCTCGCGCATATCGTCCACAGACAGGGTGGCAACAACAGGGAGTTCGCTGGTTTGAGCGGATAAATTCATGAATACTCATCAAGCGCCGTACCGCTGAAGGCACGGCGCAAATTACTAACAATTAACGATCAGGCAAAAAACTTGGCCACACTTTGCAGCGTACGGTAAACACCCCAAGCCAAGGGAATGCCCACTGCTGCCCAAGCCAACGCGACCACCGCAGGGCTGATGGTGTCAGCACCGCCGTCTGCACCACGCACCACCACCGAAGCAGCGGCTTTTTCGTGGGCCAGACGTTTCTCAACCGCCAGTTCCTCGTCGGTCATGAACCATTTGTCAGCCAATGGCTTCACCATCAGGTTGCAAATCAGGCCAATCACCAACATGCCGGTCAGGATGTACATGGTTTGGTTGTACACCTGTTCGCGCGGCAAGCCCAGGCTCAACTGGTACTCGCGCATGTAGTTCACCACCACGGGACCCAAGACACCGGCTGTGGCCCAAGCAGTCAACAAACGACCATGGATCGCGCCCACCATCTGCGTGCCAAAAATATCTGCCAAGTAAGCCGGCACGGTGGCAAAACCGCCGCCGTACATGCTCAAAATAATGCAAAACGCGGACACAAACAACACAATACTGCCAGCGGCTGCACTGCCAGGCACGCTGAAATACAGCACGCCACCCAACACGAAAAACACCACGTAGGTCAGTTTGCAGCCCAGTTTGTCGGACAAGCTGGCCCAAAAGAAGCGCCCCCCAATATTGAACAAACTCAGCAAGGCTGTAAAGCCTGCGGCCACGCTGGCAATAGCAGCGAGTTGCGCTTTGTCAAGCTCACCAAACTTTTTGGCCACGCCAATGAGTGAACCACCAAAAACTTCTTGCAACATGGGCGAAGCCATGCCGATCACGCCGATACCCGCACTCACATTCATGCAGAGCACCATCCAGATCAACCAGAACTGGGGAATGCCCCACACTTTGCTGACGTGAACGTGGCGCTGCGTGATCATGGCGTTGGCCGTGGCAGGCGGTGGAGTCCAGCCTGCTGGCTTCCAACCGGTCTCAGGCACGCGGTAACCAAAGGCACCGGCCATCATGAATACAAAATAAATCAGCGCCATCACCACAAAGGTCTGCATCACCCCCACATTGGTGGGAGAGGCAAAATGCTTCATCAGATCAGC
>Ga0114978_10005430_pt1 | contig 10185 bp, 11 predicted proteins | sample S_140212_EF_Meta_FD_87027 | JGI IMG/M metagenome (GOLD analysis project Ga0114978, IMG submission 87027) | Freshwater microbial communities from Lake Simoncouche, Canada to study carbon cycling - S_140212_EF_MetaG | ecosystem: Environmental > Aquatic > Freshwater > Lake | place: Lake...
AAAAATATTATATTAAAAGAAACCGAAGCATTAATAAGGATTTCTGGAGGAGATGGTCGCAAATTATTGAATGCATTAGAAATAGTAGTTAATTGTATCAACACCAAAGAGATAATAATTACAGATGAAATTGTAAAAAAATACATTCAACAAAATTTAGCTCTTTATGATAAAAGTGGCGAACAACATTACGATATTATTTCGGCTTATATAAAATCTATAAGAGGCTCTGACCCAAATGCTGCAATTTATTGGTTAGCAAGAATGATAGAAGGAGGAGAAGATCCATCATTTATTGCTCGTCGTTTATTAATATTATCATCTGAAGATATTGGAAATGCAAACCCAACTGCGTTAGTAATGGCTAACAATTGTTTTCAGGCAGTTAATATTATTGGATTTCCAGAAAGCCGAATTATTTTATCACAAACTACAACTTATTTGGCTTGTTCTGCAAAAAGTAATAGTAGTTATATGGCTATAAATAAAGCGCAACAATTAGTAAAACAAACAGGCGATTTACCAGTGCCGCTTCATTTGCGAAATGCCCCAACAAAATTAATGAAAGAACTTGGTTATGGTGAAGAATATAAATATGCCCACGATTATAATTCAAATTTTGTGGAACAGGAATTTTTGCCAAATGAAATTTCAGGAACTACGCTATTTAATCCGTCCGAAAATTCTCGTGAAAAAGAATTAAAAGAGTTTTTAAAACTTAGGTGGAAAAACAAATATGATTATTGAAAATTCTATCGGTATGCGTATTTTCTATTCATTATTTTTATTGTTTTGTATTCCGCTATCCATTTTAGCACAAGAAGATTATAACCTAAAATCTACACGTGATTATAAGTTAAAACCATCCAAAACTGCTTGTTTTATAGAACTAGGAGGCAATGCTGGTTTATACTCATTAAATGTAGATAGAATTTATTTTTATCGTCCTAATTTAAAAATAAGCGGAAGAGTTGGATTTGCAATCAATATGAATTCTATTTATTACGAACCAATTATTGTAGTAGAAAATAATTTTATTTTTTTAAAAAATCCTCATCACTTAGAATTAGGATTTGGAGGAACATTACAAAGAAGATTTAATGAAAAACTAAATCAACCAGATATTTATAATTGGGAAAATATTTTGTTTAGTGTTTGGCGGTTTGGTTATCGGTTTCAAAAACAAGATGATGGATTGTTTTTCAGAACTGCTGTAACTCCAATTATTTCCAGCAATGATGCTCTAGGCTTTCACCCAAATTACTTTCAGTTTTGGGTTGGAATTTCAATTGGCATGAGTTTTTAAAGAAATAAATATTCCAAAACAACCCATAATTTATATTTCCTTTCGCATTCTTGCAACAGGAATATCTAATTGCTCACGATATTTTGCAACAGTTCTTCGTGCAATATGATAACTTTTTTCCTTTAATATTTCACACAATGCATCATCTGTTAAAGGTTTCTTTTTATTTTCATTTGCAATGCATTCTTGCAATATTTTTTTCACTTCGCGTGTACTAACTTCTTCACCTCCTTCAGTACTTAATGATTCCGAAAAAAATGTTTTTAATAAAAATGTCCCATAAGGCGTTTGAACATATTTGCTATTCGCAACGCGCGAAATAGTTGAAATATCAAGGTTTACAGTATCTGCAATATCTTTTAAAATCATAGGTTTTAACTTTGATTCATCTCCAGAAGCAAAATACTCATATTGATACATCATAATAGCATGCATGGAAACTAACATAGTTGAATGACGTTGCTGCAAGGCCTCAATAAACCATTGTGCTGACTCAATTTTTCCTTTTACAAAACCCGTTGCTTCCTTTCCTGCCTTTTCTTTTAATCGTGAATATTCTTTAAGCATTTCAATATATTCTGCACTAATTTTTAATTCAGGCAAATTTCTTTGATTAATACTTAATTCCGGAATGCCATCATTTACAAAAATATTAAAATCTGGAACAATTTCAGTCACCTGACTTTTATTATCTCCTTCTGAATTGCCTGGCCGAGGATTTAATTGCGTTATTTCAGAAATAATATCTTTTAAATCTTCATCTTCAATATTAAGTTTTCGAATTATTTTATCGTAATGTTTTTTCGAAAACTCATCCATCATGGTTTTAATTACCTCAATTGCTAAATGGGTTTCTTTTGCTTTAACTGGCTTTCTGCTTAATTGAATTAATAGGCACTCTTGCAAACTACGTGCTCCTACCCCAGATGGTTCAAATTCTTGAATTATACTAAGCACTTCGCTTAATTTTTCAATTGTAGTTCGGATGTTCTGAGAAAATGCTAAATCATCTACAATTAAATCTAAATCTCTTCGAATATATCCATCTTCATCAATACATCCAATTAAGTATAAGCCAATCGAAAACTGTTCCTCTGTAATGTCTCTTAAGCCCAACTGCTCTTCGAGTTGAGAGTGAAAATCTGGCCCTTCAACTGCTACTGGTTGAAAAACTTCATCATCAGAACTACTATTTGAAATTTCATATTTATAGGAATCCATCTCATCGTCTCCCATATAATCTTCTATCTCGTATCCATCTTCAATTTTATCAGGAACCTTTTCTTCAAAATCATTATCTTCTACTATTTCACTAGAATCAACTTCATCGTATTCATTCTCAATTTCTTCAACTTCAGAAAGTGTATCCTCTTCCAATGCAGGATTTAATTCGAGCTCTTCTTTAATTCTTTGTTCAAGAGCAACAGTAGGCAACTGCAACAACTTCATTAATTGAATTTGTTGGGGCGAAAGTTTTTGTAATAATTTAAAATTTTGTGTTTGCCTTAATGCCATAATTATTTCCTAAATATACAAAAAGGTATGTGAAATTAAATTCAAATTAATAGTTATAGTAAGGAGCAATCATAGAATAAACTATAACTCCTGTAACAGTAACATATAACCAAATTGGATAACTAAAACGTGTAATTTTTTTGTGTTTTACTCTATCATCCTTTAAAGCATAGTAAAAAGATAATAAAATTAAAGGCAAAACAATAACTGCCAAAAAAATATGACTTAATAAAATAACCAAATAAATAGCTCTAATTCCAGAAACTATTTGCATTTCATTTATCTCTAAAACATGGTTATGATTTACATCGCCAAAGATTGTATCAGGTATAAAATAATGAGCTGTAACGTATGATAATAAAAAAAGTGAAGACAATAAAAAAGCAGTTAGATTTAATTTTTTATGTAATTCGAAATTTCTTTTTTTGATTGCCCACAATGATGCCATTAATAATATGCTACAACTCCCATTTAAAAATGCATTAAGCATTGGTAATTTATAAATAAAATGAGGGAATGAGTTTGGAACTGGAATTAATTTCTGATTTAATACAACTACCACAACACAGATAAGAGCACTAATAGATAACACAATTTTAAAAACTGTTTTATCATTTTGTTTGTTTAATAATTCTTTTGTTGACATGAGGTTAAATAATTATAAATGTTCCTTTAAATTTTGTAAATGTAATTGTTTCTGCCCACAATTTAGCATCCACACTAATACTTTCTGATTCTATTTTAAAACTAATTTCAACAGTTATCTTATCAATTTGAGTTGGAATAATCATTGCCAAAAATTTAATATTATCTCCTTTTTGCAACATTAAACTTTTTTTTAAATGTAGCTGCAAAAGTTCCATAATTATTTGAGTTTGACAAACACCCGGCACGACAGGCATTTGCTCAAAATGGCCGTTAAAAATGGGATGCTTTTTATTCAATATAATCTCCGAAATAAATTTATCGCCTTCAGATAACTGAGAAGATTGAATTGAATAAAAATCATTAAGCAAAAAAGTTGTAGTCATATCTATTTTTGTATTTCGGTTAATTCAAAATAAAATTTTATTAATCCATACTGTTTGCATGTAATATGGCTATAAGATTGGGTTTTTACGTTATAAATATAATTAATTCTAGATGTTCTTTTATGATTATGAAATGTTTCTTGAAGACGTAAATCCAAATTATTATTATCACTTACTGGTCCTGAATACGCCCATTTCATTGTATGGTTAGCTACAAAAAAAAACTTAATACCATTTCTACTGCATTCTATACCATTTTTATCTAGCTCATTTAATAAAAACATATTAGAAAAATTTCGTTTTAAGGCTTCAATCAATTTTGGCTTGTTTAATGGTTCAAATACATAAGCTGTTTTTATTTCATGATCATTTAATTCAAAATCGAACATTTTCATTCCTAATTCGGTAACAAATACAATATGTTTAGTAATTGAGTCGGTTTGCTTAACTATTATCAAACCCGTTAAATGATTTTTCAGAACATCAATTGTGGTATTGTATCTTAAAGTAGAATTAGGATTAAAAACTGGTGTTATTAAATCTTTAGTTAAACTAATTTTATCACAATTCCGATGATTGTATTTAGAAATTCTACAACCTGAAATACATAATATGCTACTTAATAATAAAGCTATTTTCAGAAATAGGCGCATTTAATTTTTTATTTAAGAATTCAATTAAAGTAAAATCTTCACTCGTTTCAATCATTTCAATTTTAGAAACCGAAGTGATATTTTTATCGAAATACAAATTAATTTTTTTAAAACTATCTTTCATATTCTTTGTTTTTGGAGTCATTTCAAGCTTATAATATTTTTCATTTTCAAAATAGGAAGTTTTAAATTTACTTGATTTAAAAATGGTTCCCTGAACACATGAAATCATTATATCATTAATTTCTTTAAATACTTTATTGCTATTCATATCGTATTTTGAAGTCTTTTTTTCATCCTTGATGAAAACCTTTTCTTTATTAATGACTATTAAATATTTAGAAGGCGTAAAATATTCCCAACGTAATAGATTTTCCTTTTTAAACATTAAATGCCCCTTACTAATAATCTTTTCAGACAAAACACTTAAGTTTTTTTCTTGAACAAAATCGGCATCTATTGAATTTAATGTCTTACTCATATTTTCAACTTTTAGTTTCAATACAAGCGTATCTTTAACCAACCTAAATGTTTGAGAAAAACTAATAAAAGGAAAAATTAGTAAGAATAATAATTTATACATTTGATAAAGGTTTTTAAAAAATTACATTCATTAATTCTATAAATTATTGATGTCTAACCATTTTTTCTTCCATTCTTCAAAAAAAGGAGGAATAGTAATATATAGTTCTTTTGTTTGAGGTATCATAAAAACCTGTGTACTTTTACCAGTACATACAATAAATCCATGTTTCTCACTTCTTATAGTATATTCAAATATAAGTTTAGCAGCGGGAGAATTTATAAACTTTGTCTCAATAATTGCTGTATCGCCATATTCTAAAATACGCTTAAATTTAACTTCTAAATCAATTAAGGGAACTGCAAAGCCATATTGATAAATATCCAAATAGCCAAGGTTATATTCTTTCCCAAAAGCCTCTCTTCCATCTTCAAAATAGCGAACATAATGTCCATGCCAAACTACATGTAATGAATCTACTTCACTGAATTTTACCAGTTGCTTTATTAGGTTAACTTGCATTATTCAAATATAACAATCGTTAGCCAAAAATTATTACTAAATCTCAAAAAAACAGTTAACACAAATAATTTGTTAAACATTAAAAAAAAGCTATCATTTTGTTATTTATTTAAATTTAAATCATTATTTTTGATTTAAATAACTAATTAATAAAATTTCGAACATGAAAAACATTTACACAATCATTGCTACAGTTGGTATCGTAGCATCGTCATTTGCACAAATGGCCACACAACCAAAAACATACGCTGACCGAAAACTAACTAAAACTTTAAGTTTTGATATGGCAAAGTTTGGCGCTAACAAAAATTTATTTGCTAAAACATCCGCAGTAACAGGCGGCTGGTTTAATTACGGCGATGCTATTGACGTTCTTAACGGTGGAGTTTCTGATTTAAATTCAAATTATTTATTTCCAGATTCATTAGGATATGGCGAATTTGGAGCTGGTACATTTGCTCCATGTTGGATTCACCATTTAGGTGATATTCTAGACATTAAAGGAGTTCCTTTTGCTGCTAGTCCACTTACATCTTTTGCGGGCGTAAACAATTCTTATGTTTTAGATTCAATGTCAATTGTTTATGCTTATACAAAAAAGCATCCAAATCCTGCAATTGTTGATACTTTAATTTTCACTGTGTTTAATAATAATACTGCTGCTAATTTAGGTGGGTATTATTTTACTGGTACAACAGCTGCTAATTACGGAACTGACACTTTATCTTTTAAAGCAATTAAATATGCTCAAGCTGTTAATACAGTTAGTGCAACTGGCACTTACAAATTTAAGATTCTTTTAACTGCTGCTGATAGTTCTGAAGCTACTTATGCCGAAAAAAGATTTAAATTACCAATTCCATTTGTTGTTCCTTCTAAAAAATTATTAGTAACTGATGTTCAATTTAAACCAGGATATACTTATACTATTGGAACTCATATTGACGCTGTAGCAAATGCATTTTTCTTTGCATCTGTTGAAGAAAAAGGACCTGGAACTTACCCAACTTTCTACGATTGTAATTCTGGAAGTGCTGCATGTGACTGGAACAATTCTTCTATTGTAACTCAAGATGTTAGATATAACATGGCGGCTTCTTGGAATGGATTATTTATTCCTTCTTATGCATATACTGCTCCTTTTGGATTTGAACATCATTTAATTTCTTACCGTATAACTGAGGTTGTAAGTGTAAATGAATTAGAGAAAAATGGTTTTGCTTTAGGTCAAAATGTACCTAATCCTTTCACTAATGGTTCTGCAATAAGCTACCAATTAGTTAAAGACGCTAAATCTGTTTTATTTACAGTTACTGACGTTATGGGAAGAGTTATTTCTACTGAAACAGCTTCTAACTCTGCAGGAATTCATACTGTAAACATCGGTTCTTATGCTGCTGGTGTATATTACTATTCTTTAAATGTAGATGGTAATGTAATGACTAAAAAAATGATTGCTCAATAATCATACACTTTTAATAACCAAAAAAAACCTCAACAAATGTTGGGGTTTTTTTATGGTTAATTTTATCTCTAAACATGAATATTATTGAGTGAAAGGTATTGGCCTAATATAAAACAATTTGTTCTTAATTTAATACTCTTCAATCACTAAAATTTCTTGTAAATTAATTACAGATGTAAAGGAGGATAGAGTAAATATAAATGATGAAATAGGGTGGATTCTATTACAGTAAATGAAGCAAATTCATTAGTGAATCATCCCCAATTAATAATTGTTATTCATTATAGGGCTAAATTACTATTCATTAAATTTAGATTATGTATCTCAAACCAACAAAAAGATTTATTTATTATTTTAATTTCCAATTCATACCAAATAAAAAATCCCAATAACATCTGTTATTGGGATTTAATTTTAATTTTTTTTACTATTTAGTTGGAGCTTTTGGAGCTGGTTTTGTAGTTCCTCCTGCGTTTGGTGCAACCGGTTTAACTGCTGCGCCTGGTATAATTGCAGCTGGCATTGTATCTAATTTCTTTTTTACTAATTGTAAAATATCATCAGTTGGTTCGCTATAAATAACAACTCCAGTACTTGTATCTAATACATATTTGTAACTGTTTTCTTTTGCTACCATTTCAATTGCTTTACGAGCTTTTTCATAAATAGGGCGAGACAATTCTTGTTGTTTGTTTTGCAAATCCTGACGAGCTTGAGAAGTAAATTCATCTACTCTATTTTTTAAATCTTGCAATTCTTTTTCTTTTGAAGCTTTAATGATTTCAGAATAAGTAGATCCTTCAGCCATGTATTTTTCATACTTTGCTTGCAATTCAGTTTGCATACTACCAACTTGAGTTTCTAACTCTTTTTGATGTTTAATTACTAATCCTTCTGCTGTTTTGCTTTCTGGCATAATACTAATTAATGAGTCGACACTAATATGTGCAACTTTTTGAGCTTGAGCAACGGTTAAAGAACCTATGGTTAATACAACTACCGCTAACGATTTTACTATTCTTTTCATTTTTTGTTTTTTGTTTTGTTTTTTGTTTTTCTATTAATTATTTTTTATTGTAGCCCATAAAAGTCAAAACATCTTCACTTTTATCGTATTTATTATTAGTGTACAACATCGAAATTTGTCCAGCTTTGTCAAAAATAAAAGCTAATCCACTACGTTCAGCAACTTGCTTAACTGCACTGTACACTTTATCTTGAATAGGTTTTACAAGTTCCATACGTTTTTTAAATAATTCTCCATCTACACCAAAACGTGACTTTTGCAATTCCTTAACTTCTTTCTCTTTGTTAATTATTTCATTCTCACGTTTCTTTTTCATGTCATCAGTTAACAATACAGATTCAGCTTGATATATTTTATAGAGCTTATCAATTTCGCTATATTTAGCCTCTATTTCTTTTTGCCAATCTACAGATGTTTTATCCATTTCTGATTGTGCCGCTTTATATTCAGGGATTTTAGATAAAATATAATCACTATCTACATATCCAATTTTTTGTGAGAAAGAAATCGTAGTTGAGAAAACGATTACTAAAGCTGTTAAAAATATTTTTTTCATTTTTTTATAATTAATTATTTGTTAAATCATAACGTGTGCCAAGTTACATATATTTTACAAATTAACATTTTTTTAATATTATAATTCGCCTAATTGCGCTCCTAATGTAAAATGAAACTGTCCTTTACCATTACCTGAAGATGCATTCCCAGGTATATTATCGAAGCCCCAACCGTAATCTAAGCCCAACAATCCAAACATAGGCAAAAACACACGTAATCCAAAACCAGCACTTCTTTTCACTTGAAAAGGATTAAAATCTTTATACTTTGCCCACGTATTTCCAGCTTCAGCAAAGCCTAAAATAAAAATAGTAGCCTGTGGATTTAAAGAAATTGGGTAACGCAATTCCATTGTATACCTTGCACATATTGGATCACCTTGTGAACTGGAAAGTGAATTATCTTGATAACCTCTTAAACCAATAATTTCACGAGCCACGAAATTTTGAAAACCACTTAAACCACTTCCACCCATATAATATCTTTCGAAAGGAGAAACCCCAACCTTTTTATTATACATTCCTAAAATACCATATCCAATTTTGGTACGAAGAACTAAATTACGAGCTTCTTTTCCTTCGCCAGCTTTATTATTAGTTAATTGAGTATACCACTCTGCTGTAAATTTATATTTTTGATATTCAATAAATTTGTAACGACTAGCTGCAGAAGAGGTCTCATAATTTATCCCATTAAATAATGAGTAAGGTGGCGTAAATTGGCCTAATAATGAAAAATTAGATCCGTTTTTTGGGAAAATTGGGGCATCAATACTATTACGAGTTAAATGTATTTTAGCATTAAAATCATTTGCATAACCATTTGCTAAAATAAAATATGAATAATTTTGCAATTCATAATATTGATAACTTGCCTCTGTATATAAAGAGAAATAATCATCTGGCTTTTTTAAACGTTTACCAAAACCAACTGAACCACCAGTGATAAACATCGTACTTCTATTTGGATTATTAATTTTATTTCCTTCAGCATCAGTCGAATATTTTTTTTCACCAGTTTGATTAAAACGTGAATGAAAAGCTGAAACACTTAATGAATTTGGTTTTTTACCCCCAAGCCATGGTTCAGTAAATGAAAGATTATAAGATTGATAATAAATACCATTTGTTTGAGCGCGAATACTAAATTTTTGGCCATCACCAGTTGGAAGTGGGCTCCAAGAAGATGGATTAAAAATATTTTTCATCGAAAAATTATTGAATGTTAATCCTAATGTACCAACAACACGACCACCACCCCAGCCTCCTGAAAGTTCAACTTGATCAGAAGGTTTTTCTTCAACGCGATATTCAATATCAACCGTTCCATCTGCTGGATTTGGAGTTGGAGTAACGCCTAATTTTTCTGGATCAAAATACCCTAGTTGACTTAATTCTCGTTGAGTACGAATAATATCTGACCTTCTAAATAATTGGCCTGGTCGTGTACGAATTTCTCTATAAATTACATGGTCATTGGTTTTTGAATTACCCATAACTGTTACTTTATTAATGGTTGCTTGTTTGCCTTCATACATATGAATATCAATGTCGATTGTATCGTTATGAATATTTACTTCTTGTGG
>Ga0114978_10005431_pt1 | contig 10184 bp, 4 predicted proteins | sample S_140212_EF_Meta_FD_87027 | JGI IMG/M metagenome (GOLD analysis project Ga0114978, IMG submission 87027) | Freshwater microbial communities from Lake Simoncouche, Canada to study carbon cycling - S_140212_EF_MetaG | ecosystem: Environmental > Aquatic > Freshwater > Lake | place: Lake...
CCATGGTCTGCGCCTTCAACTTGTCGCCGGCGTTGACCTTGTTTTGCTGTGGCAGGAATTGCATGGCGAAGTACACGCCTTCGAGCTCGCGCCCGGGCACCGGCAGGTCGCGCGGCAGCTCGGCGCCGCCGGCGATGATGACGGCGTGGAATTCTGTGAGCAGTTTATCGGGCGACACGGTGGTCTTGCTGTCATTGCCTATGGTCGGGGGCAGCGCGCCCTTGCCAACGAAAATGCCGGTGCGGAACTCGACCCCCTCGGCCTGCATCTGCTCGACACGGCGGTCGATATGGGATTTTTCCATTTTAAAATCGGGAATGCCGTAGCGCAGCAGGCCGCCAATGCGGTCGCTCTTTTCGAATACGACAACGTCGTGACCGACGCGCGCCAGCTGCTGCGCAGCAGCGAGACCGGCCGGGCCGGAGCCGACGACGGCGATTTTTTTGCCGGTCTTGGCGGCGGGCGGCTGCGGCACGACCCAGCCGTTTTGCCAGGCCTTATCGATGATGGCGTGCTCAATCGACTTGATGCCCACGGCGTCGTTGTTGATGTTGAGTGTGCAGGCGGCCTCGCAGGGCGCCGGGCAGATGCGGCCGGTGAACTCGGGGAAATTGTTGGTCGAGTGCAGCGTGTCGATCGCGGCTTTCCAGTCCTGCTTGAAAACGAGGTCGTTGAAGTCGGGGATGATGTTGTTGACCGGGCAGCCGGTGGTGCAAAAAGGAATGCCGCAGTCCATGCAGCGCGCGCCCTGCACCTTGGCTTCTTCGTCGCTCAAATGGGCGATGAACTCGTGGTAGTGCTTTTTGCGCGCAACGGGTTCTTCGGCTGCTTCCTGCAGCCGCTGGTATTCGAGGAATCCGGTTACTTTGCCCATGTTCGTTCGTCTCTCTCGTGTCTGTTGTTGCTGTTGTTGCCGTTGTTGCCGTTGTTGCTGGTGTTGCTGGTGTTGCCATCGGGCGTCACCGGCGGGGCGAGCCCGCCGTGAACGCCCTTCACCTTCAGGCCACGGCCTTGCGGCCGGCTGCTGCAAGCTCACCCAGGGCGCGCTTGTACTCGTGCGGGAACACCTTGACGAAGTGCGTGCGCGACTGCGCCCAGTCATCGAGGATCGCGCGCGCGCGACGGCTGCCGGTGTTGCGCGCGTGGTTGTCGATGAGGCGCTTGAGCGTGACCTCGTCGGAATCGCCCAGATGCCAGACATCACGCGAAACTTTGGCCTGTTGCTCCACTTCGGTGAGCACCGGTGTGAGTTCAACCATGGCCGGGTTGCAACGCTCTTTGAACTCGCCCGCTTCATCGAAGACGAAGGCGATGCCGCCGGACATACCGGCGGCAAAGTTACGGCCGGTCTTGCCCAGCACGACGACGGTACCGCCTGTCATGTATTCACATCCATGGTCGCCGACCCCCTCGACCACCGCATGCGCGCCCGAGTTGCGCACGGCAAAACGCTCGCCGGCGACGCCGCGGAAATACGCTTCGCCGGCAATGGCGCCGTACAGCGCCGTGTTGCCGGTGATAATGTTCTCCACCGGGTCGCCGCGGAACTTGGGCGAGGGTTGCACGCAGATGCGTCCGCCCGACAGACCCTTGCCGGCGTAGTCGTTGGTCTCACCGATGATGTCCAGCGTCACGCCCTTGGCAAGGAAGGCGCCAAAGCTCTGCCCGGCAGACCCGGCGAAGCGGATGTGGATGCTGTCATCGGCAAGGCCTTCATGGCCGTGGATGCGCGCGATCTCGCCCGAGAGCATGGTGCCGGCGGTGCGGTTGATGTTGCGGATCGGCATGTCGATGGTGACGCGCTCGCCCTTGTCTATGGCCGGACGCGCCAGTTCGATCAGGCGGTGATCAAGCGCCTTGTCGAGGCCGTGGTCCTGGCCCTCGACGTTGCGGCGCGCGACCGAAGCTTCCATGTTGGGCTGGTGAAAGACCTTGGAGAAATCGAGGCCCTGCGCCTTCCAGTGCGCCACGCCCTTTCTCATGTCGAGCAGGTCGGCACGGCCGATGAGCTCGCTGTAGGTGCGCACGCCCAGCTGCGCCATGATCTGGCGCGCCTCTTCGGCGACAAAGAAGAAGAAGTTGATGACGTGCTCGGGCTTGCCCTGGAATTTTTTGCGCAGCGCGGGGTCTTGCGTGGCGACACCCACGGGACAGGTGTTGAGGTGGCACTTGCGCATCATGATGCAGCCCTCGGCGACGAGCGGTGCGGTGGCAAAGCCCACCTCGTCGGCGCCCAAGAGCGCGCCGATGACCACGTCGCGGCCGGTTTTCATCTGGCCGTCGACCTGCACGATGATGCGGCCGCGCAGGCGGTTCAAAACGAGTGTCTGCTGCGTTTCGGCAAGGCCCAGTTCCCACGGCGTGCCGGCGTGCTTGATCGAGCTCCAGGGCGAGGCACCCGTGCCGCCGTCATGGCCGGAAATGGTCAGGTGATCGGCCTTGGCCTTGGTGACACCTGCGGCGACCGTGCCCACGCCGTCTTCGGATACCAGCTTGACGCTGATCGAGGCGCGATGATTGGCGTTTTTCAGGTCATGGATGAGTTGCGCCAGGTCTTCGATCGAGTAGATGTCGTGGTGCGGCGGCGGGCTGATGAGCTCCACGCCGGGCGTGGAGTAGCGCAGGCTGCCGATGTATTGGGAAACTTTTTTTCCCGGCAACTGGCCGCCCTCGCCTGGTTTGGCGCCCTGCGCCATCTTGATCTGGATCTGTTCGGCCGAGGCAAGGTATTCGGCGGTGACGCCAAAACGACCCGAGGCGACCTGCTTGATCTTGGACTTGAGCGAATCGCCTTCTTTCAACTCGAGGTCACGCTCGACGTTGGCCTTGCCCAGGCGCGACGCGAGCGTCTCGCCCTTTTTGATGATGGCGTAGCGATTGCGGTCTTCACCACCCTCGCCGGTGTTGGACTTGCCGCCGATGCGGTTCATGGCAATGGCCAGGGTCGTGTGCGCTTCGGTCGAGATCGAGCCGAGCGACATCGCGCCGGTGACAAAGCGCTTGACGATCTCCGTCGCCGGTTCGACTTCCTCCAGCGGTACCGGCGTGACTTTGTCGAGGCGGAACTCGAACAGACCGCGGAAGGTCATGTGACGGCGCGTCTGGTCATTGATGATTTGCGCGTACTCTTTGTACGTGGCGAAATTGTTCTGCCGCGTGGAGTGCTGCAGCTTGGCGATGGCATCCGGGGTCCACATATGCTCTTCGCCGCGCACGCGGAAGGCGTATTCGCCACCCGCATCGAGCGCACCGGCGAGCACCGGGTCATTGCCGAACGCCAGCTTGTGCACGCGCAAGGCCTCTTCGGCCACCTGGAATACGCCTATGCCCTGGACGTTGGAGGTGGTGCCGGTGAAATATTTGTCAACGAGCGCGCTCGACAGGCCGACGGCTTCGAAGATCTGCGCGCCGGTGTAGGACATGTAGGTCGAGATGCCCATCTTGGACATGACCTTGCGCAGGCCCTTGCCGATGGCCTTGACGAAATTCTTGATCGCCTTCTTGCCCTCTTCGGGATTAAAGGACAAGAGTGTTTCGAGGGCGAGATAGGGGTGCACGGCTTCGGCGCCATAGCCACCGAGCAAGGCAAAGTGATGCACTTCACGCGCCGAACCGGTTTCGACCACCAGGCCGGAGGACGTGCGCAGGCCCTTGCCTACGAGGTGCTGGTGGACGGCCGAGAGCGCGAGCAGCGCCGGGATCGCCACCTGTTCGCGGTTCACCTTGCGGTCGGAGATGATGATGATGCTAAAACCGGAGCGCACCGCGTCTTCGGCCGAGGCGCACAGCGAGGCGAGGCGCGCCTCTATGGCTTCGCAGCCCCAGGCCGCCGGATAGGTGATGTCCAGCTCAAATGACTTGAACTTGCCACCGGTGTAGCGGTCGATGTTGCGGATTTTTTCCATCTCGAAAAAATCCAGCACCGGCTGGTTCACTTCCAGCCTGAGCGGCGGGTTCATCTCGTCTATGCCCAGCAGGTTGGGCTTGGGGCCGATGAAGGAGACGAGCGAGGTGACCAGCTCTTCGCGGATCGGATCGATCGGCGGGTTGGTGACCTGCGCAAAAAGCTGCTTGAAGTAGTGGTACAGCGTCTTGTTCTTGCTCGAGAGCACAGCGAGGGGCGAATCATTGCCCATGGAGCCGGTGGGCTCCTCGCCGTTGGCGCTCATGGGCGTGAGGATGAACTTGAGGTCTTCCTGCGTCCAGGCGAAGGCCTGCTGGCGGTCGAGCAGGGATACGGCGGAGCGCTCCGGCTGCTCTTTGTCGGTTTCGACATCGTCGAGCTTGATGCGGATGCGCTCTATCCATTCGGCATAGGGCTTGTTGCCGGCGAGCGTGTCCTTCAATTCCTTGTCATCGATGATGCGGCCTTTTTCAAGGTCGACAAGAAACATCTTGCCCGGCTGCAGCCGCCATTTACGGACGATTTTTTCCTCCGGAATGGGCAGCGTGCCCGACTCGGAGGCCATGATGACGAGGTCATCGTCGGTGACGATGTAGCGCGCCGGACGCAGGCCGTTGCGGTCGAGCGTGGCGCCGATCTGGCGGCCGTCGGTGAAAGCGATGGCCGCCGGGCCGTCCCAGGGTTCCATCATGGCGGCGTGGTATTCGTAGAACGCGCGGCGGCTGCCGTCCATGAGGGTGTGGCCTTCCCAGGCTTCGGGAATCATCATCATCACCGCGTGCGCGATGGAGTAGCCGCTCATGGTCAACAACTCGAGCGCGTTGTCGAACGAGGCTGAATCGGACTGGCCGTCGTAGATGAGCGGCCACAATTTGTCGAGGTCCTTGCCCAGGATGGGGCTGGAAATGGCGCCCTGGCGCGCGCGTATCCAGTTGACGTTGCCGCGCAGGGTGTTGATTTCGCCGTTGTGTGCGATCAGGCGGAATGGATGCGCGAGATCCCAGGTGGGGAAGGTGTTGGTGGAGAAGCGCTGGTGCACGAGCGCGAGCGCGGAAACCACGCGCGAGTCCTGCAGGTCCTTGAAATAGGAACCAACCTGGTCGGCCAGCAGCATGCCTTTGTAGACGATGGTGCGCGCCGACATCGAGGGCACGTAAAACTCCTTGCCGTGCGCGAGGTGCAGCGCCTGGATGGCATGGCCCGAAGCCTTGCGAATGATGTAGAGCTTGCGCTCGAGCGCGTCGGTGACGGTGACGCTGGGGCCGCGGCCGATGAACACCTGGCGCACCACGGGCTCGATTTGCTTGACCGAAACACCGAGTCCGTCGTTATCGCGCGGCACATCGCGCCAGCCCAGCAGCACCTGGTCTTCGTCTTTGATGGCGCGTTCTATTTCGTGCTCGCAGGCCAGGCGCGAGGCGGGCTCTTGCGGCAGGAACACCATACCCACGCCGTATTCCCCAAGCGGCGGCAGCGTGATGCCCTGCTTGGCCATTTCGTCGCGAAACAGCGCATCGGGAACCTGGATCAGGATGCCGGCACCGTCGCCGGCCAGCGGATCCGCACCCACCGCACCGCGGTGCGTGAGGTTTTTCAGGATCAGCAGGCCTTGTTCAACGATGGAATGGCTTTTCTTGCCCTTGATATGGGCGACAAAGCCTACGCCGCAGGCATCATGCTCGTTCGCGGGGTCATAAAGACCCTGGCGTGGGGGGGTCGCCGGATGGTTCACGAAACACCTCTCGTACTGATGCAGCGGACCGAATGCGGTCCGCCACGTTAACTCAGGGGGAACCGTTGAATATACCGCGCAATCCCCGTAACTTCAAGTGCTTAGGTCACTTTTCCGCATTGCGGCATGGGTCCGGAAAAAAACCCGGCGGCAGGGGCAAGCGCCGCGCCAGTCCTCAGACCGGGGGCGATGCCGCGAGCGTCTGCAGCACCAGCGAATCGGGCACATCGCCACGCACACCGGCGCGGCCGATGGCATCGAGCAGGATGTAGTGCACCTTGCCGCCGGAGGATTTTTTGTCGTGCGTCATCAGGTCGATAAACCGCGCCGGCTCGATGCGCGGCGGCGCCACCGGCAGTCCGGCGGCGGCGATCAGCGCGCGCACCCGTTCGACAGCGGCGCTGTCGATCAGGCCCATGCGCTGCGACAGGTCGGCGGCCAGCGCCATGCCCGCCGCGACCGCCTCGCCGTGCAGCCAGACGCCGTAGCCCATGGCCGCTTCAATGCCGTGGCCGAAGGTGTGGCCAAAATTGAGCACGGCACGCAGGCCTTGTTCGCGCTCATCAACGGCGACGATTTCGGCCTTGATTTCGACGGAACGACGAATGGCGTGGGCCAGCGCATCGGCGTCATGGGCGAGCAGCCTGGACATGTTTTTCTCAAGAAAGCCGACATAGGCCTCGTCGCGGATGAAGCCGTGCTTGACCACCTCGGCCATGCCCGCCTTGAGTTCGCGCTCGGGCAGGGTGTCGAGCGTGGCGAGGTCGGCGATCACCGCACGCGGCTGGTGGAAAGCGCCGATCATGTTTTTGCCCAGCGCATGGTTGATGCCGGTTTTGCCACCAACGGAGGAGTCGACCTGGGCGAGCAGGGTGGTGGGCACCTGGATGAAGGGCACGCCGCGCTGGTAGGTGGCGGCGGCAAATCCGGCGAGGTCACCGATGACACCGCCGCCGAGCGCGATGAGAGTCACTTTGCGGTCACAACGCGCCTCGAGCAGCGCGTCATGGATACGGTTGAGCGTCTGCCAATGCTTGTGCTCTTCGCCATCGGGCAGAATGATCTCGACCACGCGCACGCCGCTGGCCTCGAGCAGCGCGCTGAGCGGCTTCAGGTACCAGCCGGCGACCGTGGTATTGGTGACGATGGCCGCGACCTTGGACGCATGGGACGAAGGGGACGACTGTGACGAAGGCGTGCCGAGGTAGGGCAGGAAGGACTCGGCTTTGCTGATGAGGCCGCGGCCGATAAGAATGGGATAGGCGCGGTCGCCCAGTTCTACGCGGACTGTTTGCACAGGGATTCCAGTTTGATCAGCAATTGGGTCACCAGCGCTCCGACATTGGGCCGGCCGGTGTCCACGATAAGGTCGGCGACTTCAGTGTAAAGCGGGTCGCGCGCCTCATAGAGTTCCTGCAGGCGGCCCAGCGGATCCGGGGTCTGCAGCAGGGGACGATTTTTGTCGTTACGGGTACGATGCCACAGGTCGCGCGGCTGGGCGCGCAGGTAGACGACGATGCCGCGCTCCTTGAGCACGGCGCGGTTCTCGGGGCTCAGCACCACGCCCCCGCCCGTGGCAAGCACGAGGTTGTCCTGTGCCGCGAGTTCGGCCAGCGCCAGCGACTCGCGCGCGCGAAACCCGACCTCGCCCTCGATCTCGAATATCACCGGGATTTTGACGCCGGTGCGGCGCTCGATTTCGTGGTCGGTGTCGTAAAAGGCGCGGTCGAGCCTGCGCGCGAGCAGGCGCGCGACGGTGGTTTTGCCGGCGCCCATCAGCCCGACGAGAAAAATGTTGCTGGTGTTCTTCACCCGCCCATTCTACCGCCCGCCCCGCCCGCCTCCAATTCCGGTTTTAGGCCCGGCTTTGACGCGCCACTCCGGAAAGCAAAAAGGCCGGCTTGCGGCCGGCCTTTTTTCTGCTACGAATCCGCTTAGCGGATAGACAGGTTGGTATTGATCACGCGCGGCGTAATGAACACCAGCAGCTCGGTTTTATTGTCCCGCCGCTGCGTGTTCCTGAACAAGGCGCCGATGCCGGGCAAGTCGCCGAAGAACGGCACCTTGGTGGTGTTGACGTTCTCGTCCTGGGTGTAGATGCCGCCAATAACCACTGTACCGCCGTTCTCGACCAGGACCTCGGTCTTGACGTGCTTGGTGTCGATCGCCAGGCCGGAGCTCGTGGATATCGGGCTGACCGAGTCCTTGTTGATGTCCAGCGTCATGATGACATTGCCGTCGGGCGTGATCTGCGGTTTGACCTTGAGTGCCAGGTTGGCCTTGCGGAAAGACACGCTGGTCGCACCGCTGGAGGTGGCCTGCTGGTAGGGCAATTCCGTCCCCTGCTCGATCAGCGCCTCGACCTGGTCGGCGGTGACGACGCGCGGGCTGGAAATGATCTTGCCCTTGCCATCGGCCTCAAGCGCGGAAATTTCCAGGTTGAGGAAGCGGTTCTGGCTGGCGTTGAACAGGATCATCGAGAACACGCCGGCGGACAGGCCGCTGATACCGCCGGCGGGCAGGTTGGCCGACAGGCTGTTGTCTAGGGTCGCGACGCCGACGGGGAATCCCTGTGCCACGGCGCCGGTGGTGGTCAAGGTCTGGTTGAGGTTGCCGCCGATCGCAAACCTTGGCGAACCAGGCGTGCCGGTGATGGTGTTGGGGGTAAGCCCATTCACGCCCAGGCGCGCGCCCAGGTTCTTGCTAAAATTGTCTGTCGCCTCGACGATGCGCGCCTCAATCAGCACCTGGCGCACGGGAATGTCGATCTGGGCGATCAGCTTTCTGACCTCTTCAAGCCGGCTTGGGACGTCCTGCACGAACAGCTTGTTGGTGCGGATGTCGACGACTGCACTACCGCGCTTGGACAGCAGCGACTGCTGCGGCGAGGCGAGCAGCGTGCGCACCTCGGCCGCCTTCTGGTAATTGAGCTGGAAACTCTCGGTACGCGTCTGCTCGAGTTCTGAAATCTGCGATTGCGATTCGAGCTGCAATTTTTCCTTGGTCGCCAGCTCGTCGCGCGGCGCAATCCACAGCACATTGCCGTTCTTGCGCATGTCGAGGCCGCGAGTCTGCAGGATGATGTCCAGCGCCTGGTCCCAAGGCACGTCTTTGAGCCGTAGGGTCAGGTTGCCTGCGACCGAATCGCTGGTGATGATGTTGAGGTCGGTGAAGTCGGCGATGACGTTGAGCACGCTGCGCACTTCGACGTTCTGAAAATTCAACGACAATTTTTCACCGTTATAACCGCCGCGGCTGCCCTGGGTGAGTTTGTTCGGGTCGTATTGCACCGGCTTGACCTCGACCACGAACTGGGCGTCGGTCTGGTAGGCGTTGTGCTCCCAAAGCCCTTTGGGCTCGATCACCATGCGCACGTTTTCGCCCTGCGGGAAAATATTGATGCTCTGCACCGGCGTGGCGAAGTCGACGACATCGAGGCGCTTTCTCAGCGCATCGGGCAGGTTGGTCTTGAGGAAGTCGACAATCAGGCTCTGCCCCTGCTGTCGGATGTCAATGCCGGTGGTGGTATCGGATAACTCGATGACAAGGCGGCCCTCGCCCAATTTGCCACGGCGAAAGTCCACATCGCGCAGGTTGTGCTTGCCTTCGGTCTTGGCCTCGGCAAAGTGCGACACCGTCGCGGCGCCCGGTTTGGCCGCGGATGCGATCGGGGTCATCGTGACCAGCATGGTCTTGCCATCGACCTGGGTGTCATAGCTGACCATGTTGCGCAGGTTGAGCACCATACGCGTGCGGTCGCCGGCCTGGACCATGTTCATGCTGCGCAGCTCGTTCTCGCCGATGTTCTGCACGTTGCGACCAAGGGCGTTGGTGGTGTCGGGGAAGTCAAAAGCGATACGGGCCGGGTTGGCCACGGTGAAGCTCGCCGGCGCGGTTTTCAGCGCTTCCTTCAGGGTGACGCGCACAACGATGCGCCCGCCCTGCTGGGTGACGTTGAATCCGTCGATGCTGTTGGACTGCGCATGCGCCTCCGGGGCAAACCCTGTCAGGAAAAACAGCGCCGTTAAAAGGATCCTGCCGTATGTCATCTTCATCGTCCACCTCCGCCCGCTTCGACGAGCTGTAGCAAGCTTTGCCGTTCAGTCCAATCTCCACCGGCATCCTGGACCAGCTCACGCAAGGTGATCTGATTTTCAGTGACGTTGGTGATGATGCCGAAATTCTGTCCCATGTAATTGCCGATCTTGACCCGGTAAATGCTCGCGTCCGCCTTGATCAGGCCGAAATTAATTTTTGGCTGCTGAATAACACCAACCATGTGCATCGACTCAAGCGGGAATGCTTCGAGCGGCTCCTTGGGTCGGGTCAGGTTCGGCTGCAAGCCCTTGGGCGCGGTCAAGGCGCCGCCCTTGTTGACCAGCTCAATCTTGGCCGGACCAAACGGATCGGGAATGTCATAGCCGGCATAGGGCACCGGCTCGTAGGGTTTGACCACCGGCAACGTTTCGATCTTGCCGCGCAAGTCCTTGGTGAGGCCCTTGAGTTCGTCTTTGAGGTCGGCAAACTCGCCGCCTCCGCAGGACGCCA
>Ga0114978_10005432_pt1 | contig 10183 bp, 6 predicted proteins | sample S_140212_EF_Meta_FD_87027 | JGI IMG/M metagenome (GOLD analysis project Ga0114978, IMG submission 87027) | Freshwater microbial communities from Lake Simoncouche, Canada to study carbon cycling - S_140212_EF_MetaG | ecosystem: Environmental > Aquatic > Freshwater > Lake | place: Lake...
GATTTTGCGCTGGTTCGCAATGTGGGTGAAGCGGCAACTCCCGTCAGTGAAGCTCAACTGGCGCAAGCGGTCGCTTCCGCCCAGCAGTTGGTGAAGCTGGCCGAGCGAACCCTTTCCACGGCGATCGCGAATCGAATTTGGGTTCAGGCACGAATTCAGGCCGATCGGGCCGCATTTGCAACTCCCCCCGCTGCCAATGCGGAAGAACTCGCCTCAATCGCCACACTTGCCGAGCGTGAACATCAGCTGCGGGTGGTCGAGCAGAAACTGGATGAAGCAGAACGAAAACTGGCCGAGTCGAAGCAGTCTCCGGCAAATCCCCAGCCCATTGCGGCTGCAGAAATGGGACTGGCCGCCGCACAAAAAGCCCGCGACGACGCCTACGATCCCAGCCAGACGCCGGCAGCCACCTACACCAAGTTTGGTCCGCTGTATCCCGCGACAAGCACCGGGCGCCGTTTGGCACTGGCTCGCTGGATCGCAAGCAAAAACAACCCTCTGACGGCCCGGGTGGCAATCAATCATATTTGGCTGCGGCACATGGGACAGCCGATCGTGCCGACGGTGTTTGATTTTGGCCTGAACGGCAAGCCCCCCACGCATCCCGAACTTCTCGACTGGCTTGCCGTGGAACTGATGGAGCATGACTGGAAGATGAAGCCGATCCACAGGCAGATCGTGCTAAGTCGCACCTATTCGCAGCAGTCCATGCTGTCGTCGGCGCAGGAATCGAATCTGTCACGCGACCCCGACAATCAGTATTTGTGGCGAGCGAATTCGCGCCGACTGGAAGCCGAAGCGGTGCGCGATGCGATCTTGCTGGTTTCCGGGAATCTCAACCTGACGGCGGGTGGTCCCGAATTGGATGAAGCATCGGGAATGCAATTGCCACGGCGTAGCCTCTATTTCCGCAACAGCAAAGAAAAGAAGATGACCTTCCTGGATATGTTCGATCGCCCGAATGTGGTTGACTGTTACCGCCGGAGCGAAAGCATTGTCCCTCAACAGGCTTTGGCCCTCGCCAATAGCCCGCTGCTGTTGGCCGAGTCACGCCGACTGGCACGCACACTTTCCGAGGAAGTCGGACCCAGTGCGGAACCGATTGACTTGGTCCCTTTTATTTCCATCGCTTTTGACCAGATCCTGAATCGACCTCCCACTTCCAGCGAACTCGAAGAATGTTCCCAGTTTTTACGGGCACAGACCGCTAAGTTTGCCGACCCGACGGCACTGGTCAAATTCACAGGGGGCGTCGCGACACATGTCCCTCCTGCCGAAAACCCGCATCAGCGAGCCCGCGAAAATCTGGTGCATGTCCTGATGAACCACAACGATTTTATTACCATTCGCTAGCGGATTCGCCCCATCGAGTCCCGCCCGCCGTGGCTGCTCCCCTTATACAAGGAATTCGATTGATGACTGATTCACTTCCGTATTCGCTGTTGCCAAAGCCTACTCGCCGCAATTTTCTGGCCGATATGGGGATGGGTTTTACCGGACTGGCCCTCGGCTCGATGCTGTCGGGCGAGGGAATTGTGCGGGGAGAATCACCGGCAGCGGGGATGCTGCCAGAGGGAATGGTGCCAGCGGGGATGGCCCATTTCGCTCCTCAGGCCAAAAGCGTCATCTGGATTTTTCTGGTGGGTGGTATGAGTCAGATGGAGTCATTCGACCCCAAGCCGGAACTCAATGCTTGGGCGGGAAAGACTTATGATGAATCCCCCTACAAAAGCGTGGTCGATTCCCCTTATCTGAAGAAGAACTTGCGGGAACTGGTTGAGGGCCTGCATAAGGTTCATCCCAAAATTTACGAAATGCAGGTCGGCTTCAAAAAGTACGGTCAGAGTGGTTTGGAATTTTCCGACTGGTGGTCGCATCTCGGCCAGCACGCCGACGACATCGCTCTGGTGCGGTCGATGTGGACGACCGATAATAATCATGGAGCGCAACTCCAGTTTCATACGGGTCGGCATGTGCTCGAAGGCCAGTTTCCTACGCTCGGTTCGTGGATTCATTATGGGCTCGGAACACTGAATGAAAACCTGCCGCAGTTCATCGTAATGGGGACACCGATTGCTGATTGCTGTGGGGGGATTGGTGCCCACGGTGCGAATTATCTTGGCCCCGAACATGCGGGGGTTCAACTCGCCGTCGATCCCAAAAATCCGCTCCCGTTTGCCACCCCTGGACCTGATGTCTACCGTGAAGAGCAGATCGGGGAATTTGATCTGCTCAGTCGCCTGAACCGGATCTCGGCCGTCGAGTACCCCGATGATCAAGCACTCGCGGCCCGAATTAAGTCCTATGAACTCGCCTTTCGGATGCAGACAGCGGTCCCAGAGATCGTCGATTTCGGACAGGAAACACAGGCGACGCAAGATCGCTATGGCTTGAACAATCCGACCACCAAAACCTTTGCCGAACAATGTCTCGCCGCTCGCCGTCTGGTGGAAAAAGGGGTCCGGTTCGTGCAACTCTTTCATGGCTCGAACGGTGGGGCGGGTGCCTGGGACGCGCACGGCGGCCTGAAGGCTGGGCACAGCTCGCTCTGTGCTCAGATTGACCAGCCAATCGCGGGCCTGATTGCCGACCTCAAGCAACGGGGATTACTGGACGAAACGCTGGTCGTAATCGGCACCGAATTTGGCCGAACGCCGGGGGCTCAAGGGGCGGACGGACGCGACCACCACCCGTATGGATTCTCGATTGCACTGGCGGGTGGAGGAATCAAGGGGGGAATGGCCCATGGGAAGACTGACGAGTTAGGTTTCCATGCGGTCGAAGACCGTCACTACGTGACGGATTTGCATGCCACGGTGCTGCATCAATTGGGACTCGATTCCCGGCGATTAGAAATCCCTGGCCGCAAACGGATCGATCTCGATTTTGGCAAACCGATTCACGAGATATTGAGTTAATCAGGATTGGGCCAATGTCATGAATGATAGCGCTCAATTTCGCCCGCCAAAGTTTCTGGGTCCAAGTCATACGCCGACACATCGGATGCGTTGCGCTGTGCATGGGTTTATCCGTTTTTCAGACCCCGAGCGAAAGATCATCGACCATCCGCTGTTTCGAAGATTACGCCACATCCGTCAGTTGGCGTTGACGGAACTGATTTATCCCGGTGCCACACATAGTCGATTTGAGCATTCGCTTGGCGTCATGGAAATCGCGACGCGGATCTTTGACCGACTTGCTGCGGAAAATGGGGTGGAAATGGAGTCGATTTTCGCGGGGGTCGACGCCTTGAATGAAGACCCCATGGCACGGGCGCGTCAGGTTTGTCGACTGGCCGGATTGCTGCATGATCTGGGGCATTGCTGTTTTTCCCATGCCGCCGAAAAGGTGATCTCTCACCATGCGGATCATGAATCGTTGACCGCCTTGCTATTGAAAGAGCCCGCGTATCTCGGCCAAGAACTGGATCAGCTCTTTTTTCCCGGCTGTGCGGACTTAACGGCCTCCTTAATCAAACGACAGCCCAATTCACCCCCACAAATTCAAGTGCTACGCGATATTGTTTCGGGGCAGGTGGACGCGGATCGCTCAGATTATCTCTTACGTGACTCGTTGCATTGTGGGGTCGATTACGGCCGATTCGATCATTTGCGACTCATCGAATGCCTGACCAGCTGGAAGGATGAAGATTCGGGTGAGCTCGTGATCGGCATCAAACGAGACGGGATTCACAGTTTTGAAGCGATGATCCTGGCTCGCTATCAGATGAACACCCAAGTTTATTATCATCGACTCCGTCGAATTTATGATTATTATTTGAAAGAGTATTTTCGGACGTTTGACTCGACGATGTTTGATACACCCGACAAGATTCTGGAATGGAATGACATCAAGGCCTTAAATTCGCTATTTGTCGATTCCGTAAATCCCGATGCCCCCGGTCACATCTGGGCCAAACGGATTGTGGAGCGACAGCATCATCGGGATGTTTTTTCGCTGGATGAGGGTGATACTTCGAAAGGGGTCAAGATAGCCAAAAGGATTTCTCATCGCATTCAACTGAAATATCCCGAGGTCAATTTCATTGAGGACCTTCCGGATGAACCGATCTCGATTCATAAGATTGCCCGAGACAATGATCGTGAACAACAGCAGATCGATTTTCCCATTTTGGACCGGGGCAAACGAACTTCGCTCGGCGATCGCAGCCAAATTATCAAGTCCCTGCCACCCACGTTTCGAATCGGATATCTTTTCGCGGATGTCGCACAAAAGGAACTACGGGATAGAATTGCAGCACAATGTCTTGTGATGCGAAACGAGGAAATGTGAACAGGAGAATTCACCGATGAGCCTCACACTGGAACATCGCTGGGAGCATGCACTGATCGCCGCGACGGTCGCCGCATCCACGAATGGCTCGGGCCAGTCCCATTTGGGCCGAACGGCGATTCAGAAACTGCTCTATTTCATGAATATTCTCGGCGTACCGATGCGTTACAATTTCGACATTCACCACTACGGTCCCTTTTGTTCGAGTGTGATGCACGATGTCGAGTGGCTGCTGGCAGATAGCGTGATTGAAGATTGCTCGCAGGAATCACGCTATTCTTTGTATGTCCCCGGTGAGTCCTGGCAGGAACTAGCCAAACAGTATCAGGAACCACTCGAGCAGTATCGCGATCAAATTCAACAAGTTTGCCGGGCATTGAGTGATCGATCCCCCCGCGAATTGGAATTGGTCGCCACCTTAGACTTTGCCTTTCGCTGGGTCCGGGCAGGAGTTGGCAACGGCCCCTGGAAAAAATTGACCATCGAAAAGTTCAAAAGCATTAAAAAAGAAAAGTTTGAGGATGCGGAAATCGACGGTTCGTATGACTCGCTGGTCCGTGCCGGATTGATCGAAGGCTGAAATCCTTCGAATCAGTCAGCGGAAATCGGCTTCGCACAGGGTTGCTACCCGGCGAAACGCATATACTTCGAGTGCTCTCTGACGCTTTCGTTTTTTTATTCAGTCGACTCGCCAAGAGGGCCGTGACGTGATAGACGTCGATTTCGATTGTGTTAGGACTACGGGATCAACGGCCTGAGTTTGTGATTCACGTCTTCCAGAAACAGCGGATAACACTCAGGACAACGAGATTTGAGTGATTTTGGCGAAGCCTGAAACGCCAGTTGTCGCCGCGCCTCATGAGGCTTCATCAAGCAGCGACTTGCGTGGCTATTGATGTGGCTTTTCAATTCATCGCTATGCGGGCGTTCTTCGGGGCTTTTCGAAAAGTGATAAACCCCTTGGTCGCCAAAGACGCTTTTGACGGCGGCGGAATCTGCTAATAACCAGGTTTCATGGACTCTCGACGGGGTCGCCACCACCAGCGACGGGGGCTGATCCGCAGGATCGTTGGCCTGAAACTGATGCTTCGCGTTCCGCAACTCCTTTTGCAGGTCGAATCTGTCCTGTTGTTCGCAATCTTTCAAGACGAAAACCGTGTCTAATTCGAGAGTACGTGCAAGAGTTATTGCCGCTAAAACGCGACGACCATCGCTACCAGTGGCAACCATCTCTTCAAAGGTTGAGTTTTTTTGTTGCCCCCTGTTCGGTGGGATTTGAAGTGTGAGTTTGTACCAATATTGAATCTTACCGATGATGAACGGCAGCGAATCGTCATCAATTGGTGGCGACGGCCCCTTCAATGCTGCGTGTAGAAAGCCAGCGGCAGCGCCACCAGGCGTCGCATCACGACCAACATCATCAGGTCCCTCGCCGACAAACAACAGCTTCGGTTTTTTTACCGGGGCTGAATCATTGTTCGCTGGGGGTTTATTCTGCGAGGTCTTTTTCATTCAGCAACATACCCCATAACTCACCAATCCCGAAACCTTGTTTGCGAGCGCGCGCAATCTTTGCGGGATCAGGGGGGACAATCCGTGTGTTCCCGGTCAGTTCGTCACGGATCACCAGTCGCAGTTCCGCGCGCGGTTCGCTCCGGTCTTCCAGCAGTTGATTTAACAGATAAGGGGAATGCGTCGTCATGATCACCTGCGTTCCCCTGTTGGCAATCGCTTTCAAATGGCGCATACAGTCATCCAAGGCCGCAGGATGCAAACCATTTTCCGGTTCTTCATAACCCAGCAGCGGCAGAGGAACTGACTGGTGTTTGATCGCCAGCAAGGCAAGCAGTCGCATGAATCCGTCACTCATCTGTGACGGACGATATCGCAGTGACTTCCCCCCCGCAGTCGACTCGGTAAATTCCAGGCCGAGTTCTCCCGGTTGGATTCCCCTTCTGAAAACGATATCCCGGATGTTGGGAAAAGACTCACGCAAATCAGCGACTAAAGCAGCCCATCGATCGTCCTCGCTTTTTCGAATTCGCCAAAGCAACCCCGGTAAATTCGCTCCGCTTTTCCCCAAGTTTAATCCCGCGTTCTCTCGAGTCGCCGTCGGTTTTCGCAAATGATCCGGCCCCCAGATCTCGTAATGAACATAATCCATGAAAAGTCGGGCCACTTGATAAAGTACCGGAAACTGTGATTTTGCATTTTTCGCCTGAAAGACATCACGCAACATCGAATGCCCTAATGCCACATTTTGATGTTCAATTCGACTCTGGATGCGACTCGATAGTGGTGATTCAATCGCATATCGAAAATTTTTAGCACTAACGACTCCGAATGGAAGACCGTCGGATTCTGCGCGTGGGTCTTCCCGAAAAGAGGGAGGATATACTGCTTCCCGCCTGAGATACGGATACCGTTTTTTCGCCAAGTCGATAAACATCTCGACGGATTCGACCCGTGCCGGTTGATCACCGAACGCAGGAACTTGCACCGTCAAACCCAGCTCACACTCAATCAAGGCTTGCGGCGAACGCAGATGCACAAGATCGCGAAATTCAATCTGATTTTCATCCAGTGCATTCTGAAGGCTGGGAAAACGAACAGCCCACGAGATCAGTTCAATTGCCTGCAGAAAACTCGATTTTCCAGCTCCGTTGGCACCGACCAATACGGTGAACGGTCCCAGTTCCACCGAGGTTTCCGCGAGGCTTTTGAAGTTTTTGATCGAAATCTTGTTGATCATCAGTCCTGCTTCCGATCCACAACGCGGACTCGAAGCCGGTTTCGAGTCCGCGTTTTGAAACCGGACTCGGATTCCGCTTGAATTCCTTATTCTTCCTGCTCGCGCAGTTTCGCCAGCACCGAAATGTCTTCCAGTGTCGTGGTGTCACCGGCAGATTCACGGCCTGCCGCAATGTCTCGCAGCAACCGACGCATGATTTTTCCGCTACGCGTCTTCGGAAGCGCTGGCGTGAACCGAATTTTATCCGGTGTCGCCAAGGCTCCAATCTGCTTGCGGACGTGGGCAATGAGGTCTTTTTCCAGCGACTCGCTGCCGGAACCGTTTTTCAGCGATACGAAACAGCAGATCCCCTCACCCTTGATCTCATGAGGAAAGCCAACCACTGCCGCTTCGGCCACCAGTTCGTGAGCGACCAATGCGGATTCCACTTCCATGGTACTCAGTCGATGCCCGGCGACGTTCAGCACGTCGTCAACTCGGCCCATCACCCACGTGTAGCCGTCGGCGTCTTTTCGTGCTCCGTCCCCGGCAAAATAAGCTCCTGGAATCGTGCTGAAATAGGTTTGCTTGAACCGTTCGTGATCCCCGTACAGCGTGCGGAGCATCGAAGGCCAAGGCTGCTTCATCACCAGCAGCCCCCCTTCATTCGGGCCAAGACTCGTCCCATCCTTATTGACGATATCTGTCACGACACCCGGCAGCGGTCGTGTACAGCTTCCCGGTTTGGTCGCTGTGATTCCCGGCAGTGGCGAAATCATGATGCAGCCGGTCTCGGTCTGCCACCAGGTATCAACGATAGGACAACGTTCCTGGCCGATCACCTTGTGATACCACATCCAGGCTTCCGGATTGATCGGCTCACCGACCGAACCAAGCAATCGCAAGCTCGACAGATCGTACTTGGCCGGCCAATGATCCCCCCACTTGATGAAGGCGCGAATGGCAGTTGGGGCGGTGTAAAAAATGCTGACTTTGTATTTCTCGATGATTTCCCAGAACCGGCCGTCGTCGGGCCAATTCGGTGCCCCTTCGTACATCACCGTCGTCGCACCGTTGGCCAGCGGACCATAGACGATATAGCTGTGACCCGTGATCCAGCCAATGTCGGCCGTACACCAATAAGTGTCTTCTTCTTTCAGGTCAAACACCCATTTTGAAGTCATCATCGTGCCGAGTGTATAGCCCCCGGTCGTATGCATGACACCCTTCGGTTTCCCCGTGCTTCCCGAAGTGTACAGAATGAACAACGGGTGTTCAGCGTCGAGTTCGACCGCATCGCAATCGGCCGAGACATCCGACATCAGGTCATGCCACCAGTAATCCCGATCGGGAACCATGTGTACGGGCATGCCGGTTCGTCGGACCACGACCACGCGTTCGACCGTCGGCGACTTTTCCAAGCTCTGGTCGACCGCCTGTTTGAGCAGGATTTCTTTTCCCCGTCGCCAGCTGCCGTCAGCCGTTACGATCAGTTTAGCCTGTGCATCATTATTCCGATCGGCCACGGCATCGGCACTGAAACCACCGAAAATGATGGAATGCGTCGCCCCAATCCGGGCGCAGGCCAGCATTGCGATGGCCAATTCGGGAATCATCGGCATGTACAGGGTAACTCGATCACCGGTCGTGACACCCAGTTTCTTTAGAACGTTGGCAAACTTGCAGACTTCGCGGTGCAGATCCTGGTACGTGAGGACGCGTGTATCTCCCGGTTCCCCTTCCCAAATGATCGCAGCTTTATTCTTCCGCCAGGTGGTCAGGTGACGATCCAGGCAGTTATAGCTGGCATTGATTTTGCCGCCGACAAACCACTTGGTCTCGGGCATCTCACCCTGTAAAACGTGATCCCATTTCTTGAACCAGTGCAGATTGTTTGCCAATTCCCCCCAGAACGTGGCAGGATCGTCTTTGGACTGATTGTACATCTGCTGGTACTGAGCTTCCGTGCTGATATTGGCCTGTTTGACGAAATCGGCAGGAGGAGGAAACGAACGTGTTTCTTGCAGAACGCTTTGAATGTTTTCCGACATCGATGCAGCCTCTGAAATGATAATTGTGCCAACCAGAGCAAAAAGGAAAATCACACGGTGATGGTCGAGGATTAAACACGGATTCTCGTAAGAATTCCATGCCACAAGCATTGATTGATGCTCAAAACACCCGTTTTTTCGGGCTCAACCCCCAAAATCGACCGCAAACGACGACTGACGACCCCTGTTTTAACGACTATTGTTTGGATTTGAGAAACGCGATCAGGTCCGCCAGTTGCTGTCGGGTTAACTGTGTCTCCAGCCCCGCGGGCATGACCGAGACGGTTCCGGGCCGAATTTCTTCAATCTCGGACCGCGGAATCCTTGCTTCTTCCTTGGCTCCGGTCACCAGCGTGATTTCTTCAGGCGACTCTTTCCGCACCAGCCCGTTCCACTGCTTGCCCGAATGGGTCACCACCAGCACCGGTTCATAACTGCGGACAAAACTAACGCTCGGAAAGACCAGTGCTTCGAGAAGATCTCGTTCCGTTCGGATCTTGCCAATTCGTGACAAGTCCGGACCGATCGTCCCCCCTTTGTAACCCATGGCATGACAGGCGGCGCAGGCGGCCTTCTCACTGTTGAAAACGAGTTGGCCACGACGAACGTCGCCACCCGACAGTGAAGAGAATAACTCGTTCAATTTTTCCTGCTGTCGACCCGCCTCGACATTGATGGCGGCGTAGAGATCTTCAGCCACTACCTGGACCGTCGGTGGAAATTTCGCCAGTCGCGTTTTGACCGAATCGACACGCAGGCTGGTCAGAACCGGAGACTGCTTGAGCGCCGCAACCAATTTCAATCCGACTGCTTCATCCGTACAATGCTCGAACGCACCCAAGAGGCGGTTCAATTCGAGCGGCCCCACTTGCGGAATCGCGTCGACCAGCGATACCAAGCGGGAATTTTCCAGCTTTGCCCTGACCAGCGCATCAACCGCCGCCGACCGGGTACTCACACTCGCCGTTTCACTCAGGTGATCGGCCAGCAACTGAAAGTGCTCGGGAATCGGTTGTGTCACCCCTTCCGGGATGGCCGCGAGCGCTTCGATCCGCACGGGATCGGGGAACTGGGGATTACTGGCGATTCCTAACAAGGCATTTTGCAA
>Ga0114978_10005435_pt1 | contig 10181 bp, 13 predicted proteins | sample S_140212_EF_Meta_FD_87027 | JGI IMG/M metagenome (GOLD analysis project Ga0114978, IMG submission 87027) | Freshwater microbial communities from Lake Simoncouche, Canada to study carbon cycling - S_140212_EF_MetaG | ecosystem: Environmental > Aquatic > Freshwater > Lake | place: Lake...
AAACCGCCCCAGCCGGTGCCGATTTCAAGCACGTGGTCAGACGGTTTGAGATCGAGCTTGCGGCAGATGCGGTCGAGCTTGGCGAGCGACGCTTGTTCCAGCGTCATCCCGGCACGCTCGAACACCGCGCTCGAATACATGAGTGTCGGGTCGAGAAACAGGCGGAAGAATTCGTTGCCGAGATCGTAATGCGCGGCGATATTGCGCCGGCTGCCTGTACGTGTGTTGCGCGCGGTCCAGTGCAACGCGCGCTGCAAAGGCGCGGTGATGCGCGCGGCGCCGGTTTCCATGCCGTCGAGCACGCCGCGGTTCTGCAGCAGGATGCGCATGAGCGCGGTGAGATCGTCGACGCTCCAGTAGCCCTGCATGTACGCCTCGCCGGCGCCGATCGAGCCGCCAAACGCAATCTCGCTGTAGAAACGCGGATCATGCACGCGCACGGTCACGCCAAGTCCGCCGGCTTTGCCGTAGCGCTCGACGCTTTCACCGTCGATCAGCGTCAGTGCGCCGTGTTCAAGACCGCTCAGCCGGCTGCGCACCAATCGCGCGGCAATACCGTCGAGAAAATGCGGCTTGGGCGTCGCCCGCAAAGGCATATGCAATTGTCGACACTCTGCTGCCGTCGTCTTCATGTCGATTTCGCCGCGCGGGCGCCTCGTTGTGCAATGGATATTGACTGCTCTTCGCCGCGCGATGGCAGCCCGGCCGGATGGGTATGAACCGGCACGCCTTTGAGCCACAGCTTGAGCGCCTGCCAGTGGATCGCGATGACGACCTGCACGGTCATCAGCGGAAAACGCGCAAGCATGCCGGCAAGCTGCAGGCCGCTGACCGGCGCACGCTTCAACTGCATGGTCGAATCGAAAATTTTGCCGTCACACACGTGCCGCGACTGCGGCTCGCCATGCAGCGCCATATGCACGTTCAAGGTCGTATCCGGCGCGCTGAAACCCCAGTCGTAGGCGAGGTCCATCGGCATGAAAGGCGAAACGTGCATCGCCTTCGCACTGCGATAGCGCCGGTAGTTCCCGGCCAGCACCTGCGACGGCTCGCTCAGCACGTAGCAATGGCGTTCACCCCACGGCGTGTTGTTGACTTCCGCAACGATGGTCTCGACCCGGCTGTCCTCAGCGTCAAAACAATAATAGAAACTCACCGGATTGAAGCAATGGCCGAAGTAGCGCAGGTGCGTGAGCAGACGGATCGGGCCGCTGGGGCGTAGCGCCGTGCGCGCTTCGACCAGGTCACGCACCGCGACGTCCAGCGGGATCGCCGTATCGCCGAGATGATCGGCGCGATCGAAACGTGCCAGCGCCTTTTTTCGCGTCGACCACAGCCAGCGCCCGCGGAACACCGTATCGAGCTCCGCCAGGTCCAGGTACATGAAGTACAGGCGGTAGCGGAACTCATGCGCCTGCGGCGCAAAGCGGCGGTGCCTAAGCCACCCGTGATAGATCGCGCTGTGCATGGGCTGTACTCTCGAAATGGCGCAAGGCGTCGATGGCGCTCACTACGCCGTCCTCGTGAAAACCGAAGCGCCAGTAGGCGCCGCAAAAGTAGGTGCGGCGCGCGCCGTTTACCTCCGCCTGCCGCTGCTGCGCAGCGACGCCGGCAGGCGTGTAAAGCGGATGGTGGTAGACCAGCCGCTTGATGATGCGGTCGGGATCAATGCCCGCGCTGTGATTGAGCGTCACGCAAAACGTCTCGCGCGAAACAAGGCTTTGCAGGATGTTCATGTTGTAAGTCAACGCGACCCGCTCGCCCTCTTCGCGCAGCACGTGGTAGTTCCACGCCGCCCACGCCCGGCGCGCACGCGGCAACAGCGAGGTATCGGTGTGCAGCACCGCCTCGTTTTCCTGATAGGGAATGGCGCCCAGCACTTCGCGCTCGAGCGGCGTCGCATCGGCGAGCAGGCGCAAGGCCTGGTCCGCATGACAGGCAAGGAACAATTGATCGAAACGTGCGGCTTCCGCGCCGCGCGCTTTGACCATCACGCCATCGGGCATGCGCCGCACGGATTCGACCGGCGTATTGAGCCGGACGCGGTGGCGAAACGGCGCCACCAGCTTTTCCACGTAACGCGCCGAGCCGCCGCGGATCGCGCGCCACTGCGGCCGCGCATTCACCGACAACATGCCGTGGTTGTGAAAAAAGCGCACGAAATAGCGCGCCGGAAACGCCAGCATGCGCGCGGGATCGGTCGACCAGATCGCAGCGCCCATGGGCACCAGGTAATCCGTGATGAACTCGCGGGAATAGGCGTGCGCCCGCAAATACTCGCCGAGCGCTACCTCGGCACCACTTTCCAGCAGGCACGGCGCTTCGCGGTTGAAACGCATGATGTCGCGCAGCATGCGGTGAAACGACGGCCGCAGCAGATTGCGCCGCTGCGCGAACAGGGTGTTGAGCGTGGTGCCGTTGTACTCGAGCCCGCTCGCCTCGTTGCGCACGCTGAAGCTCATCGCGCTTGCCTGCGACTCGACCCCCAGTTCGTCGAGCAACGCAATGAAGTGCGGATAAGTCCAGTCGTTGAATACGATGAAGCCGGTATCGATGGCGTGACTTTCGCCATTCAGTTCGATCGCGTGCGTGTGCGTGTGACCGCCGATATGGCCGCCAGACTCGAACACCGTAATGTCGTGGTCACGGTGCAAACGGTGCGCAACCACGTTGCCGGCGATGCCGCTGCCGATGATGGCGATTTTCATGCGGGCGCGCCGCTCTAACGCCGCGCGTTCAGCATTGCGGCGGGCACTTGCTTCAAGTCCCAGATGATGCCGAGTGCTGCCAGCAGGCGCAGCCCGTAGTATGTAAAGTCGATCTCCCACCAGTAAAAGCCCTGGCGCGCCGCGCCCGGATAGTGGTGATGGTTGTTGTGCCAGCCTTCGCCAAAGGTGAGCAGTGCGAGCCAGGGGTTGTTGCGGGAATCATCGCTCGTCGCGTAACGACGGCGGCCGAAGCGATGGGCCAGCGAGTTGGTCGTGAAAGTCGCGTGATACAGCACCACGGTCGAAATGCAGAATCCCCACACGACAAGCTGTAGTCCGTTGGTCGCGAGGCCCGGCGCAAAGTGCGCGAGTAACGCGCCCACAGCATACAGCGCTGCGGCCAGCGCCAGCGGCACCAGCGCGTCGAAGCGGTCGAGAAAACGCAGTTCCGGGTAACGCAAGAGATCGGCGATCAGCGCATGCCGCGCGGCGAAATTCTTGCGCGCCATGAACCAGCCCATGTGGCTCCACCAGAATCCATGCTGGCGCGCCGAGTGCGCATCTTCCGGCGCGTCTGCATGCGCGTGGTGATGGCGATGGTGCGATGCCCACCACAACGGGCCGCGCTGCACGGCCGACGCGGCGAGCAGCGCGAACACGAATTGTGCGGCGCGCGAGGTGCGAAACGCGCAATGCGAGAAATAGCGGTGATAAAAGCCGGTGATTGCAAACATGCGCAGCGCGTAGAGACCCGCCGCGACGGCAACTGCGGTGGCACTCACGCCGACCCACAACACCGCCAGGCAGGCAAGATGCAAACCGACGAAAGGCACGACACGCGTCCAGTCAATCTGCCGCGCCTGCGCGCCGTCGCGCGAAATCTGCGTGGCCCCGGCGCTGCTGTCGAACCAGCATACGATGCTGCTCCACAGGCGCGCGTGCCACGGCTTGCCGGTCATTTCCATTGCTGGGGCACCTTGAGGACCTGCTTGATGTCATAGCCCTGCTCGCCCACGAATTGGAGCAGGCGCTGATAATCGGCTTCGGGAATGGCGGGTGTGCGCGCCATGATCCACACGTAGTCGCGCTGCTGGTGTCCGACCACCGTCTGGCTGTAGTCGTCGGCGAGATACATGATTCGATAGTCGGCCTTGATCGGCCACACGAACTGCATCCCCCACACCGCATTCGACTCGCGGTCGCGCACAAAACCGCGCGGCGTATAGCGTTTTAACTCGCCGTCAAAGCCGCCCGCGCGAAAGGTAAACGTCGTCGCGATCGTGCCATCCGCGTCCAACTTGTACGATTCAATCGCGTTGTGGGCGCCCTTCTCGATGAAGGTCGGAATATTGGCGATCACGTACCAGTCGCCCATGAAACGCTGCAGATCAACGCGCGCCGCGGTTACGACCGGCGGGGCGCTACTTTGGCAGCCGGACAAAAGCAACGCCGCAGCGGCAGCGACGCGACAAAGCAGGCGAGCGCTCAAAACGGCGTACTCATTTATCGAGCCGGTAACGTAAACGCCGGCCGCCGGCGACGGTCGATTCGAGCGCCAGCCACTCCTGGGCCGCGGAATACCACAGATCAATCGGGTTTTTGGGCCCGGTGATGCGGTAATGCGTGGCGGCAGTTGGCGTGCCGCGCACCATGATGCTGGAGTCGCCGAGCGCGGTGATTTTGACGGCCTCGTACTCGCCGGTTTGACTGTTCAGGAGGCGCGACTGGCGCAGGATCTCCGGGTTCCAGTAGGCGAAGCTCATCACGCAGCCGTCCAGATTCCCCGTCCCTTTGGCCGTCGTGACGGCCAGGCGTTCGCCTGCGCGCTCCGTATCGACCGCCAGCCGCTCGCCGTTGTCGTCGGTGCGCGAGCTGATACTGTCGAGACAGTTACCGCGCCAGCGCTCGGTTGCTTCGTGCGCATATTGATAGGCCGTAAAGAACAACACCTTGACGCTGAAGCGCGCCTCGGCTTTCAGTTCGCGTCCGGCGCCCTGCTCGCGCAGCGTGAAGCGGTGATAACCGATCGGCGTGTCGTCGAGCGCAACCTGAAAATTCCACACGCGCGACTGCGCCGCGGCCGGCATGCCCGCAAGCGCGCCGTACAGCAGCACTGCTGCGCTCAGAAAATTGACGCTGGTAACGTTTGCGCGCATTCAGGCAGCGTCCCTGCGCGCACCCGGGAAAAACGCGTTGGTGCGCGCGATATAGTCGCGGTAAGCCGGACGGCGCTCCACGATGTCTTTTTCAAGCAGCGTGACACCCGACACCTTCAACAGCAGCACCGACATCAGCAGCGGCGAAACAATGGTCCACCAGCCGCCGGCGGAAAGCGCGATGAGATAAAAGCCCCACCACACGCAGAATTCGCCAAAGTAATTGGGGTGCCGTGTATAGCGCCACAGCCCGCTGTCCATGACGCGGCCGCGATTTTCGGGCCGCGCCCTGAAGCGCGCCAACTGGCCGTCGCCCACCGCCTCGAACACCACACCGAATACGCATACGGCAATGCCGCAGGCGTCGAGCCAACCCATCGCCTGCGAACCGGCGAGCGCCGCAAGCAGGGTCAGCGACACGATCCACGCGAGCACGCCCTGCAAGCCGAACACGAGATAAAGACTTTTGTATTCGAAATTGGGCTGATTACGCGCGCGGATTGCCTGATAACGGTGGTCCTCGCCATCGCCCCAATTGCGCCAGGTGATATACCCGGCGAGACGCGCCGCCCACAATGCCGCCAGCGCAAGCACCCACGCCATGCGCGGGCCGGCGTCAGGCAATACTGCGGCGTAGACCAGTCCGGCGGTCAATATCAATGCTGACCACATGCTGTCGACTATGCTGACGTCACGCATGGCGAGACTTGCCAGCCAGGTGGCGAACGCCAGAACGAGGATCGCGCCAAATCCGCAGGCCGCGGCGAACACAATGGTATCAAGGTGGAACATGGCCGGATGTCCGCGTCAGCGCGTGCCGTGGATGCCGTCATAACGGCGCGCAAGCGCCATCAGGAGCGGCATCAGGCTGGCCCAGCCGATCGAAAGCGCGACTAACGCGGGCACCGGTTCGACCAGCACCACTGCGCCCAGCCGCGCACCCGCCCAATAGGAAAGCGGCCCGGCAATGCCGCCAAGCAGAGCGGCAACCAGCCAGCGGCCTTTCAGCCAGTTGAGTGAAACGTTGAGCGTCGTCGCGAACAGCGCCCACAGACCGAGTATCCAGGGTGGCGCCATGGCGTCCGTGATAACGGACACGAACGAGAGCCAGCCGAGCGCGGCGAGCGAACTGTCCCACGCGGCGCCTATCAATACTGCCGCGACTATCAGTTTCGCTTCCTGCGCCGGGCGTGCAGCGCGCGCCGTGTGCCACACCGCGATGACCAGCGCGAGTGCGGCGCCGGCCAACGGCCAGCCCTGCGCGGCGCCCAGCACGCAGGCGAACCAGCCCACCTGGAAGGCCACGATGTTGACGATGAGGTTCGGAGCGGATGTCGCAGCCGACATCGTTCCCGGCGCAGATTGCAGAGCGTTCACGCGCGACGCTCGAACAGGTAATGGCTCACCCACCACTGCTGGCCGCGTTCGTAGCCGAACAACTCCGCGCACGACATGAAGAAAATGCGCCAGCGCGACCACCACTGCAGCGCGTGCTCGCGTCCGTAGGTCTGTTCGAACAGCGGCCACAACCCGGCGCGGTTCGCATCCATGTTCGCGAGCCACGCGTTCGAGGTGCGCTCGTAATGCGTGCCGTCCCAGCGCCAGCGCCGCACCATCCTGAGATCGTCCTGAAAATGCAGGGCAAGATCGTCGCTGGGCATCATGCCGCCGGCAAAGAAATGGCGGCTCATCCAGTCGCTCGCATCGCGCGCGACAAATTCGTAGGGCGTTGCGCGGTGGACGAACACGTGCATAAAGAACGTGCCGCGGGGCGTGAGCCATGAACTCACGCGCTGGAACAGTTCGGGCCAGTTGCGCATGTGCTCGAACATTTCGACCGACACGATGCGGTCAAAGCGCTCGTCGCTGTCGAAGCAGTTCATGTCGCAGGTAATCACGCGCACATTGGCGAGGCCGCGGCGCGCCGCTTCACCCTCGATGTGCACGCGCTGCGAGTTTGAGTTGGATACCGCGGTGATGCGGCTCGCCGGGTACTGCGCGGCCATCCACAGCGTGAGCGACCCCCAGCCACAACCGAGTTCGAGGATGTGTTGACCGTCGGCAAGTCCGGCCCGCTCGCAGGTCGCAGCCAGCGCAGCCGCTTCGGCGTCCGCCAGCGTTTGCACGCCGTGCGGCCACCAGCACGAACTGTATTTGCGGTGCGGGCCCAGCACGCCGGCAAAAAAAGCCGCCGGCACTTCGTAATGCTGCTCGTTGGCCTTGTCCGGCACCAGCGCAACCGGCGCGATGCCCATCGCCGTCGCGAAAGCGGTCGCCGCCTCGCCTGCCGCAGCGGCATCATTCGCGTGTATTTCACCGAGGCGTTCTTTCAGCAGCCGGCGTATGCCCTGGCGAATCACCATGTCGGGCACCAGGCCCTGTTCGGTCCAGTCGATTGCGCGTTGCGTGGCTGACGTCATTGCATGTTCCTGTAAACCGATACGGCCCCCGCACCGGCGGGTTCGGATCGCGATTTGCTGCTGGATGGATTATACGGGGCGCGGGCGGGATTGGATGCCGGCCGGGTCAAACTTCTGCACGCGCCGGGTGTGTCGCGCGCCACGCCGCCAGCACCGTTGGAATTTCCTCCAACGCTGCAATCGGCGTGACGCCTGGAATCAATTTGTGCGCGCGCTGCCAGACGGCGCCGCCGGCCCACAACGCAACGTCGCGGTCGAGACGCTGGCGCAAATCGGCAAGCCCTGCACTGGCGACGCGCATCTGCAGCGCGGAGCTGAAAGACAGGCCGACAACGTCCGCCCGGTGCGCGCGCGCCGCCTGTGCAATGTCGCCCGCCGGTGTCTGCACGCCCAGCGAAATGCATTGCGCGCCCTCCACGGTAAGGCATGCCTGCGCCATCAACAGTCCGAGCTGGTGCTCTTCGCCGGGCAGCGTGGTCAACAGCACGCGGGGCGTCTGCGTCGGCTGCGAAAACGAGCCGAGCGCCTGCCGCAGCAAATGCTGAACCTGCTCCGAATAGAGGTGCTCCTCGAAAATCTCGATGCGGCCCTGCGTCCAGGCATTGCCCACCAGCACAGTCAGGGGCGCCACCGCTTCAAGTACAAAGCGCTGCAGGCCCAGGCGCAACAGCAACTGCGCCAGATGCTCGCGCAGCGCGGTAACATTGTGCGCCTTGAGCAGGCGCAGAAATTCGTCCAGCGACTCCGCATGCGCAATCGCGGCGCCGCCTGTCGAGTGCATGCGACCGATCTGTGCGTTCAGTTCGCGCAGCGGCATTTGCACAATCTTGCCCGGGCGCAGTCCGCCGTCCATAAGGCGCCGTATGACGCGCAATTTCTCGACCTGCTCGGCCGGGTACGTTCTTTCGCCATTGCTGTCGCGCACTGGCTGCGGAAATCCGTAGCGGCGCTCCCAGATACGCAAAGTGTCCTTCGACAGGCCAGTCTCGCGCTCAACCGCGCCGATAGCGGCCTCAGGCGCAGGACTCTGTTTTAATTTAATTTTTGACATCGACAAATAATGCATATATAACGATTATTGTCTTAATTTACCATATATATTATATTTTGACCTAGACAAATATACTCAAACGACCGCTAATGCAGGTTTTCCAAGGGACTCTCCGGCAGTCACCGCACGCGCGCACCACCAACAGGCACATGCCCTGTTCGCCGGGCAGTTCGTCGGCCCCACCAGCCAGGCGCCGCGCGACGACAATCTCTACGAACTCGAAACCGCGTTCCGGCAAATGACGCAACGCCAGCAGTCCGGCAAGGAAATGCTCGCGCCATGGCTGGTCGACCGCCTGCTGCGCAACCTGCTGGTCGGTCTCACCGGCAACACCCATCGTGCCGAATTCTGCATCGACAAGCTGTATTCGCCCGACACCGCGACCGGCCGCCTGGGCATCCTCGAATTGCGCGCGTTCGACATGCCACCGCACGCGCAGATGCCTGCAATGAACGCGAAGTGCCGCTGCACGCCACCGGCGTGCCCGGCGTAGCAGTGGCGGGCGTGCGCTACCGAGCGTGGGCGCCGCCCTCCGCGCTGCATCTGGCCACAGGCGTGCAGGCCCCGCTGGTGTTCGACATCGCCGATACCTGGAGCGGACGCAGCATCGGCGGCTGCACCTGTCACGTCGCCCATCCGGGCGGACGCAACTACGAAACGTTTCCGGTCAACGCGAACGAAGCCGAAGCGCGCGCTTCTGGGACCACGGCCACACGCCTGGCCCACTGACGCTCGAACCGCAGCCGCACCATCCCGCATTTCCGCTCACCCACGATCTGCGCTGGCAGCCGGCATAACCTGCCGCCAGCTTTAACTCAGGCGGCTTCCGCGCTGACCGCGTCTTCGGACAACGCGGCGGCCAGCGCATCTTCGACTTTCTCTACCCACACGAACTTGAGTTTCTCGCGCGCTTCGGCGGGAATTTCCTCAAGGTCGCGCCGGTTCCGCGCCAGCAGCAGCACCGTCTTGATGCCCGCGCGCAGCGCGGCCAGGACTTTTTCCTTAACGCCGCCGATCGGCATGACGAGACCGCGCAGGCTGATTTCGCCCGTCATCGCCACGTCATTGCGCACCGGCCGGCCGGTGAACAGCGAGGCCAGTGCCGCCGGCGCCGACTTTCACCTCTTGCGCAGTACCTTCGGCAATACGCACGGTAACGTTGCGAAACACCTTGCCGATTTCGCGTTCCAGATTGCGCACGCCCGCCTCGCGCGTGTAGTCCTCGATGATCGCGGTAAGCGCTTCATCGCTGATTTCACATTGCTCCGCTTTCAACCACCACGGTCACCGCCTTGCCATTGCGTGCAGCCTGAATCAGCCGTTCCATCATCATCGACTGTGAACCGGTGCGATAGACCGTCTGCTTGATGGCGACGACCTGTGGATCATTGGCCGCCTGCGCGATAAAGTTGATGACCGGTTGGAACGATTGGTAGGGATGATGCAGCAGAATGTCGCCGCGACGGATGGAATCGAAGAGCCTTGAACGACGGTCGCCAACTGGCTACCGCAGCCAATCACTCCGGCTCTAAATCTTTTTCCGGTATCGCCAGCAAAAGCTTTGAAAGCATCGATGGAAACCTGTTTGGTTCGTTCTCCAGCGTCTTAAGAGTGGACTCAAGTGTCGTGGTGTTGCTCAGACCAGCCCAAGTCGCAAGTTCTTTAGCGCTTGGGCTTACGTAAGCCATTTGCCAAGCATTGAAGGTGCGCCTCTCAATGGCGGTTTTATAGACAACTTTTATGTCTCTGTGGCGATGGTCTTTGGAGATTTTCTCTAAAAGCGCGGAAACTACTTCTTGTTCACCCTCCAGCACCTGCAAGAACTGCCCATCGACATACACCAATA
>Ga0114978_10005438_pt1 | contig 10179 bp, 8 predicted proteins | sample S_140212_EF_Meta_FD_87027 | JGI IMG/M metagenome (GOLD analysis project Ga0114978, IMG submission 87027) | Freshwater microbial communities from Lake Simoncouche, Canada to study carbon cycling - S_140212_EF_MetaG | ecosystem: Environmental > Aquatic > Freshwater > Lake | place: Lake...
AGCCCCTTCACTAACGTCGCGCGCAGGAACCACCGCTCCGAAGGCTCTGACCCCATAGAGTATTGCCATGCTTCGAGACCTCCATTCGTTTGCCGCTGATACTTACTCCCAGTTCGGGGAGGACGGAATCATCGCAGAGATTCTTGACCGCATTGCTCACAAGAAGCCAGCGAATGGCTGGTGCGTGGAGTTCGGTGCGTGGGATGGAGTTCACCTCTCTAACACCTGCAAACTCATCCGAGAGAGTGGCTACAGTGCCGTTCTGATTGAGGGGGATCCTGCCAGAGTGCGGGACATGGCCATAAACCACCCGCAAGAGAACGTTCACAAAATTTGTACATTCGTTTCTTTCGAGGGGAACTCTCGCCTCTCCACCATCCTGGCAGGAACACCGATTCCCGAAGATTTTGATGTGCTGTCGATCGACATTGATGGCTGCGACTATTGGATTCTTCAGTCCTTTCGCGGCTTTCGGCCGAAAGTAATCATCATCGAGTACAACCCCACCATTCCCAATGCCGTGGACTACATTCAGGCGCGCAACTTTCGGGTCAAACAGGGGACCAGCGCACGTTCACTCACAACGCTCGCCGATTCCATGGATTACGCCCTGGTGGCCTGCACCAAAACTAATTTAATATTCGTAGACCGCCCTTATGAATTTGCCGCAGTGGGAAAGGAGCGAGTGAATCAGGGCCTGGACGCCATTCGCGATGACTCTGATTGCCAGGTCTTTCTTTTTACTGGCCAAGACGGAACAGTCCTGACCAGTAGGCCCCTCACGATTCCCTGGCACGGCACGTCTGTGACCCAGGAGTCACTTCAGGTTGTGCCCCGCTTCTTTCGAACTTTTCCTGGAGATTGGCCCAAGAGCGTTACGGTGCTGTGGGCAGCGTTTCGCACCCTGAGAGGAAAACGATTCTCCCGGGGCGTCGTTCGCTCTCCGAATCCCCGCTGAGCCCGCCCGGCTACTTTTGCGGCACTTCCTTGCCACTGGAAATGATTTTGAGGAAGCAATAGTGGAAGGTACCATTAGTAAGAGCGTTTCAGCTCGATGGCAGCTTCTTTAGCAAACGCCTCTCGAAACCCTCCGGAGGGGAAGGTGCTGTGTCGCAATTAACGACAAGAATCCGCCTTCACCCCAAGCAGGGCGCCCCGGTTGCAACGGGCAAGGCTCTCGCGGTTCTCGTGACGTGGTTTGAATCTCCCTACTTCGACTTCTCGGAGTATTTGACGTTCGAGATTACCGATTCTTGTGACTGGTGCGCGACAAATGAGCCTCGCCCTCACAGCTTTACGCTTCCCCTAGACATTGAGGCGGCGCTTCGCCAAGGCGAGGCGCAGATGGCGGCGACGACGGCGGGAATTAAGCTCGTTCACCAAAAAGCACTCATTGACGAACACTTCGAACGTGCGCTCGGTCCGCGGGCGCAGGCGCACATTGCAAAAATGGGAACCGCTCTGCTTCCCGAAGCCCGCTATTCGCTGTGTATGCGAATCGATGACAATCAGTGTGAGACCCTGTCTCCGCTCGATTTGTGGTGGTGGGCCGTCTCGCGAACCGTCGGAGGACCCAGCGAAACCTATCGGCGCGAGCACGCTCAAGCCGAGCACCGCTTCGTGGTATCAGCCCAGGGAACCGGCCTTAAAGCAGACATTCGTGTGTTCTTGCCCACACCGGCGGGGGTTCATTTGCGAGCGGTCATCGCGGCCGAGCCGCACATCGTCGCTGTCCCCCAAAGTATCCTCCCCTCCGTGGGAAGACTCCTCCCCGAAGCTCAGCCTTTTCTCCTGCCCGTTCTTTCCTCGCCCTTCAGCATTGTGGACGTCGCTGAATCGCATCTCTTGGTGGTCGGCCACGCAGAGAAACTTGACCGGGCAGAGCGCTTGGCGGCCCAACGGGCGTGGCGTATTCGCGGCAAAGCATGGGAAACCCGCGCAATGAAAACCCGAGCTCAGTTGAACCGCCTAGTGGGGGCTCTCTATGGAAGTCCCACCATCGTGCGCGTCCTTCGTGTTCCCTCGCAGATGTTTCCCTCCCTCTCTCGTTCAGCCAGAGCGGCATTGACCAGCGTTGGTTATAGCGCTCCGAACCCCTATCTCACCGATACGGACGCCCAGAAACTTGCCGTCGACGTGAGGAATGCGACGTCATGACGTCTGCATCAAACGTGCGCATCATGATGACGTGGATGCCATCAGCGGGTCTGGGCGAAATCGAAAATGCCGAGAACTGGCGGGCAACTCTTGCACAATCGACCTTGCCGAACGCTCCCTTTTGCCTCTGGTCCACTGTTCGCCCACCCCATCCTTTCGCTGGTGAGTCAGTTTGTTGGCATGAACTGAAGCTTCCGGAGAGGATCGATCGCTACGAGCGGGGAACGGTAGCCAAGGGCATCTGGAGTCCGTGGGGAAACAAGTCGGGCCCAAACTTTCAGTTCTTCATGCAGCTCGAAGAGATGCGAACGCAACATCCGGAGGAATGGGTCCTGCAAATCGAGGGCGACACGTTCCTTGTGGGCGAGGATCCCGGAGCGCAGATTGAGCGCCTCCTCGCAGCACACCCGGAGGCATGGGTAATTGGTGCGGTTAATCACCCTAAAGTGCTGGAAGTTCTCGACCCTCTCCTCCACGGGCATATCAATGGTGCCGCTTTTTATCGGGTGGGTTCCGCGGAGTTCAGAGATTTTCGACGCCAGGTCTGGATTCCCACACTGATTGAGCTTGTCGGCAAGGTTCCGAGCATGGCGTACGACTGTGCTTCCGCCCCCGAGATTTGGGACCAGCTGAGCAAAGCCCTCCACCTGGGATGGCTCGCGGGAAATTCAAAGTTTGTCCGAACCTTCGGCATGGTGAATGCCAGCACAATCGCGACCCGCGTGCTGGATGATCCCCGCCTCAATCATGACGAAATCCGCGAGGGCCTTGCCTCCGAGGGCGCCCTGCCCTGGTTTCTTCATACAAAACTTGTGACTCCACGAAAGGCAAAACGATGATCAATGTGCTGAAGAAAAAGAAAAACACGCTCCGACCGCTCAATGAGTGGAAACCGCTCATCCGTATTGCGAAACCGGCAGTCGTGCGCGCCAATGAGACAATCGTCTTCCTTCATCTTCCCAAGACGGGAGGGAGCACCTTCAACTATGCGGTGAGAAATTCTTCCGATTGGATCGAATACAAGTTTCCTCCCCTTCACGTCAACACCGGGACGGTCTGTGGCTGCAAAGACCCCTTGTGTGACAAGGAAGTGTCGTACCTCAAGAAGCTCGAGGCCTTCGCTGATTCGATTGACGACACGAAGCACCTTTTCGTCACGACTGGCCATTCCACCTTCGCCGAGTCAACGTGGCTCGCCGAGAGGCTGTCGACGAAAAAGGGAACCCCCCAGATTCTCGCCGTCGTTCGTCCCGCTCGAGAGCGTATTGTCTCGATGTTTCGTGACTACTGGGAGCAAGTTGCAACGGCTGAGGAATATCTTGCGGGCACAAAAAGTTCAACGGTGCATCGTCACGCCGTGGGCCGTCGCTACTTGGCCGACTCTCAGCATTATCGCGACGAGACGGGCCGCATCGACGGTGTGGCGTGGTTCAGTACCTTCGCCCAATATCGCGGTGGAGTTACGTTCCTGATGGAACAGGTTTTCGAGCAGCAGCCTGATGTCTTGGCGAATGCGCTGGCGGATGGTCGGCTGAAAGCTATCCCGACGGCGGAGCTTGACGCAACGACCGAAAGCATAACGGGGAAAGAAGCCCGACGACGTCGGGTCAGTAGCGCTCCTTCGGCCTTCTTGACCGCAGCCATTGAGGAATCAGCGGAGTTGATTGACGCGATCGCCGCGTTTGATGCGCCATTCGATGCAGTGCTCGCCGATCACCTCGGGGCCGAGCGGTTCGATCCCAAAAAAGCACGATGACCGTACCCTTTGTGAACTAATGCGCATGATGGACAATGCCGTCATCGACGTGGTGGCGCTCTTGAAAGAATTTCGACTGCAACTGATCTTTCGTTCCGTTGCCGCCGTTCTTTCTCTTTCGGCCGTCTTTGCGTGCTTGGTCTTGCTCACCTCGTCGCTCAAGTCGTGGTGGTTTCACGAACTAGCCTGGCTCATTCCGGCGGCTCATTTCCTTCAACAGCACAATCCGTGGGACCTATTCGTCTACATTTTTGTTGCCACCACGGCCGTTACTTTTTTTCAGCGACTCGGGGAAGCCGTTCTTGAACGCCACAACTTTAAGCGGCTAACCGCTGACTCGCGCCGAATGATCGCCGAATCAGATGATCAGGTCGAGACCATGCGTGCGGAGCAGAGCCTCCTGGGTGTTCGCCGCCTCACGCTTAACGGGCTCCTTCGCATGGCCTACGCTTTCGCTCAACTCCTCACACTCGCCGTGTGGATGATGGTTATCTGGCTCCCGGTTGCCGCTGCGATTACGACCGTTCTCGGTCTAACCATGTGGATGATTGCACCGTGGTTGATTGAGAGATTCCGAGTCCTCGCCGACAGGAGCGCTCAGGCTACCCCTGAAGATGCCGTCGATGCGCTTGAACTGATGGATGACGTTGTGACGGTCAAGAAGAACCAAATGACCGATGAAGAACGCGCCACAGCACACTTTCTAAAGGTCAATGCGAAATTCGAGCAAGCGGAGCGCCGCCTCACTGACGTAGCGGCGCGCTCGCTTTTGCGGATTCACGGCGGGTGGCCGGGGGTCGTCATTGCCGTTGTCGGCGTCGTTGCAGCAGCGACAGCGACAGTGATCGCGATGACGGCCGACGGCGGCGTTGGCGGCCGTGCCGTTTTGCTTCTGGCGGTTCTCGTCAGCGTTGGACGCGGCGCCATGGTGGCGGTTCAGGGGCTCGAAGAAGTAGCGTTCTTCGCGAGCGGAGCAATCATTCGCAGCGGTGGCGACACGGAGTAACGCACTTGCGCGGGAGCCGCACCTGAGTCAGATCTGGGCCGCGCCTGAGTCAGATCTGGGCCGCGCCTTAGCCGAGCCTGAGCCGCGCCGGACCCGACGAACGAGGGCGCGCAGGGGTGCAGGAATCAATCGGGCGACTACCGCTTTTCTCCCATACATCTGCCGCTTGGCTGTTTCTGTGGTGTTGACAGACGCGCGGGCTACCCGTTCGTCGATCAGGCTCTGGGCCCCGGGGCAAAGCACAATGGCGGCCCAGTGGGCCAGCTCGGCATGCCGGTCCAAGGCGCTCCACCCCTCTCGCCCATCGACCGTCGTTGGAAGCTGAAGGGCCGTCATCCGTGACGATGTTGCCGCCTGGAGGTCAGGGGAAGAAAAAAATTTGCACCACTGAAAGTGGTCGGGCCATCGACCTTCGGGGGTTGTCTCCCAGGGTTGGTCAAGATCGAGATAAAACCCTTTGCTGTGTGCCGTTCCCGTGAGACTGACGGAGTTGTAAAAGGATGTCAGGTCAGTTCGTAGATGCCAGTGGATCGTGAGGGGGTCCTTAAGGTTCGCCGGGTATATCTCCAGCTCCCCTGAGGAGCGAATGAAGCCATTGAGGGACTGGACAAAATTGTGATCGACGAGTAACTCGAGGAGATCGCTGACGTGGTCGGGCAGAAACAGGTCATCATCACAGAGGTAAAAAATGGCGTCACTGCGGGCGGCCAGAATTGCGTCGTGCCGGTAGGACTCCCCGTGGTGCTCCCCCTTGGGGAAGTCAAGAAACACGACGCGCTGATCCGAGGATTGGAGGGCAAACGCTTCCTGGCGCAGGGCATCCGTCACCCCATCACCAATGATGATGACTTCGAGCTGCGAAATACTCTGGGCCAACGCGCTCTGAACCGCCAGCCGCAAGGTTGCGGGGCGGTCATGCGTGGGAATGAGGATGGAGGCAAGCGGTCTCATGGGCGGGGGCAATAGGGGCACGTTATCCCGGGTGTGGGCGCGGGCGTGGTCCCCGGCAAGGAGAGAGGTCGGACCGAGAGAGCCCGAGCGGGATTTCCAACGACGGTGGTGGAGGGGGCAACGTTCGCTGTGACCACGGCGCCGGCGCCAATGACGGATCCTCGGCCCACCGAAATTCCCGGAAGGATGATGGCCCCAGCACCGACAGTGACGAAATCGGCGAGCGTGACACTGCCGGCGAGAGTGGCCCCCGGGCCGACCGAGACGCTGAAGCCCAGGTTGTTGTCGTGGCCAATCGACGCCGACCGATTGATGTTGGAGGCGCAACCAAGAGTGCTGTGTGATCCCACGACAACCCCCGCGTTGACGTAGACGCAATGCCCGAGGTGGGTCGTGGAGGCGAGAACCGCCGTAGGGTCAATCAGCGAGACCGGAGACAGGAAACCGAGGTCACTGCAGGAGCGTAGGGCGATGCCACGATGGGGGGCCGAAGAAAGGCCGAGGGTGAAGGGGCGAACTCGATTGGTTGACGCCGTTACTCGTTCAAGCCCGGGAAGGTCGGTGGAGGCGCCACCGAAGTTGTCGACGGTGGAGACCGAAAGGGAGCGGCGGAAGGCCGACTCGACAACATCCCAGGCATAGGGGGAGGTCACGCCAATGATGGCGAGCTCCCCTATCTCCGCACACGCGTTGCGCTCGCTTAGTCCATCCGTCACGGCACCAGTTTATATTTTCCGGCGATGTCGTCCGACGGGGGCGCGCTAGGTGACCTCCGAGACTTCGCGCAACCCGGATCCCAATCCGTGCGGAGTTTTCTCCCACTGGAACGGCTTCAGAATCAGGAGAACGAGAGCACGCCAGGCCGCGAAACCATGGAGGAACCAATAGATCGGGTTGAAGACGGCGTAGCTAGCAAGTCGCCAGCCTTGGCGTCGCCACCCTGCCCATGCAGCCAAAACGATCACAATAATATTGCCAGCTAGAGCGTTCCAGACAGCCGCTTGGGCAAAGACGGGGGGCAGGTCGAACGCCGTAAATCGCACCCCGACATAGGTCAAAATCGTAAACCCCCACACGATGGGATAGGAAAGGAAGAGCAGCGGCGTCGAGCCAATCAGGGCAAAAGTGGAGATGACGCTACGAAATCCTGCTGAGCGTGCAAACCGCAGGGGATAGCGGGCATCCACGAGCGCGGTCACCATATAACCCTTGATCCATCGCGTTCGTTGGCGTATCCACGCGGGAATTTCCGAGCACGCTTCCTCCCACGTCGTTGAGTCGATGGTGCTAATGGCGAATCCAGCGGTGGCGGCGCGCATGCCGAGGTCGGCATCCTCGGTCACGTTATAGGGGTCCCATCCACCAAGCTCTCGCAAAAGTGATGTGCGAAAGTGATTCGAGGTGCCACCCAGGGGAATGGGCAGGCGAAAGACCTCCATCCCGCGAAGCATCCCATCGAACCATGTCGAGTATTCCAAGGTGAACATGCGGGTCAGCACATTTTGGCGTGAATTGAAATAGTTCAATGCCGCCTGCACGCAGACCAACGGCTTGCGGGAGGCCGCATGTGCGGGGTGACCGACCTTTTTGGCCGCGAGAAAAGCCGCATGGGCCTTTCGTAACTGATCGACTTCCGGCCGGTCTTCCGCGTCAAATATAACGAGGTACTCGCCGCGGGCGAACATCAGCCCAAAATTGCACGCGCGCGGTTTGGTCATAGGCGACCCTCGCGGAACGACAAGCAATTGCACGTACTCGGGAGGTTCAGCCTCCTTACAGGCTTGTAGTGTTTGGGTATCCTCTTCCTCCAGCAAAATGAGGACCTGCAATTTGGATGTCGGCCAGTCCAATTCCCCGATGTGGTGGATGACATTGGAGATGACATTCGCTTCGTGAAAGACCGGTACCAAAATTGTGTACGTCGGCAAATCGGCATCGGGTCCTGGCGGTGGGGCTGGCCCCAGCGAGGCCGCGACAACGCGGTCATCATGACGCTGGATCGCCCCCACAATCGCGGCAACCGTGCGAAAGGTGACGGCGAGCAGAAAAAACACATTGGCCAGAACGAGCAAGACAACAATTGTCGTTGCCGTTGCCCAGATCATGCCAACGATAAGAGCTGCCGCCAGAATCCAGCTCACAATTTTTTGCCATAGGTGAAGTCCCGCCTTGGCCGACTGTGCGGGAGCCGTGGTGGCGAGTTCCTCGGCGGCATTGAAGAGAAGGCGGTTGCGGCAATATCTCATCACTGCTTGCGCGATATCCCAGTCGGTCGTGACAGTAATCACAACGGTGTGAACACCATACGTCTCGCGGGCAATGCGCAGCATGGTGGGCGTGAACGGTACGGCGGTGGCAACCGTCAGAGAGTCCCCGACGCGATGGAGAGGAATCCACTCGGCCACTATCAGATCGTGGGGTTCGCTCGCGTCGAGGATTCCCGGGTCCGGTGCCTCGGTGAGCAAATTAACAAAGGGCACTCCCAGCTGTTCGGCCAGAGCTTCATAGAGCTTCAGTCGGGTGATCGCACCGGCCAATATGAGATTTTGACCGACCCTCCCCCCTGTTGATCGTTGAGCCTGAAGCGCGGCGTTGAGCTGCTCCTCGGAGATGAGTCCGGTTTCGAGCAAGATTTGTCCCAGGGGTCGCGTATCCGTTCCGGCAAGCCCCGGCATTGAGGCGTAATCGCTCGTCATTTCTCCACCACCTGTGCCCCTGAATTCACGAGCTGATAGACGCGCACGCTGCCGGACTGAAAGACGGTCGCAAAGCGTGAAGTGAAGCTCGGGTCATTCTGGAGAGCCTTCCAGACGAGGTCAGCGGGGTTCCCCGTATCGACATAGATCCACGAGGCGTATTTTGACGGTTCGCGGAGTGCCCGTGCGTAACGGAGCCCGGCAAAGCGCGCATAAATGTGCTCCAAGGGAACATTGAATTGCATGAGAACAGGGTTTGCACCCTCGTCTATCAAGATCGTGTCGGAGCCGACTCGTTGGGCCAGCCAAGCGGAAGCCGCAGCGGAGTCTGTTCCCGAGAGTGTCGTCGAATACCCTTCCCGAATCACGTCGACGCGGCGGAGCGGATCAGAGAATCCCCACGCTACGAAGCCGACGGCTACGGCGACTGTGAGTCCCAGAAGAATCGTGCCCAGGGAAACCCACCGCTGGGCAACCACGTCAACGAGCACGCCAATCAGGAGCGCCACAAGGGGCACGAGGCCCGCAGCAAACCTGAGGTTAAAAAGTCCGGGGGGAAGAGAGTGGTCGTTACGGATGGCTGTTTGACCAAGAAAGAGACTGAGAATGGCAAAGGGATAGATGAACCCGGGAATCCAGATCAGCAGTGACGTCGTGGAGAATCCCCGTGTCAGCAGCGCCAGAACACCCCCAACCGCCGCCAGAGCCAGCAAAGGGAGCCCGATGAATCCCACGACGGTCCAGTCAAAGGTAGATATCGACAGCCCGAGATTGCCTTTTGTGGGGAGTAGGCCTTGGGATGCCAGTGCGTCTTGTTGGGCGGCGGCCGAGTACTCGCCCTGGACGAAGTCGAGAGGCTTACCGAAGACTACCCAGTTGAAAGAAATCCACCACAGAACAGCTACGAGGGGAACGCTGACATAGGCCGCGGCCGAAACGAGGGAATGGGAAAGCGAGCGCCACCTTCGCCACGACGCCAGCATCACAAAAAGTGTTGCCACGAAGACAAAAGCCCAGCCTTCATAACGTGTGAGAACGGCCGCTGCAGAAGGAGCACCGGCAAAAATGGCGAGCTGCCCCGGGGAGTAAGGGGGCTTGCCAAAAATCCAACCGGAGAGACCGGCGAGAGCGGCGAGGATGGCAGCAATGAGAACGGGTTCGGTGAGGGCCGTCGTGTGGAGGTACAGGAGTGAGGGATTCAGCACGAAGAGCGCAACCGTGGCCCAGCGCGCCGGTGGGGCAAAGCCGATCCGCGTGGTGATGCGCCAGAGCGCCGCAGCGGACGCCCCGAGGCAGAGTGTTCCCACGATGGCGGCTGCCAGGCCGGTGTGCCACAGCGTGTAGGAGAGAACCCACGGAAGCAACAGAAGATGGGGAAACGGAAGCCATACCGTTCCAATTTGAGCGAATCCGGGTTCCTGGGAATCGAAGATTCTGCGGGCAATGGTCAGATGAGACTGGGCATCGGAATAGAGCAGAAGCCAATTCTGCTGCCACATCACGAGAGAAACGGCGGCGCCAACGGCGAGAGCGATTCCGGTCACCACAAGTGTTCCGGGGATGCGCTGACCGGGGCGAGGCGGGGAGTCCTCGATAACGGCTCCCCCCGCCAC
>Ga0114978_10005440_pt1 | contig 10178 bp, 10 predicted proteins | sample S_140212_EF_Meta_FD_87027 | JGI IMG/M metagenome (GOLD analysis project Ga0114978, IMG submission 87027) | Freshwater microbial communities from Lake Simoncouche, Canada to study carbon cycling - S_140212_EF_MetaG | ecosystem: Environmental > Aquatic > Freshwater > Lake | place: Lake...
CCATATTTCTTCACTAGACCACTTGAGTATATTTTCATTTACATCACAGTAGTGCATGAACTTGCGCTCCCAGAGTGACCTATAAATGATATTCTTTGGGTCTCCAATATACTTTTGTGGATGCTCTGGTTTATAGATACCCTTATAGCTCATACATATAATATAGGCACTTCCAATTATTTAGATGGCTGGCATAACTCCCAATTCAATTTACATAAACAAAGATTTATATTCTAAAAGAACAGATGATGTAGTTTATAAAATATTGGATGGGTTATCGTTAACGTCAGTTTTTGCAGTAAATATAATAGATAATGATGAAGTTTCTTTATTAGCATATGAGGCAGTTCTTCCTGGAACTTCATTTCAAACTACAGAAGTATTTGGGGATAGGCAAGGAATAAAAGAAACTTTTGCGAATCAAAGAATTTATCCACCAATTGATGTTAGTTTTTATATTAAAAAAAATTATAGTACCATAAATTATTTTGAGAATTGGTTTAAAACTGCATGTCCCATATTAGGGAATGGAAATGCTCAACAAGATTCTTTTTTCAAATTTAATTATCCCAATACATATAAAAAATCTATTAATATTGTCAAATATGAAAGAGATTTTAGAACTTCATCTCATAGATTAGATAAAGATGGACCTATTAAAGACCCAAAATCTATTACTTATACTTTATTAAATGCATACCCAACCAATATCATTTCAATACCAATATCTTATGAACAATCTGCTGTTTTAAGAACTACAATTACCTTTAATTATGATAGATACTTCTTCCAGAATCATGAAGAAGTTCTTCCTCCAGAACCAACATTTACAACTTCTTCAATAGAAGTTGCCTAATAAATAACTACAACTGAACTTTATATTTCAAAATGCCTTTACCTATTGTTGCAACTCCAACATATGAGTTGACTCTCCCATCTAATAAAAAGAACATTAAGTATAGACCCTTTCTGGTTAAGGAAGAAAAGATTTTAATCCTTGCTATGGAAAGTGGGAATTCAAAAGACATCAACAACGCAGTTAAAACTGTATTGAAAGATTGCATTTTGACCAGAGGAATTAAAATTGAAACTCTTCCAAGTTTTGATATTGAATATCTTTTCTTAAATATCAGAGCAAAATCTGTAGGTGAATCCGTAGAACTTATTATCACCTGCCCTGATGATGGAGAAACCCAAGTTGATGTTGCTGTAAATATTGATGAGATTGAAGTATTAATCCCAGAAGACCATAATTCAGAAATTAAAATTGATAATAATATTACAGTTAAGATGAAGTATCCTTCTCTTCAAGAGTTTATTGATAATAACTTTGACTTTGCTAAACCAAATAATAGCGAAGAAACTATCAATAAATCTTTTGATGTTGTAGCATCTTGCGTTGATATGGTTTATACAAAAGATGATTCTTGGTCTGCTGGTGATGTAAGTAAGAAAGAACTTGTAGAATGGTTGCAAACTTTTGATGCCAATCAATTCAAGGGTATTGAAAAGTTCTTTGATACTATGCCCAAACTTTCTCATACATTAACAGTTAAGAATCCAAAAACTGGAATTGAAAATGAAATAGTTCTTGAAGGGTTATCAAGTTTTTTCGGATAATGCTAAGTCATGAAGACTTAGAATCTTATTATAGAATTAATTTTGCCTTGATGCAGTATCATAAATACTCTTTGACTGAGATTGAAAATATGATGCCTTGGGAAAGAGAAATCTATTTGTCCCTTCTTGAAAATCACATTAGAGAGGAAGAAGAAAAAGCAGCAAAAGCAAATAGATGAACCCAGAAGATCAAAAACAAAAACTATTAAGATTTTTTGGATCTGGTGTTGGTACTAGATTTGGATCTTTTCTTTCGCCTATTACCAGAAAAATATCATTAATACCAAAAAGATCTATTCCACAACAGATAGTAAGTAGATTGCAATCATCTACATCTTCTGGAATGGATGATGGAATAACAACAACCCAAAGAGATATTTCATCTTTAGGTAAGGTAACTTTAAATCTTGAGCAAACTAAAAATAACTTGGAGAGGATACTTCAAGTTATTTCTGAAGATTATAAAAATACTCAAGAACAAAATAAAAAAGAAGCAGAAGAATATAGAAAAAGAATTGCAAATAGAGGTAGAATATTTGGAAAGAAAGAATTAGGGGATAGAAAAACTGATTTACTTGGTGGTATTAAGAAGTATGTTGGTTCATTTTTTAGTGGGGCTGGTGGTGCTATCAGAGGATTAGCAGCATTCAATTTATTAGAAGCAATATTAAATAAAGATCCTAAAAAAGCAATAAGTGCTTTGCTTGGTATTGGAATGACTTACCTTCCAGCAATTGGAGGACTTATTGGGTTATCTGTTGCTAAAAGTTTAGGTAAAAGATTACTTGGGATTGGTGGTGCAAGAGCAGCAGCAGGAGGTGCAAGAGGTGCTGCTGGATTGGTAGAAGGTGCTGGTTCTTTAGGAAAACTTGGGAAATTTGGAAAATTTGGGGGTAAAGCAGCATTAATTGGTGGAGGAATTGCATTAGGGAGTCAATTGTTTAAGGGATCTGGACAACAAGATGATCAACAACAAAGATTAGAAGATTTAACTCAAGAACAAAAAGGAATGGTAGGTCAACAAACCATTCTTTCGGTCCCCCAAGATGATTTAAAAAGATTTGAACAACTTAATAATAAGTTTGAAAAGGCACTTGATCTTCTTTTAGGAAAACAAAAAGAACCTCAAACACCTGGAGGAGGTGGAGGTTCTCCTACTCCTACTCCTACTCCTACTCCTACTTCTCCTCCAGGATCTATTGATCCAGGATCAGTGTCTCCAACAGGGACTACTCAATCAGGAAAAGCAAGTTTTTATGGAGGACCAACAGATCCTTATTGGCAAGGAAGAACAACAGCAAGTGGAGAAAAATTTGATGAAAATGCTATGACTGCTGCTTCTAATACTCTTCCATTAGGATCTTATGCAAGAGTTACTAATCCTCAAAATGGTAAACAAGTAGTAGTAAAAATAAATGATACTGGAGGATTTGGAAAACTTGGTAGGATATTAGATTTAAGTTATGGTGCTATGAAAGCTTTAGGTGGAATTCAATCTGGTGTAATTCCAGTTCAAATTGAATCCGTAACTCCAGGAAAATCTTCTACTACATCTATACAATCTTTAGCAACTTCTTCAACAACAAGAACTATACCAGCACCAAGAGCAGGAGGACCAACTATACTTCCTATGGCAGTTCCCCAACAAACTGCACCACAACAATCATCTGCTGCTGTTGGAAATAATGATATAGTTCCATCAATTGATACAACATATCCTGAAAACTTTTTGGCATTATATTCAAAGTTAATCTATCAGATTGTTTGATAAATGAATCCACAAATTCTTTTAAACAGACCTAAACCTCAAATAGTTCCAAAGATTACTAAGATTAGTGGTCTTGTAGATTCTTCTAATGAAATAAAAAAGTCATCTACTAAGTTAAGAAAGGTTTTTGAAAAAGGAACATATCAAAGAAAAATACAATTAACAACTCTTAATAGGTATAAAAAAAGATTAGATTCTATTCAAAAACAAAATGATAAAAGATTTTCTCAGAAGTCAAAAGTAAAAATTAAACTTCCAGACATTAAAAAGTATGCTGGAAATTTTTTTACAGCAGGATCTACAAGTGACCCCTTCAAATCTATAGCAGCATTAGCAGCATTTAATTCTGCCTCAAAGGCAGGTAAAGGGGATTGGTTGGGTGCTGTTGGTCCTGGATTAGTTGCTGCTGGATTGTTGTTTGGACCTGGATTAATTAAAGGTGGTGTTGGTAAAATGTTCAGGGGTGGATTTGGTAAAAATACTTCTATGATTGATGGAGTTAAAGTTCCTAAAGCACTTTCAAATAAACAATTATCTAGAGTCAATGAATCTTATGGTAGATTTATAAGTAAAGATGCAAATCTTGGTGATAAACTTAGACTTGCTAAAAGAGGATATATTAAACCTGGACAGATATTTAGTAAAGGTGGACCAGAAGCTTTATCATCTGGTGGCGGAAAAATAGCAAAAGCATTTGGAAGATTTGGTGGTGCAATTATACCTGGAATTGGTGCTGTAGTTGGTGCTGCTGATGCTACATTAAGAGCACAGTCTGGGGATACTACAGGAGCAGCTATTGCTGGTGCTGGTGCTGGATTAGATGCATTTGCTGCAACAGCAGCTGCTACAGGAATTGGTTTACCTCTTGCAGGTCTTGCAGAAATTGCTTCTTTTGGATTAGATGTTACTAATCTTATAAGGGACCTTAGTGGAGCAAGTGATAAAGAAATACAAAAAAACAAAACAACAACTCAACTTAAAGAGCAAACAAAAACCCAAAAAGAATTAACTAAAAAGAAAGAAGATAAGGGGGGCACATTAACATTTAGAAAAACTTTGAATAGTTATGAAAACTCTGTCAATAAATTTGAAGAATTTGCTAAAGGATTTAAAGGTGCTATGGGAATGAGTACTGAACAAATTCAACAAACAGCAGCAAAAATTGAAGATTTGGGTGGAGGATCTACCCCAATTTCAACAGCAGGATATGAGTTTACAAAGAAATCATCTTTTTCTCAATATTTAACTGGAGATCCATCAGCTGGGACTGCATATGATCCATCCCACGGAACAGTAGATAATTATCATGATCACTTAGCATTTAAAGATAAAGAAACTGCAAGAAGAGCTTATGATTTCTTAAAGAGTAAAGGGATTACTGTAACAGAACTTGGAGTTTCATCAGGGCATACAGCAGGTTCCGCACATTATGAGGGACGTGCATTTGATGTTCCTGGAAGACAGTGGGGAGGAACTGGAGCAATTGGACAAAAAGAATATCAAGGATCTTCAAAAGTCAGGGCATTTATGAATGATTTTTATAATTTAGAAAATCAAAAATCAGGATCACAACCTATGACATCACCTTCTCCTGTTAGTTCTGCAACACAACCTTCATCAACACAACCACAAATTACACCTACTCCAGCACCAAGAAGACCAATTGCATCATACACTTCATATGATTCAAGGTCTCAGGCAGGTCAAATCATTCCATTACCCATTCCAATTCCCCAACAGCAAATGCAACAAATGAATCCATCACAATCTTCAGGAATGATGATGAGTGGACCATCTGAACAAGACCTGTTAAATAGTTTCTATAAGAGAGTACTTCTCAATACTGTATAATAATGGAATCATATTTAAATTATAGCATAAAAGAGTTTGTCATAGAATCTTCTGATGGGATAAATTCAATAGATGCAACTCGTTGTGTATCTTCTATACAATATTTTGAGGATTTATTTTCTCCATCTATTTTTATTTCTATGCTGTTAGTTAATACTGATGGTCTTTTGAGTTCATTACCAAACAAAGACCCCAATATGTCTCCAGGTATCAAAGGTGGAGAAAGAGTTAGGTTAATAATAGACCAACCAGCAACTAAACAATCAATAAAGTTAGATGAAACAAAGAATACTTATTACATCTACAAGGTCTATGCTTCAACTACAGAGTCCACAAGAGAAGCATTTGTTGTAGAACTATGTCCTGCTGAAGTTTTTACAAATGAAACTTCAAGAGTTATGAAAAAATATCCAGGTACTATTGGTAAAACCGTAAAGGATATAATAACTGAATTTTTTGGCAAAAAAACTTATGAGTCAAAAAATATAGAAGAGACTGCAAATACTTATGAATTTATGGGGAATACCAAAAGACCATTCACTGTACTGACTTGGTTGTGTCCCAAATCAATTCCAGCAAAAAAACCACTTGGTGCTGAAATGGGAACTGCAGGATTTCTTTTTTATCAAAACAAAGAGGGATTTAATTTTAAGAGTGTAGACTCTTTGATGAGTGGGTTTGAATTAGATACTATGAATAAAAGAAAAATTGTAAAATATTATTATGCTCCTGGTGTTGATAAACCAGCAGATATTAAATCTAATTTTAGAATATTAAACATTCCAACCTTTGAAAAGAATGTGAATATTATGGAAAACTTGAGAATTGGAATGTATTCTAGCACAAATTATTTCTTTGATATTCATACACTATCTTTTAGTACTAAAACTTACAAACTAAAAGATAGTTATCCTTTGATGTCTCATACATCATCATCAAATAAAATACCACAGGTTCCTTTAAAACTTGATGAAAGTCCATCCAGAGTTATGGTTAGGGTATTGGATAATTATACTTTAGATAGTGCATCTGGAGTAAAAAATAATTCCACAGATAATACTTTATATTATCAGGCACAATCAGTTGCAAGATATAATTTAGCATTCTCACAGAAGTTAAATATAACTATACCATTAAATTTAAACCTAACTGTAGGTGATGTGATTGAATTAGACTTTGGAAATATTACAAAAGACAATAGTAAAAAAGGAATAAAGGACACAGAAAAATCTGGTTACTATTTAATTAAAGAACTGTCGCATTTATTTGAACAGAATCAAGGATACACAGGACTTAAGCTAATCAGAGATTCCTATGGAGCACCACCAGAATGACTACCATTAATGACCACATAAAAAGAGTGCAGGATGAACTAAATAATCCGATGATATCATCTCAAAGACGTAGACATATAGAAGATGAATTGGATTCCCTTGAAAGGTATCATAGCAATCATCCAAAGGATGACCATGATCCAAATACTTTGGAATTATTTTGTGATTCAAATCCCAATGCTCCAGAATGTAGGGTATATGACGTATGATGCTTGAACAATCCTTAATTAATCCCAACTTTTTAGGTAAAGAATCCTTTAGGTGGTTTATTGGAATTACTACCAAACATATAGAACTTAATGTAGAAAGGGGAACATATAAAGCAAAAGTTAGGATTATAGGATATCACCCAGACCTTACTAATATTGTTAAGGATGAAGAACTACCTTGGGCACATGTTTTAGTTCCTCTTAGTTTGGGTACTGGAGTTGGTGGAAATGCTTGTACTGCAAATTCCAAAGGTGGTGAATTTGTTATTGGATTTTTTGCAGATGGAGATAATGGACAGCAACCAATTATTATTGGGGCATTATATGGTGGAGGTGGTCCAGAATATCCTAATAACTTTAGTGAAGGGACCAATAAATTAAGACCATTTAAGGCAGATATAAGTAAAATAAAAAATCCAAATAATAAATCTTCAGAAACTGGAAAAACTTTATATTCTGGAGGAGCTGGTGTTGCTAATCCTGGAGGTGGAGATAAAAATAATAATCCTACTCAAGGAAGTGTTGCAACAAATACTGGAGGTCTAGGTAATACTTTTTGTTTAGCAATACCACCAGTTTGTGATGATTCATCCACTACATATTCCAGAATATTAAGAGCACTAAGAACTTTTATCAAAGCACTAAGGACAGTTCAGCAAGCTCAAACTGAATTTATTAATCCAACTTTAAATATAATTCAAGATATTCCAGGATTGGTACAAGATGTAGCAACTACAATATCTGATTTGATTAGTAAATATATGAAAAAGAAACGAGATTTTATTATATCAAAAATTCAAAAGTGGTTAAAGGAACAAATAGATAAACTTTTTTCTAAAGAAGTTAAGTTACTTAAACAAATTTTTACTGAAAAAATTGTAGATGAAATTTGGTGTATTTTTTCAAAAATTATTAAAAGTATTAATAAATTTATTTTTGATTTTCTTACTCAATTAGTTGGGGTAGTTACAAATATACCAATTTGTGCTGCAGAAGCATTTGTTGGAAGTATTATGTCTACATTAACTAATGAAGTTAGTAATGCACTTGCTCCAGTACTTGAAAAAATTTCTTCTGATATGGGTCCAATATTAGGAGAAATTTCTAATTATACTTCTTTAGCATTATCTTATGCAAATCAGGCACTTTCATTCTTAAGTTGCGAAAGTGCAGAATGTAAACAATATAATGACTATGAAATGAATAAAGGTTTTATTAATAAAGAAACTATAGATTGGTATCAAAATGCATTAAACTATCCAAGCACAGCAATTACTGAGGGTAAGAAAGCTGGAGAAAACTTTCTTGGTTTGGTTGGTGCAGGAAGTTCTGATACTCCTTACTCATACTTATCTCCTACCTATGGATATTGTGATGCAATTAATTTAGATTGTGGATTGCCTATTATTCAATTCTTTGGTGGTGGAGGTTCTGGTGCAACTGGATTGGCAGTTGTTGATGCATTAGGTCAAATAATGGGAATCAATATTCAAAATTCTGGAACTGGATATTCAACTCCTCCATATGTTTCTGTTCAAGACCCTTGTAATAATGGATCTGGTGCAGTAGCAACTGCAAATGTAACTGATGGACAAGTTACTTCTGTAACCATAGTATCTCCAGGTTCTGGATATCTTGGTCCAAGTTCAATTACTACTCCTTGTACTACAAATCCAGTAGATCAAAGTGGTTCTGATGTTATTGGATATATTGTTGGGGTTAATATTCTCAATACTGGTGTTGGATATGCATCTACTGATTTAATTACTGATATTGCTTGCAATAGTGATGTTCAAATTTATCCAAGTGTAGATCAGGATGGAAGAATTATTGGAACTAAGATTGTCAATCCAGGTTCTGCAATTAGAGTGTTCCCAGAACTAGCAATAAATACACAAGATGGCGAAGGAGCAATCCTTCAACCAATTCTAAACTTTAAACCTGTTGAACCAGTTTCTGTAGAAACTAATATGAATAAGATTAATAAAGTAGTACTTTGTGCTGAAGATCATGGCGGATAATCAAGGACCACAGGGGTATGTTCCCCCTCAAACAGGGTATGTATTAAATGATGCTGCTGATGGTACAATTTTCATTGGGTCAGATGAAAAGGTAAAAGGAATAGAAAGACCCAGACAGATTGAAATCCACTCAACTTCAAATGCTTGTATAAAGTTATATAAAGATGGTGGATTTGAAATTAGAGGTCAATCCACAGGAACATCTGCTGATAATATTATTAGTGAGTGTAAAGATGGATTAGCAGTTAGTGCAAAAAATATTAGATTAGATGCTGGTAATGGTGAAATAACTCTTGCAGCAAGGTCAGTTAGATTTGAATCTACTGGAACTGATCAAGATTTTGTGCTTAGATCTAATGGTAACTTAAAAATAGAAGCAGGAGATACCTTAAAACTTGAATCTTCTGTTGTTGCTATTGGTGCAAGAACTAGAATGGCTATTTTTAGTGGAGGGGGACTTTATATTAATGGAACTACTGTTAGTATTAGTGAACCTCAAACAAAATTAAAACCTCCAACTTTAGCAAATCTTGAAACTGTTTTACTAAAACCTTTATTCCCAAATTTAATTGGTTAAATTATGTCTCAAATTAATACCATACAAACAGAATCAATTCAAGCAGGATTAGCACCTATTCCTCCTTTGGCAACAGTTGATGTTTGGCCTTCTTTAGACCCAACAGTTCCATTTACCTTACAAACAACAGGAATTAATAATTTTAATGCATTAACTAATCAAATAGGAGTTCTTAATACTATTGGACTTCAAAATGTTCTTGGTGCTCTTTCCAGATTTGGATTTGATACTTCTGTTGGAGGAAAAGCACATGCAGAACCAGCAAATGAACAAAGTGCACTTAATGTAACTATAAATGCTGCTACACTTTTAGAACTTTGGTGTGGTGCCACCACTCACATTACTCTTAATCCTGGAGCAGGATTCTTATCTGGAGCATGGACTTTGAATGGACGCAACTTTGTGACTACAGCTCCTTCAGACGAAAGAGCAAAGACAAATGTAGTTGAACTGGAAAGTTCTTTGGATAAAATCTTAAGTCTAAGAGGTGTTTCTTTTGATTGGAATGTTGAAGTAGTTCCATCATTAGCAGCAGAGCAGGATAGGCAAATTGGTTTAATTGCCCAAGAAGTTGAAAAAATTGTTCCTGAAGTTGTAAGCACACAAAAATTTGAAGGGCAAGAACTTAGAAGTGTTAAATATGAAAATCTTGTTGCACTTCTTATTGAAGGTATGAAAGAACAACAAGAGCAAATCAATACTCTCAAGCAGACAGTTCAGGAACTGTCCACCAAACTTGAAAACTGCTGCCCTTGATGCTAGAATGAACAGGTAAGCAACCCCTGTAATCAAATGCAA
>Ga0114978_10005442_pt1 | contig 10174 bp, 12 predicted proteins | sample S_140212_EF_Meta_FD_87027 | JGI IMG/M metagenome (GOLD analysis project Ga0114978, IMG submission 87027) | Freshwater microbial communities from Lake Simoncouche, Canada to study carbon cycling - S_140212_EF_MetaG | ecosystem: Environmental > Aquatic > Freshwater > Lake | place: Lake...
GCGCCATCCTGCGCGCTTCGCACTACGGCAAGATCAAGCTGCTGGTGCCCATGCTCGCGCACGCCCATGAGCTCGACCAGTCACTCAAAATGATCGCCCAGGCCAAAGCCGAACTGGATGTACTCGGCACGCCCTACGACAAGGCGATCCCGGTCGGGGGCATGATCGAGGTGCCAGCCGCAGCACTGGCCATAGGCATGTTCGTCAAGCGCCTGGACTTCTTGTCCATCGGCACCAACGACCTCATCCAGTACACGCTCGCCATCGACCGCACAGACGACACGGTATCCCATCTTTACGACCCCCTGCACCCGGCGGTGCTGCACCTGGTGGCTATGACCATCCGCAACGCCAACAAAGCCGGCGTGCCAGTGGCCGTATGCGGCGAAATGGCCGGCGATGTCCAGCTCACACGACTGTTGCTGGGCTTCGGCCTGAGGCAATTTTCCATGCATCCGGCGCAGCTCCCGAGCATCAAGCAGCAGATCCTGCGCAGCAGCATCCCCGAAATACAAATCGCCGCGGCAAAAATTCTCAGGGCCAATGACCCGGTGAAGGCACGCGCACTGCTCGCGCGGTTAAACGCCTGATTTTCAAGGCCGCACGGACACGGTTGCGCTATTAAAAGCGAAACATGGAAACACTATGCTGAACCCACTTTCAAAAGCCGTCGCGCTTATCGCGGCAATGCTGTTCGCCACAGCCGCCGCGTCACAGGCCTAAGCATCCAAACCGGTCAAGCCGGAGTTCCCCGCCAAACCGCTCCAGGACTTCGTGGCCAAACTGCACGATGCGGTCGTCAAAGGCCTGCTGCGGCCGGAAATACGCGCGCGCTTCGCCACGATCGGCACTGACCTCGCCCCGCTCAAGCCGGAACAACTGGCGAAATTCATCGACAGCGAAATGGCCAAGTGGCAGCGCCTGACCAGGCAAGCGGGGATCCAGCCCGAATAGGCGGCGGCTTTGGTGTAGAATCTTCGTGCGCCGATTTGATCTCATCAGCTTGCGGGCGCTGGAAGGCTTCACAGCACCTTGGTGCTGGCGGCTCTCCTAAACCGGCTAAAGCGGGGCGTGTCCGTAACCCGTTGGCCCTTCGCAGGCGCAACGGGTTTTTTATGGGCAAAGCAGTACTTAGCGTTTCAAGCCATGCAGACACCTAGCTCGAATTCAGTCGGGGCGGTTACGCCCCAGACGATGCATTTCGACCAGCCGCTGGATTTTCGCAGCGGTGCGCGCCTTGACGCCTACGATCTTGTCTATGAGACCTACGGCACGCTGAACGCCGCACGCTCAAACGCCGTACTGGTCTGCCACGCGCTCAACGCCTCGCACCACGTCGCCGGGTGGTATGCCGCGGAGCCGGACAACATCGGCTGGTGGGACAACATGATCGGTCCGGGCAAGCCGCTGGACACGAACCGCTTTTTCGTCATCGGTGTGAACAATCTGGGCGGCTGCTTCGGCAGCACCGGCCCAAAAAGCACCAATCCAAAAACAGGGCAACCCTACGGCTCGGACTTTCCGGTGGTCACGGTCGAGGATTGGGTCGAGGCGCAGGCCCGCCTTGCCGACAGGCTCGGCATCGCGCGCTTTGCCGCGGTGATGGGGGGCTCGCTCGGCGCGATGCAGGCGCTGCAATGGCCACTGTCCTATCCGGACCGGGTCGGCTATGCGCTGGTGGTCGCCTGCGCGCCACGGCTTTCAGCGCAAAACATCGCCTTCAACGAGGTGGCGCGCCAGGCCATCGTCACCGATCCGGACTTCCACGGCGGCCATTACTACCGCCATAACACCCTTCCGCGCCGCGGCCTGCGCCTGGCGCGCATGATAGGCCACATCACTTATCTCTCAGACGATGTGATGGCGGAAAGATTCGGGCGCGAACTGCGCGATGGACACATCAAGTTCGGCTACGACGTTGATTTCCAGATCGAGTCCTACCTGCGTTACCAGGGTGACAAATTCTCCGAATATTTTGATGCAAACACCTATCTGCTGATCACGCGCGCGCTCGATTATTTCGATCCGGCCGCCGGTTACGGCGACAGTCTGGCAAAGGCGCTGGCGCGCGCGAAGGCGTCCTTTCTTGTTGTGTCCTTCACCACCGACTGGCGTTTTTCGCCGGCGCGCTCGCGCGAAATCGTGCGCGCCCTGCTCGACAACCGCGCCGACGTGTCTTATGCCGAAATCGACGCGCCGCACGGCCATGACGAGTTCCTGCTCGAGGATGCACGCTACCATGCACTGGTGCGGGCCTATTACGAGCGCGTCGCCAAAAGCATAGGGGCCGGGGCATGAGCGCTACTTTGACCCCGCTGCGCGCGGACTTCGCGTTGATCGAAAGCTGGATCGTCCCCGGATCAAAGGTGCTTGATCTGGGCTGCGGCGACGGCACCCTGCTCGCGCGCCTCAAGCGCGAGCGCGGCGTAAGCGGCTACGGCGTCGACATCGCCGATGCCAATGTGCTCGCTTCGCTGGTCAACGGGATCAATGTCATCCAGAGCGACCTGGAGGCCGGGCTCAACACTTTCAACGACAAGGCCTTCGACACGGTCATTTTGTCGCATACGCTTCAAGCCATGCGCAACACCAAGCCCATCATGGAAGAAATTGCGCGCGTCGGCCTCGAAGGCGTAGTCAGCTTTCCGAATTTCGGTTACGAAAAAAACAGGGTGCAGGTGGCCGCCGGACACATGCCGGTTTCAGAGGAAATGCCCTACCAGTGGCACGACACGCCCAATGTGCACCTTTGCACCATGGCCGATTTCGACCGGTTTTGCACGGATCTGGGCATGCAAGTGATAGACCGCCGCGCCTTTACCGACAACCGCGAAATCGTCTCGGGCGACCCCAACCTGCTCGGCGCGCTGGCCGTTTACCGCTTCAGGAAGAAGTAGCGGGCCTGAAGTCCAGTGCGCGAATGGTTTCGCGCCGCCACCACAGCAAGGCGACACCGGGCAGCGCGATAAGAAAGGTCGAAAAAAAGAACGGCGCCCAACCGAAGGCGGCGACCATCTGCCCGGATGCCGGCCCGACATAGACGCGACCTATCGCCGCCAACGCTGACAGCAGGGCAAACTGCGTGGCCGAGTAGCGCACATTGCACAACGCCATCAGCAACGCGACAAAGGCGGTGGTGCCCATGCCTCCGCAAAGATTTTCAACCACCACCGCCAGCGCCATCAGGGCGTAGCTCTTTGGCAACAGCGCCAAGGCAAGAAAGACCAGATTCGAAACCGCCTGCAGGATCCCAAACACGAATAGCGCGCGGAACAGCCCCAGCCTGGCCATCAACGCCCCGCCCGCCAATGCACCGATGATCGTGGCAACCAAGCCCAGCACCTTGTTGATAGCGCCCACTTCGGCGGCGGAAAAACCGACACCGCGGATCAAGAAGGCCGTGGTGAGACTGCCGGCAAACGCATCCCCAAGCTTGTAGAGCACGATCAAGGCGAGCATCACCCATGCGCCATCGCGCATGAAAAAATCTTTCAGCGGCCCCAGCACCGCTTCGTCCAGGGTTTTGGGCGCGATGGCCGGCACCTCGGGCTCGGGGCTGACGAGCAGCACCGCTGTGCCGGTCAGCATCAGCGCCGCCATCAGCCAGTAGGTTGCCTGCCAGCCCAGGTACGCGTCAGCGAGAAATAGCGCGAGCCCCCCCGAAACCAGCATGCCAAGCCGGTATCCGAGCACCGACACCGCCGCGCCGGCACCGCGCTCCTCGGTGCGCAGCACATCGGTGCGGTAGGCATCAAAAGCGATGTCCTGTGAAGCCGAAGCGAACGCCGTCATCACCGCCAGCAGCGCCAGGGCCAGCGGCGCATTAGCCGGGGACACCGCGCCCATCGCGGCAATACACGCCATGAGCAGCAGTTGTGTCAGGGCAATCCAGCCGCGGCGACGCCCGAGCAGGGGCGGCACGTAGCGGTCCATAAACGGCGCCCAAAGGAATTTGAGGGTGTAGGGCAGGCCAACCAGCGAGAAAAAACCGATCGTTTCAATCGCGACGTTCTCGACCGTCAGCCAGGCCTGCAGGGTGCCGGAGGTGAGCGCGAGCGGCAGGCCCGAGGCAAAACCGAGCGCGAGCATGACCGCAACGCGACGATTGCGAAAAATGGCGAAATAAGGCGATGCGCTTGCAGACACAGCCAAAGTGTACCGTGCAGCGGCAGCGGGCGGGCGAATTCGGCGCGGTGCCGATGGTAAGCGCGGCACATACCGACCAGACAGCCCCTTCGATAACACCGAATACTCCTGTCACTGAAGTGCCTCTGTAGAGGCAATCGCATAGATGGGCCGGGTAAGTTAAGATATATAATCGTTGTTTTATCCTTCTCTTTTTGACGATTTTCTGACAAATTTTTCGAGGGACTTATGAGCACCGCAAACGACGTTACCAAAGACAAGCTTGTCGCCGACCTTAAAATGGTCATCTCCGACGCCGAGGAACTTTTGCTGGCAACTGCGGCACAGGCTGGCGAAAAAGCCTCCGCCGCACGCGCGCGCATCACCGAGAGCCTCAAGGTCGCCAAGGAAAAACTGGCCATCGCCGAGGACATCGCCCTCGACAAAGCCAAAGCGGCCGCACGAGCCACCGACGATTATGTCCACGAAAATCCCTGGGCAGCGGTCGGCGTCGGCGCCGCCGTTGGCCTTGTTATAGGCATGCTGATCAGCCGGCGCTGAGCCCATGAGCAACAAGGAAGGCGCCGCAGCCGGCGGTGGCCTTCTCCAATCAGCCCGCACGCTGACGCGCACGCTGATCGCGCTTTCCAAAACCCGCCTCGAGATTTTCCTCAACGAAATCGAGGAGGAGCGGCTGCGCATAGCCAACCAGATCATGCTGATCGTAACGGCGGGCTTTTGCCTTGTTGTCGGCGCATTGCTCGCAGTGACGTTCATCGTCGTGCTGTTCTGGGACACGCACAGGCTGATCACGCTGGGCGTGCTGACGCTGGCATTTCTTGGCGCCGGCGCCGTCCTGATGCTGCTCTTTAGCGCAAGGGCGAAAGCCAAACCCAAGCTTTTCTCGACCTCCCTCGGTGAACTGGGCAAGGATGTCGAACAGTTGTCGGACAAACCCTGAGCGCGTGAATCCGTGAACGCATGAACGCATGAACACGAGGCTTATCCGACTCCGTGAACAGCGCGCCCGGCTGATCGAGCGCGCAGCGCACCAGCGTGAAGAGATTGCGCTGGGCGTGGCCGCGATGCACGGCCCCATTGCCATCGTCGACCAGGGCTTGGATATCGCCCGCTACATCAAATCCCATCCGGTCATCATCGCCGCAGGCGCGGCGCTAGTGATCGCCACGCGTCCGCGCCATTCGCTCAGTTGGGTGCGCCGCGGCCTCATGCTCTGGCAAACTTGGCGCTGGCTCGCCACACGCTACTGAACGGACGCCGTGCTCAAGAGACTGTATATGGTTGCCGAACGCGAGCGCAAATACCTCGTGACAGAGCTCTCGCAGGTCAGGGGACTGATGCCCTTGCTGATGAAGCCGCGCAACAAGCAAAACTGGTCCGCCGAAGACCGGCTGGAACTGGGCATCCATATGCGTCGCTTGCAGCGCATGAGCCCTTATATCGCCGTGATGGTACTGCCCGGAGGATTTGCCATGCTGCCGGCGCTCGCCTGGTGGCTGGACCGGCGCCGCGGACAACGCCCCGGCAAAGGGAGCCTACCGCCCGACAACTGACCCGGCGGCCACCCTCGGGGCCTGGCACGATCCGCTCAAGGCTCCCAGGCGTACTCGACGGTAAGCGGTGCATGATCGGAAAAACGCGCTTCTTTGTAGATCGCGGCACGTTTTGCAGTGGCGGCGATACCCGGCGTCGCGATCTGATAATCGAGCCGCCAGCCGACATTTTTCGCCCACGCCTGGCCACGATTGCTCCACCAAGTATAAGACGCATCCGTCGCCTCCGGATGCAGGCTGCGATAGACGTCGACCCAGCCGACTTTGTCGAACACATCCGTCAGCCATGCGCGTTCTTCGGGAAGAAAACCGGAGTTTTTCTGATTGGAGCGCCAGTTCTTCAGGTCGATTTCCTTGTGTGCGATATTCCAGTCGCCGCACAAGACCACCTCGCGCCCCTCGGCGCGCAGTTTTTCGAGCACCGGCTTGAACAAGCCGAGAAAACGAAACTTGGCCTGCTGCCGCTCATCCGAACTCGAACCGGACGGCAAATACACCGAAATGACCGAAAGCTTGCCAAAGTCGGCGCGCAAATAACGACCTTCGGCGTCGAATTCACGGTCCCCCAAGCCCGGCAGGACACGATCGGGCAGGGTGCGGCAATAAATACCGACACCGCTGTAACCCTTTTTCTCCGCGCAATGGAAATACCCCGAAAAACCCGCCGGCGCCAGCAATGCCGGTGATAAATCGGACTCCTGCGCCTTGAGTTCCTGCATGCAGACAATGTCGGCCTTCTGCTCCTGCAACCACTCCAGGTAGCCCTTGTTGCAGGCCGAGCGTATGCCGTTGAGATTCAGTGTAATTACGCGTAGCATTTCGGGGCCGTCCGAAGGTTGGGGGTTTTCATGATCCGCGCGGTATCTCGGCGCGGATTTCGGTTGCATAATTACGACTCTGCTTCTAAGGTGCGCGGCAATCGCCGCTGAATATGGCTGACTTCCGCAAAGAATTCATTTCGTTTTGCATCGACTGCGGCGTCCTGAGCTTTGGCAGCTTCAAGACCAAGGCAGGGCGCATGTCACCTTATTTTTTTAACGCCGGCTTCTTCAACACCGGCGCGCACCTGGACAGGCTGTCCGAATTTTACGCCAAAGCCATACTGGCGGCGGACCTGCCGTTCGACATGTTGTTCGGTCCGGCCTACAAAGGCATCGTGCTTGCATCGGGGGCGGCAATGGCTTTGGCGCGCGCGGGACGCGACGTGCCCTTTGCCTACAACCGCAAAGAAGCCAAGGATCACGGTGAGGGCGGTAACGTCGTCGGCGCGCCGCTCGCCGGACGGGTGCTCATCATCGACGACGTGATGACCGCCGGCACCGCGGCCCGCGAGTCGGTGGAAATAATCCGCGCTGCCGGCGCCACCCCTTGCGGTATGGCCATCGCCATGGACCGGATGGAGCGCGGCAACTCGCCGCTTTCGGCGGTGCAGGAGGTGACGCGCGACTTTGATATGCCAGTGATCACTATCGCCACGCTTGACGACATGCTGGAGCTCCTGCAGGAGCGCCCCGAACTCAAACAGAATATACGTCAACTGGCTGAATATCGGGAGGTTTACGGAGCCGTCGCCCATGCTTAAACAACAGACTGCTATTGCGTTGTCCGCTGCGCTCGCCACCGGCATCGTCTGCGCGCAGGGTAAAATTCTGTATCGCTGGGTCGACGAAAAAGGCCAGGTCCAGTACACCGACCGGCCGCCGGTGGAGTCTGCCGGACGTCCCTCCTCGATGCTCACGCCCCAAGGGGGGGTGCTCAAGAAGAATGAAGGCGCGCTGACGCCCGGGCAGCAGGAAGCGCGCGATGCCGAGCGCAAGCACGCGCGCGACGAGGAAGCCGCGGCACGCGAGGAGCGGCGCAAGAACATGGCGCTGCTCTCGACCTATCCGTCTGAAAAGGATATTGACGAAGCGCGGGTGCGCGCGCTCAAACAGGGTGATGACGCGGTCAAAGCAACAGAGAAACGCCTTGCGGCCGCTGCCAAACGCCAGGACGACTACGAAAAAGAAAAAGAGTTTTACCTGAAAAAACCGATACCGGCGAAACTGCAACAGGACATCAAGAACAACGAACTCGAGATAAAAAACCAGCAGGAGTTGCTGGGGGTGAAGAAAAAAGAACTCGATACCATCAACGCAAAGTACGACGAGGACAAGCGCCGCTACATTGAACTCACCCGGGGCAAAGGGTCCGACGCGCCAAAAACGACGACCGCCGCCACGCCCTCAGCCGTGCAGGCTGATGCGAAAAAAAGTGATCTGCGGCACAGTCGGTGACTTATTTGTCACAGAAATACCCTGAAAAGCCGCGCCAGATGCGGCTTTTACATTTTGTAAATACTGAAATTTTGACTAGCCGCCGAGTTTTTTTCTCAGCATATCGTTGACCTGGGCGGGGTTGGCCTTACCCTTGCTCGCTTTCATAACCTGCCCGACAAGGGCATTGAATGCCTTGTCCTTGCCGGCGCGGAACTCCTCCACCGACCTGGCATTGACGGCCAGCACCTCGTCAACGAGCTTTTCGATCTCGCCTGAATCCGACAACTGCTTGAGGCCGCGTTTTTCGATGATGGCATCGACCTCTCCCTCGCCCGCCCAAAGCGCATCGAACACATCCTTGGCGAGCTTGCCCGAAAGGGTGTTGTCGCGAATGCGGCGGATCAGGTCAGCCAGCAAGCGGCTCGATACCGGTGATGCCGCGACTTCAACGCCGGCGCGGTTGAGCGCCGCGGCAAGTTCGCCCATCACCCAGTTGGCAGCCGTCTTGGCGGCATCATCGCCGAGCACAGCGATCACTTCCTCGAAAAAAACTGCGATGTCCTTGGACTGTGTGAGCATCGCCGCGTCATAGGCCGACAGCGCATAGTCGCGCTGGTAACGCTCGCGTTTGGCCTGCGGCAACTCTGGCAATGTGTCCTTTACGCGCGCGATCCAGTCCTCCGACACAACCAGCGGCGGCAGATCCGGATCGGGGAAGTAGCGGTAATCGTGCGCATCCTCCTTGGAACGCATCGCGCGGGTCTCACCCTTGTCCGGATCGAACAGCACGGTCGCCTGCTGGATTTTTCCGCCGTCCTCCAAGGTTTCGATCTGCCAGCGCGCCTCGTAATCGATGGCCTGCTGCAGAAACTTGAAAGAGTTAAGGTTCTTGATTTCGCGCCGCGTCCCCAACGGTTCGCCCGGACGGCGAACCGACACGTTGGCGTCACAGCGAAAGGAGCCCTCCTGCATACTGCCGTCGCAAATCCCAATCCAGCGCACCAGGCCGTGCAGCGCCTTGGCGTAAGCCACCGCCTCTTCGCTCGAACGCATGTCCGGTTCAGAGACGATTTCCAGCAGCGGCGTGCCTGCCCGGTTGAGGTCGATACCGCTCATGCCGTGAAAATCCTCATGCAAGGACTTGCCGGCGTCCTCTTCGAGGTGGGCGCGGGTCAGTTGCACCGTCTTCTCGCCGTCCTTGGTGAAAATAGTAAGGCTGCCGCCTTGCACCACGGGCAATTCATACTGACTGATCTGGTAGCCCTTGGGCAGGTCGGGATAAAAGTAGTTTTTGCGCGCAAATACCGAGCGGCGGTTGATATTGCCGCCGATGGCGAGGCCAAAACGAATGGCCCGTTCCACCGCACCCTTGTTGGCGACAGGCAGCACGCCTGGCAGCGCGACATCCACCGCACTGGCCTGGGTGTTCGGCGCTGCGCCAAACGCGGTGGAGGCGCCGGAAAAAATCTTCGACGCAGTCGATAACTGGGCATGCGTTTCCAGCCCGATGACGATTTCCCATTTCATGCCGCAAACCCCTTGACGTCAAACCCTTGGGGGGCGCACGCATGCCAGTCGGTCGCCTGCTGGAACTGGTGCGCCACACCCAGCATTTTCGCCTCGGCGAAATAATTGCCGACAATATGCAGCCCGACCGGCAATCCGCCATCGCCAAAGCCGCACGGGATGGACATCGCCGGCAGGCCGGCCAGGTTGGCGGCAATGGTGTAAATATCGTTCAGATACATCTTCACCGGATCGGCGGCTTTGGCGCCGATCTTGAAGGCGACCGACGGTGAAGTGGGGCCGAGCACCAGGTCACAGACCTTGAAGGCCTCGGCGTAATCCTGGGCGATAAGGCGGCGGATGCGCTGCGCCTTGAGATAATAGGCATCGTAATAGCCGTGCGACAGCACATAAGTGCCAATGAGGATCCGGCGCTTGACCTCCGCGCCAAAGCCCTCGGCGCGGCTCTTGCAGTAGAGCTCGGCGAGATCTGAATAACCGGCAGCGCGATGACCGAAGCGCACACCATCAAAACGGCTGAGGTTCGACGAGGCCTCGGCCGGGGCGATGACGTAATAGGCCGGCACCGACAGCGATGAGTTGGCCAGGCTGATGGAAACGCGCTCCGCACCAAGCTTTTCGAACTGCGCCAGCGCGACTTCAACCGCGGCACCGACATCCTTGGACAGGCCTTCGCCGAAGTACTCGACC
>Ga0114978_10005443_pt1 | contig 10174 bp, 11 predicted proteins | sample S_140212_EF_Meta_FD_87027 | JGI IMG/M metagenome (GOLD analysis project Ga0114978, IMG submission 87027) | Freshwater microbial communities from Lake Simoncouche, Canada to study carbon cycling - S_140212_EF_MetaG | ecosystem: Environmental > Aquatic > Freshwater > Lake | place: Lake...
CATGGTCATTGTAAGGGTAGTGCTGAGTAGAAAGACCAAAATAATCACTGGCACTATCTCCTTGAAATATCATCCTCCCCTGAATAGGCGTAAGGTTTAAATCATAAGCAGATACTTGAATATGGTTAGGACGAGGCCCACCTTTTTTGGTGATTATCCAACAAGATGCTGTTACATTAATTTGGAACCAATGATTATATGTACCACCGCCATATCCACCATTAGAGTATTGATTAGTATCAGCCCTGCCTACCACCTGGTTCAAAGGTCCTAAAGTACCAGTAAGTTCCCGCAAAGCAGTTTGGCTAAACGGACCCAAGACCAGGGGATTTTTTTGAGTACGTTGACGCTGAGATGAAGATACTCTACTCATTTATAGTTATTGTTTTAATTATTGTACTCCGGATTTTCAGCCACATCTAGTGGATGTGCAATTGTAGGTTTTATATCTTTAAGAATAAGGGCTTGAATATTATTGCGTAATTTTGTTTTACCAAACAACATTAGTTGCTCTGCTTCAAATTCTGTATAAAACGGTGAAATAGATGCAGGCGGTGTTTTTCGATTCCAACTGGAGACCAAATGCAAAGGATTAAGGCATTCTTGATTGCCACAAGATCGTGTCACCGTAAGATTGCCAACATCCCCCCAGGCGCATTGATAAAGAACTTTATGCAAGGATACGTTTTCTGATTTTTGGTGGCTATAGAAAGATCGATAAGAAGGAAAGCAGACTCTTTTAGTATTAGCTTTACCTTGAGAGGTTAGAGTCCAACAGTCTTCCCAGTCTCCTGGCAAGATGCGTTTCCAAAGTTGCAGGTATTTAACCTTGTAATCATCATGAATAAAATTTATATTAAATCCACAATTGTTTGAAAGAATTTTTTCAATGCAATGATAGCACCAATGGTTTTTTATGTCACGAATGAAATGGTTGTGAGGACACTGAAAACCCCTGTAAAAACCGTGGCTTTCTAATTCATTTATCTCAAGTGAGTCTATGTCTGGTACGTGGCGAAAACTGGCTTGGGTCACAACTGTTTTAATGGTTTGAGTTAGCCTTAGTCTAAGGTTTGCCATCAGCCTGTTACCGTCTCCAGTTGGCGTTTTCGTGTTCGTTTTGATTGTGGACGTATGTGCAAGATTAGTTCTTTTCTATTGTCTTTTTCTTTATTGCTAGGTCCATAAAGGATGTCCGCATTACCTGGGTCAACGCCAGTCCGCAAGTAATACACGAGACGGTGGGCATGGAACTGATCGCCGTTCATGCGTATCAGGTAGTAATCCCCTGGCGTGGTCCACTTGCCTGCCATGTCACCAACCCTGTGGTAGTACGCATCTTCAACCCACTCAAGACCACTGGGATACGCATCAGAAAGTTTAAGTTTTGTTTCTACGTACCACAGAGGGAGCATTGGCTTGTAGGCGCGAACCATGGTACAGGAGTTTTTTCGACTATAGAACACATCAGAGGGAGGGTCAAGTGCAGGGAATGCGACTTTACCCCTAATTATATCTTTACTAGAAGTAAATAACAGTTTGATTTTAAATTGTAATTTTGTGTGACTGAACTATGACTGTCAGTAGCATTTCAGTCATATAAAATGACAAAACGATTTAAAACTGTTATTTACGTCTTACTAAGTATAAAGTACCCCTAAAGTTGCATTCTATGCACTGTCATTTTAGTCTCACAATAAGACCCCTTGCTATCACTACCCTCTTCTGTTTTCCTTAATATTCTTACGTAAATAAAAAAGCCCCTGCCGAAGCAGAGGCCCTTAACTTCCTCACCCCTGCATCTTACACAGGGCATGCCCCCGTGGGACACCCACAATCCATTGATGCCTCTTCTGCCTCCTCGATGGCAGGTTCTTCCACCGGAGTCAACACCTCTTGAAACTCCTGGTGGAATTGTTGAGCAATATTGTCCCAGTTGTACTGGTCATCAGTGGCTCTTGTGTAGCAAGCGTCTGCAACGCCTTTGAGCTTGTCACGGTCGTAGTACAGCTCATTTAATAGCTCTGTCAGGTGCTTATCGCTAGGACAGGGCAGTTCCCGCCCATAATTGGTATCCACATCTACATGGTCACATCTAATCAGAGGTGCGGCCCCTTCAAAGATTTCTTTACAAGATGTGTGGTTTGGGACAATTTGTGCTACACGACAGGCGGCATGCTCATGGGAAACAAGCCCGTGCCCTTCCCCTTTACACGTATTAATTCCAACGTCAACCGCGTTATAAATAGTATTTAAAAATTCAACGGCTACATTAGGGGGGCTAGGATTATTGCCTGTAAAAATAATTCGTCCATTTGGATCAAGCCCACGCTTGTTCATTTCCCTGCCAAACAAGGGCAAAAGATCCCAACCTTGATCTTTTAGACCCATGTGTAGGTATAGTTGCGCATCTGGTTTATCTACTGCAAAGTCTGCAAATGCCGAGATGGTAATGTCTTGCCGCTTACGAAATTGATTTCTATTGCCATTAAACACAATAAAAATATCTTCCGGCAATCCAAGTTCTTTGCGGCATGCAGCCTTATCTTTTGGATAGAACTGAACCTTGTCAATACCATGGGGTATCACAGAGATAGGCCGCTGGATCCCACCACGAATTGATTCATTTGCACCAAATTCTGTATAACAGATACACCCATCCCAGGAATTAGCAGTATCCCCCAGGGCACCAAGCCACCCATACGAATCCATGGGATAGTACCCCACAAATTTAAAAGCTTTTTTTTCATGGATATCAGCAATTCGCTTGTACAACTCATTAATAATCCAGATATCGTTCATTACAAAAACAATATCAGGTTTTTCTATCTCAACAATTTCTCGAATGCGTTCTACACCAAAAGGCTCAGTTTGATGCCTGTTGCTAGAAGGATAAATCTTATACTCATTTCTCAACGCGTGTGGATCACCCCAGTAATTATTTCCAAGAACTACAATTTCATATTTGTCAGAAAGTCGTTGCAAAACATTTTCTGTTACACGAGCAAAACCCGTCATTGCAATAATATCCCCAGACCAAAGCAGCTTGGGTTTTTTGTCAGTCATTTAATTAATCAGTTAACTCCTTTTGAAATATAGCAGAAATAAAAGCTAGCTAAATGCGCATAATTCTCTTTTTATTGCAGAAGACCGTACTAATGCCTTTTTATCTACTTGAGTTGCGCCCAATTCTTCTATTAAAAAATCAGCTGCTTTTTGCGTATTAGTTGAATCTACGTTGCAGGTATAAAGGTCAATTGCTGCATATCCCAGCTCTGGCCATGTATGAATAGATGAATGGCTTTCAGCCAACAATGCCAACAGTGTTACCCCTTGTGGCAAGAACCGCTCACCAATAACACGAAGCACATTAGCTCCAGCCAAGCATAGGGCTTTTTCCAGCAGCGTACTCAACTGGTCGTAATCATCCAGAATTACTGGATCACAGCCGTCCAGATCTAAGATTAAATGCTGCCCTTGCTTCATTCGTCTGTTGTATTTTCATCTTCTATTTTATTAGCACTTTTCTTAGTTTCTAACACTTCACCATAAAACTCTTTAAACTTTTCTTTATCAGAAGCAACTTCAACAATAGAAGGATATTTTTCAAATCCTGGTCCACTATCTCGAAGCGCCACATTGAATACAATCAAACCTCTTGTATTCCTTTTATATCCAATATTTAACTTTAGTTGATGCTGACATACATCAAAAAATAACGGCTCCCACCTATTCCTTGACATAATATTTACATTTGATTGTTTGCAGAATTCACAGTAACTGGCATATAGCCATTCATTCCATTTAACGTAAGATCCGCTGCCTCCTGGAGGAGCATGTTTAGCAAAACCAACACAACACGCAGCACCTGGTACGTAACACAATGAATGCTCCATCCAATCCAATAAGGGGCTTGATCTTAGGGATTGAATTTTTTCATACTCTTTAAAGTATTTTACTTTGTTCCCTGTGCTCATTAAATATTCACGCATTTCTTCGGTGGTTAAATCTAATAACCAGTTCACTAATCCAGGCAACAAAGCAGCAAATTCTCCCCGTGGGTCACCATTTACATCAAACTTGATTAACTCACGTTGTTGTTCTGGGCCACCTTCAAATGGCCGGTCAAATGGAATTGTTAGACGACGACGCGCCAGTCCTGATGTGTAATCAGTAGATTGAATTGCTTCATTAGCTGTAATCATTACTAAGCCATGGAACTGAAATGGTTCTGGATTCTCGGCTTGAAACTTGCGTTCTACACGGATCCAATCACCACCAGTAATTGCTTTTAGCTTTGATACTGAACCACCCCACCTATCCATGTCTTGGAATAGCAACAGTTTTTTATTCATAAATGCAATTGTTTCAAATCGATTGGTCTCTAGATTGTTAAAGTCTGTACTGTAGGTATTATGTTTTCCAACTAGTGCTACGGCTAAATTTGCATAAGTGCTTTTTCCACTTTTACCGGGACCGATAATTTCAACAAACTTCTGAATGTCATAACATCCAAGAAGCGTTGCCCTTAACCAGGCTCTCAATACCTGGACACGTTCCCAGTCATTACGTTGTGTAAACTTCAACCATTTAATAATGCTGTCACAGGTAGCGGCTGGGTCATAGCAATAAGGCATACGTTGAGTTAAGTAAAGTTTTTTATCAAAGTTTAACAATTCTTTTGTTTCTACATTTAATACGCCATTTGCAAATAGCAAATAGTTGGTACCGTCATACCATTTATTAAAAGCCAATATTGATTGCAATTGAATGAATAAATCATTCATTAAATTTGCGCTAAAACCATTAGGTAATGATATTTCTATTAGCTTCTCTCTAATGCTGCCCATCATTTCTACCTTGGTATAAGCAGACCAAAGCCCTGGATGTTCTAGTTCATAGTAATAAAACTGTCCATGAGGTTGGCTATACAACAACCTGCCTTTATATGCTTGTAGCACTAAGTCTGCAATGTCACTTGCAGGTGGATTTCGTGGCTTTTGCTCTTTGCCGCTGCCTTCTGTTTTTATTTTTGTTTTTGTTTGCTTGCCCTTGGTAGGTGGATTAACCCTAGTCATAGCAGCTGCTTCCAGCAACACACTATGCTCATCATCAATTACTTTAATGCCAAGTTGATCTTCCATTTGAGCCAACATTGTTGCAACACTATCAAGTGTTTGATCATCTACATTCATTGCCTTGTGTTCTTGAGAAGGTTTCCAACCGTGTTCTTGTGCAATATGAATAAGGCTGCCAACACTACGTCCACCACCCTTACTAAAAGATTTCCAACGACGATGGCACTCACCATCTTTATACTTATCACTTTGCTTGGACCAATCATCCCACTCACTTAATAATGATTCATCCAGTGAATGAAGACTTTGTCCAATAGTGATCCATATGTCATAATCATCAGCAGCATCTGGGGGCAATGCATGCATAGCTTCTATTGCTAACTTCATATCTCGTTCAAGAGATATTTCAGTATTAATAGCAAACCCTGGCCCAACAAAACGACTATATTCTGTTGATGGCTTACCTTGTCTTACGTTTTTATTAATAATGCTACGAATAATCCACTCAGGTAATTCAGGTAGTTTATTGGCCCATTCAAATCCAAGCCCTTCTGCTGTGTGATATCCCTCAGTTTCTGGGTGAAGACCCATTAATGCACCTTGGTGTTTACTCCATAACACCTCAAGCTGTTCACGGTTTGCTTCTGCATGCCATACATATTTATTACGTAGGAAATGATCCCAATGTTTTTTATCTAGTTTGTATAATTTACGAAACCTACCAGGCTTGCCACTTAGTATTGTTAGTGTTTCAGGCAGGGCTTCTTCTAGGGAACACTGGGCAGTCTCGATAATAAGCTGCTCTACACTGGGGCCATCAGCGTCAACCCATACCAACCCATAGGGATGATTGAACACCGGACCTGCCATCAAACCGATAGCTTTGCAGCTGCCTTCAGCTAGTTCCTGTTCAATATCATTTACACCAAAAGGCTTGTTCTGCCAAGCCAAAGTATATGGATCTTTCCTGGCACCCAAAGGAGTAAGGGGCCAATCAAGAGGAATGTAGTCAAGCCGTATCTCACCTGGTCTCAGAGCTTTTGATTCGCTGGTCATTTGAGTACGGCGGCTTGTTCTAGTTTAAATTCAAATGGTGCTTTGGGAAACAGATCTTCTTTAACAATTAAGAAGGCATGCACATGAGCAGTGGAGGGAAGGTGGAAACATAGTGGAGTATCAGGGTTTCCTGACATGACCTGAGCAAAGTATGGAATCCATTGCCCGGTACTAACGTGAATGTCCACCAGTCCAAAGCAGCATCTCTCATTCTACCGCCTTCTTTTTCTTCTGACCACTAAGACCTGTTTAAATTAGGTCCGGATCATAGACCCCGCATCTTTCAATTTGTGAGTAATATTCAGCAACAAGTTGATACCAATCTTCTCTAAGACTATCCAAAAATTTCCTGGAAATCTTAAAGACTTGAGTACGTATAGGCGTTGATACCAAGATTGCTGCCTGTTGGACTTTCATGCCAAGGGTTTGTTCAATACCCAAATCGTATGCTGCCAATTGTTTAAGAGTTTTTTTATATTTCATATTGCCACCCAAGAGGTCTCGCCATTCTTGCGACCCCTTTTCCACATCCTTAGGCCAATTCCGACTATAGGGTTTAACACTGGTCTTTAGGTCAGCCAGAGTCAGCTTATTGCCCACTACCCCAATTAGGTCAGGAGATCCAGCCCATGCCCGGTCTTCGTGGTCTTTACCCCATACCCTGCCTACCCCATCTGCTGACAAAGCAAATTGATGTTTGTCCAAAAGTGGTGTCTCAGCCCAGATAATTTCATCAAACTGATCCAAAATCTTGGGCATCCCCTCCCAATACTCCTTATATTCTTCTGGTATTTCAACAGGTAATTTTTTGCAGTACGACTCCATTCCTGCGTGAATACAGGTGCCGCGTTCTGCAGCAGCCTCCTTAACACCAGGATTATTCTTGGACCACATCTCCAATTTTTTCTTATTAGCTTCCGATGCAGTCTCAGAAAGTATTGTTGTTACCGAAGGCGCTGGTCCTGTATAGAATGGAGTGTTGTAATGGCGCTTGCCGTTGATCGTAACCCTGGAGGGCAGCTGATTTAACTGCGCGTAATCAACAGACATTACAGGGTTTAAACTTGTATTAAATATAGTCTACATCTAGTGTTTCCATGGATCTCATTAATATCTTAATAATGTCTTTATTATTGGATTTAGTTGTTATTACTGCCATTCTTACTGTTCTTTATCCCGGTTGAAGTACAATCTACGTATACCTACCGACCAAACCTCCTCATGGGCTGTGGCATTTCTCGATTTTATATCTGTACTGATCGAGAGGAAAACGAAGGGTACGTGATTGATTTAGTCACTGAAGACGCAGAAGAATATGAAGAAAAACTTAAGGCAGAAGATGCTGACTACCTGCGTGTAGACCTATGAACAAGCTTCCTATTATTGCTGTTCCCATCTTAGTAGATGGCGCAAAGCTTCTCCGTCATTTCAAAACTGTTGATGTACCCCTACGTAGGTACTTCATCCTAGATAACTCCATGGGGAAAGACCCTTCCGTAGATGAGGCCATCAAAGAAATCTTAAACACAAAACCTGACCATATTGATGAGGTAGCAGTTTGCTCTGTCTATCAAAACACCGGTTTCCCTGGTGCCGTCAACCTAACGATTCGTCAAAATACCGACTGTGATTACTGGATTATTAGCGGTTTTGATTGGTGGCCTGCTCCTGGCGAGTGGCAAAAAGTTCTTGATCGCATAGGTCAGCTACCCTTTGGGGCCACCCTGGGACTAGGAAATGATGAGATGTGTGGCATGGTCTTGACTTCGACACTATTACAACGTGTTGGTTACTTTGATGAGAATTTTTTCCCCGGTTATTTTGAAGACAATGATTACCGTTATCGCCTGAAGCTTACCAATACCAAGATTGGCTCCATCCCCTTAGCCAGCGAGCATGCTACTAGTAGTACATTGAATAGTACAGAATTATTTCAAAGAAAGAATACTGTTTCATTCCAAGAGAATTACAACTATTATGTAAGGAAATGGGGTGGACCTCCCAACCGAGAAACTTATGTTACGCCGTTTAACCAAAATGTTCCAGTCGATTACTGGAAGTACAGCCCAACTAGGACCCAAGCCCTCCGATGGACCTGAGGATGTATTGCTTGATCTAGGCCTTCAGCCCCTAGTCAATAATCTTTGCACTACCAAAGAGGAATCATTATCTATTGAGAAATATAAACTTAGAGCAACTATTGATAAAGACCTAGTAATCAAGTTGGATACTACAGTTCCATCAGACAAACTATATAAGAATTATTTATATTACTCAGGGGTTAACAAGCCTTATATTAACCACTGCCGCCTCCTCTGGCATGAGCTTAAACACCTTAAGCATGACACCATCATTGACATTGGTGGTAACGACGGCACTCTCCTTAAAGTTTTTCAAGGACAAACCAATGACAAGCTACGTCTAATTAACGTAGATGCCAGTGAGTCTTTTAAGGAAGATAATTATCTTTCCAACATTGAATATGTCAATGCATATTTCAATAAGGATTTAGATCTGCCTAAGGCAGACATGATTATTTCTACTAATGTATTGCAGCATACCCCTGACGTACACAAGTTTGTAGAAGGTATCAAGCAACATCTGGACGGCGTCTGGATCCTGGAATTTCCATATACCCTAAATACAATTAAAACTTTGCAATTCGATCAGTTCTACCATGAGCATTACTACTACTGGCTAGTCACGCCCCTTGAAAAAATCTTCAAGGAGTATGGCCTCACCATCTTTCATGCGCAGGAAAAGCCTATTCATGGCGGGACAATGCGTCTATGGATTACCAACAAGCCTGCCTATGCTGGTACTAATGCCCATCTTAAATACATAGAAAAAGAAAAAGAATTTGACTATAGCCAATATTGCTCTAAGGTAAATGCCAAGATCCTTAGAGACACAGTCTTCCTCAATAACCTGGAAGGCACAACTGCTTACTTTGGTGCAGCAGCAAAAGGTTGTGTGTATCTCAACGCTTTAGGCGTCAGTACTGCAACAGATTCTAATGCATATGTTGTTGATGATACCGAAGCTAAGCAAGGGTTATATGTCCCTGGCACTGGAATGCAAATCTTAGATCGCAACTACCTATACAAAAACAAACCTGATAATCTCATTATTCTTGCCCATAACTACAGAGATTATCTCATTCAGGACCTACGGTCCCACTATGAAGGTCGAATCATCACAATGCTACCGTCCATTGAGATCGACATGTATGATGACAACAGGTCTTACTTCCAACAATGAACCAACTCTGGCACATCCCCTCACAAGAGATTAATGCAATTCTTAACAAACATGAAATCAATGGGTTTGAAGCTGTTGGTGGCACTGATAAAAATACCATCCATAACTATACCGGGATCTATGAACATGTCTTGCGGCCTTACCGCAAGCTCTCTGGCACCCTATTGGAGTTAGGTGTACAGCACGGCGGATCTTCTTTGTTGTGGCATGACTATCTTCCTAATTTTCAATTGCACCTGGTAGACATTGCCAACATTGCTCCCAGTAAAATCTGGGATAGCATGAATGCAGATCGTTATACTTTCTACAATATAGATGGATATAACAATACAACAGTACAGAAGTTTAAAGAAGAAGTACCCGATGGGTTTGATGTCATTATTGATGATGGCCCACATACCCTACAGAGTCAAGTCTTTGCTGTTAACTTTTACTTCCCAATGCTCAAGCCTGGGGGCATTTTGATCATTGAAGACATACAAGACAGTAATCATTTGGACATTCTTACTGATTGCCTAGAAGATCGATGCTTTGATGATGTACGTACATTTGACGTACGTCGCACCAAGGGTCGGTATGATGATCTAATCTGGACGGTTACCGCCGCTTAATACTGTCGGTTCTCCGATCCAAGGGTGTCCGCTTAATTAACACCCTTTATGTCATACTATTAATACCAGCAATTGTTCTGTGTATATTTACCCTATACTTAGAAAACCCAAGGAATCTGAAATGGCATTATCAAAACAAGTAAAGGATTCAGTACAAGAAGCAGGCGC
>Ga0114978_10005444_pt1 | contig 10174 bp, 10 predicted proteins | sample S_140212_EF_Meta_FD_87027 | JGI IMG/M metagenome (GOLD analysis project Ga0114978, IMG submission 87027) | Freshwater microbial communities from Lake Simoncouche, Canada to study carbon cycling - S_140212_EF_MetaG | ecosystem: Environmental > Aquatic > Freshwater > Lake | place: Lake...
GATGCTTCGGCAGGAGCATTGGACGATTCTGTGGATGACATGTCTATGTTGTTGGTTGTAAGCGCCTGCCAAGAGTGGCGGCGCAGGGTTGTTGATGCCAGCTGGAGCTCGAAAATCTCGCTCGACAGCGGCAATAGCTGGTGAAAGTCGTGGATACACCCTGGCAGGGCAACTTAATTTTTCCTGGGCGACGGGCTTGCCAGAGGGGGAAGTGGCGCTCAAGTTAGTCGTTATGGACAAACTCGAGGAAATTTTTCGTATGCAAGATGCGCTTAATAAGCGCATTGGAGTGAATTTACCACCGCCCACTGATGAAGAAAAGGCGAAGTGGATACTTAATTACACTCGCGCCATGCAGCAAGAGACGGCCGAGTTGATTGATAGTGTGCCTTGGAAGTGGTGGGCAAAGTATCAGAAATTTGACGAGCAAAACGCTAAGGTAGAAGTCGTCGATCTTTTCCACTTTCTGGTGTCGCTGGCGCAGACCCTCGGCATGACGCCGGACGATGTTTACCAAGCATATCTTAAGAAAAATGCCGTTAATCACCAACGGCAGGAAAGTGGTTACGTCAAAAAAGACGAAGCCGATTCCAAGCATATCTGAGGTGGGGTGGGGGCTTAAGTGAAAAGCTGGAAGTTACATCGCGGTAACGCCAGATATTCTGACTTGAGCTATATTCTTGTATGAGAATATAGATGGGGGGTGGAATTAGTAAAAATTTACCAAAGCCTGCAGGATTTAACGCGCTTGCGGGTGTTGCATTTGCTGATGCCTGGACCGCTCTGTGTTTGTCATTTTCAAACAATTCTAGGGGAGCCACAGGTTAAGATCTCCAAGCATTTAGCTTATTTGCGGGCCCGCGGTTTAGTGCAATGTCGGCGCCAAGGTAACTGGGTGATCTACATGCTACCCGCCAAGCCTTCGCCTGCTTTGCAGGTCAACTTAGCCTGTCTTGAAAAATGCGTGGACGACGTCCCGTTGTTTATGCGCGACCGGGCACGGCTCACAAAATTGGCGCCATTTTTAGTCGCGCGGGGGCTGGGCGGTTGCGGGCCCGCTCGATTAAGGGGCGGGGCGACTGGCTCCGTCCTGGGTCGCCGCAGGGGCTGTGGTTGATTAATCTATGAAAAAAATGCGAATAGGGATTAACGGATTTGGTCGTATCGGTCGGCTAGTTTTTCGCGCGGCCGTCCATTGGCCGGAATTTGAATGGGTGCTGGTCAATGACCCTAAGGCTGATGCCGCCACGTGCGCTCATTTGCTGAATTTTGACTCCGTGCAGGGGCGCTGGGCTCACGTGGCAGTGGCCAAGGGAGCAGCCTTTCAGGTGGAGGCAGATGAAACTAATATTCACGTCACGGGTCACCTCAAGCCGGGTGAAGTGCCGTGGTCTGACCATGGAGTTGATCTCGTACTGGAGTGCTCTGGCAAGTTTCGCACGCCGGAGCAACTGGCGCCCTATTTCGAGCGGGGTGTCCGCAAGGTAGTTGTCGCCGCGCCGGTGAAGGGCGGCGATGCCTTGAATATTGTTATGGGAGTCAATGATGACCTCTACGATTCCGCTCGGCACCATCTCATTACCGCCGCCTCCTGTACGACCAACTGCCTCGCTCCAGTCGTGAAGGTTATTCACGAAGGCTTAGGGATCGAACATGGGGCCATTACCACCGTGCACGATGCGACTAATACCCAGACTATCATCGATGCCCCGCACAAAGATTTGCGGCGCGCTCGTGCGGCCGGCCTATCACTCATCCCCACCACCACCGGCAGCGCGACCGCGATTGGGCTCATTTATCCGGAGTTACTGGGCAAGCTAAACGGGCACGCTATCCGCGTGCCGCTGCTGACTGGATCGCTCACTGATTGTGTTTTTCAAGTGAAGCGTGACACCACAGCTGAAGAGGTGAATGCCCTGCTTAAAGCCGCCAGCGAAATCGCTCCGCTAAAAGGCATCCTTGATTATGAGACGCGGCCGCTGGTCTCGATTGATTTCAAGGGCAACCCAGCCTCTGCGACGATTGATGCTTTGTCCACGATGGTGGTGAACCGGCGCCTCGTAAAAATTTACGCATGGTATGATAACGAGTGGGGTTATGCTAATCGAATGGCCGAACTGGCCCGCAAAGTCGCGCGATCGCTGGGGGCGTAAGCTGATCGCTGGTCTGCATGAACATCCGTAATTACATTTTTGTCACCGGCGCCTACTGGGGATTTACGCTGACAGATGGGGCGCTGCGCATGCTCGTGTTGCTGCATTTTTCTCATCTCGGCTATAGCCCGGTGACGCTAGCCTTGCTGTTTCTGCTCTATGAGTTTTGCGGTATCCTGACTAATTTGTTCGGAGGTTGGCTCGCGAGTCGGCTTGGGCTGCGCGTGACGCTGATCGCGGGCTTGGCGTTGCAGGTGGCAGCGCTAGGCTTGCTCGCGCGGTTGAATCCGGCTTGGCCAGAAGGGTGGGCGGTTGCCTACGTAATGGCAACGCAGGCCCTGTCAGGCATCGCGAAGGATTTGACCAAGATGAGCTCCAAGAGTGCCATCAAGCTGCTGGTTCCGGTCGGGGCTCAGGGCATGCTCTTTCGCTGGGTGGCCCTGCTGACGGGTTCGAAAAATGCCCTGAAAGGCGTGGGGTTTTTCCTCGGCGGCTTTCTGCTCACCCTGGCCGGATTTGCTGGGGCCCTGGAAATTATGGCTGGCGCACTGGCCCTAGTGTGGATTGGCGCGTGGGTTTCGCTACCAGCGGAACTAGGCAAGGCGAAGACCAAAGCGGGCTTTAAGGAGCTGTTTGCAAAAAGTCGTGAAATTAACCTGCTCTGTGCCGCAAGATTTTTTCTCTTTGGCGCCCGTGACATTTGGTTCGTCGTCGGCGTGCCCGTTTTTCTGCGCAGTGTGTTGGGGTGGAGTTTTACCGAGGTCGGCACCTTCATGGCCTTCTGGGTTATCGGCTATGGCTTGGTGCAGGGTGCTTCACCGGTTCTTTGGCGTGGGCGGGCCCCCGCGGGAGGCGCGGCTTTAGTTTTGGCCTTTATGCTCGCGGCCGTATCGGCAGGAGTACCGCTCGCTTTGACTCTCGGCGCACCGGCTGGCTGGGTGGTTGTCAGTGGGCTAGCAATTTTTGGAGTGATTTTCGCTCTTAACTCCGCCGTGCATTCCTATCTGATTCTCGATTACACTGATGGCGATAAAGTGGCCCTCAACGTAGGTTTTTATTATATGGCTAATGCTGGCGGCCGACTCGTGGGCTGCCTCCTTTCTGGCGTATTATATCAGTGGGCAGGAATATTCGGCTGCTTGTGGGGGGCCTGCAGCTTTGTCCTGGCGGCCGGCTGCATCTCGATGGCGTTGCCCCGTAACGCCCGCCCGGTGAATCCGGCGTCAGTCTAGTCCCGCTTCAGCCCCCTCAGCGCTTTAGCCTTTGCGTAAAAAACTGGGGGCTTGCTTGCGGCGAGTCGGCGCCTCTCCATGGCTGATTCCATCTCATGAAACTTACTGATCTCAACCGCCAGGGCGGTATTGGCGCCAACTCACTGCTTTTGCAGATCGGCGATTTGAATATTTTAGTCGACTGCGGACTAAATCCCAAGACGCCTGGGCTCGGCGCCTTACCCGACCTCAAATTACTGCGCGACGTCCATCTCGACCTGATCATCATCACGCATTGTCATTTGGATCATATTGGTGGTCTCCCCGTCGTGATGCGCCAACACCCCAAGACCCCCGTGCTCCTGACGCAGTCGAGTCGCATGTTGATCGAGAAGATGCTGCATAATTCTGCCAACGTCATGCAGAAGCAGAAAGAGGAGGATAATATCCCCGGCTACCCGCTTTTTACCCATCAAGAAATTGAAGGTCTCGTGCATCGTTTTAACGGACTTGATTTCAAGAAGATCAAGAAAATCAAAGGCAAGCGCACCGAGATCGAGCTCATGTTTCACCCGTCGGGTCATGTGGCGGGAGCCACGGCGGTCGAAATCCATCACGGGTTGCGGAAAATATTCCTGACTGGCGATGTATTGTTTGAACATTTGCGCACGCTGAAGGGGGCCCATTTCCCCATTGGCCATTTTGATACTCTGATCATCGAGACCACGCGCGGCATGACGGAGCGCGCTTACGGCAAAGAGCGCGTGCATGAAATTGCGCGGTTGATCGATTCGATTAACGATACGATTGCGAATGGCGGTTCCTTTTTGTTGCCCGTCTTTGCGCTGGGCCGGATGCAAGAATTGCTCGCCGTCTTTCACGATGCGCGGCGCTTCGGTCGGCTGATTGATTGCCCGATGTTTGCGGGCGGCCTCGGGATCGGGCTTTCGGAATTATTTGATGAAGTATCACGGAAAACGAAAGATGTGCAATTTGATCGGCGAATTTTAAAGGATCTTAAATTGGGCAAGTTGCCGCGCAAAATTACCCCGGGCCAAGAGCCACACCAAAAGGGGCTTTATATTGTTAGCTCCGGTATGTTGGTGGAGCGCACGCCAAGTTATGCGCTCGCCTCGGGCTTGTTGGGTCACGCCCATAACACGATTGGCTTTGTGGGCTATTGTGATCCGGACACTCCGGGCGGAAAATTATTGGCCACGAAGCCGGGGGCCAATTTCCTGTTTTCGGCTCTCGATGTTAAGACAAAGGTTAAGGCGCGGGTGGAGCGCTTTGAGTTGAGCGGCCATGCGGAGCGGGGCGAGCTCTTGGAATTTGCCGTGCAAACCAAAGCGCGCTGCGTGGTGCTGACGCATGGGGATCCCGATGCCCGCGATTGGTTCAAGTCCCAACTGGCCGAGCAATTGCCCAAAGCTAAAATTATCGATCCGGTGCCGCTGCACCTTTATGAAATCTGAGCGAGTCGGGGGGCTTCCGCCGCGCCGGGTCGCTCTCGGCGCCGGTGGCGGTGAGGTCTGGGCGGTGGCGACGGGTCTTTTCGCCCAATTATTTCTTGCACTCGACTCTTGGCGATCCACGCCCAGCTTTTCTGGCCATGGCCACTCCTGAAGCCCCTAAGATTATCTTCTCGATGCTCGGCGTCTCGAAAAAAATCGAACGCAAGGAGATCCTCCGCGACATCTCGCTCTCTTTTTACTACGGCGCCAAGATCGGCGTGCTCGGTCTTAACGGTTCCGGCAAATCTTCGCTGATGCGGATTCTCGCGGGGATCGATACCGACATTGAAGGTCGCGTGCACTTTGAGCCGGGCTACACGGTGGGTTTTCTCCAGCAGGAGCCGGCGCTTACCCCGGGATCGACCGTGCGCGCTTGCGTTGAGGAGGGCGTCAAGCACCTCACGGATCTGACCGCGGCGTATGATGCGAGTTGGGACGAGCTTTCCGCCGCCGAGGATGATGCAGCGAAGGATGCGATTTCTGAAAAGCAAGCGAAGCTCCAGGAGAAAATTGACCACCTCGGCGCGTGGGATGTCGCGCCCCTCATTGAGCAGGCGATGGACGCGCTGCGTTGTCCGCCGGCCGATGCGATGGTTGATCATCTCTCGGGTGGTGAGCGTCGCCGCGTTGCTCTAGCCCGTTTACTGCTACAGAAACCCTCGATCCTGTTGCTGGATGAGCCGACTAACCACCTGGATGCCGACTCGGTTAATTGGCTTGAGCAGCATCTGAGTCGTTACGAAGGGACCGTCATCGCGGTCACGCATGATCGTTATTTTCTGGATAATGTCGCCGGCTGGATTCTGGAGCTCGATCACGGATCGGGCCTGCCTTTTAAGGGAAATTATTCGTCATGGCTGGAGCAAAAACAGGCGATGGCGGTGGTGGCGGAACGCACCGAGAGCAAGCGGCAGAAAGCCATGGCGCGTGAGTTGGCTTGGATTAGGCAGGGCGCCCGGGCGCGCCAATCCAAAGGCCAAGCCCGGATCAACGCTTATGAGCAGATGCTCAATGCGGATGTCGCTGAGCAGGAGAAACTCTTTGAAATCATTATTCCGCCCGGTCCGCGGCTGGGTGCGCTTGTCGTCGAGGCGCAGCAAGTGGCCAAGGGGTACGGTGATAATTTACTCTTCGATCAGCTTAATTTCTCTCTGCCGCCAGGGGGGATTGTCGGTATCATCGGCCCGAACGGTGCGGGTAAGACGACGCTGTTTAAATTGATTACGAATTTAGAAAAGCCCGATGCGGGCGCATTTCGCGTTGGGGAAACGGTAAAAACCGCTTACGTCGAGCAATCGCGCGATTCGCTGGAGGGGAACAAGACAATTTGGGAAGTGATCAGCGACGGCCAAGAGATCATGATGCTGGGCTCGCGCGGAGTGAACAGTCGCGCCTATTGCGCGCAATTTGGCTTCACCGGAGCGGATCAACAAAAGAAAGTTGGCGTGCTTTCTGGGGGCGAGCGCAATCGAGTTTTGTTGGCGCGCGTTCTTAAGAGTGAGGCTAATCTACTTTTGCTCGACGAGCCCACCAACGACCTCGATGTGAATTCCATTCGCGCGTTGGAGGAAGCGCTGGAAACTTTTGCCGGTTGCGCCGTTATTATCTCCCATGATCGCTGGTTTCTCGACCGGGTCGCGACTCATATCATGGCCTTTGAGGGCGACAGTCATGTGCATTGGTTTGCGGGAAATTATACCAGTTACCTCGAGGATTTTAAGAAGCGCAAAGGCCGGGATGCCGATCAGCCTCATCGGATCAAGTACCGTAAATTAACGCGCTAAGCGGGCCTAAGTTGGCTTTGTTCAGTCGCGCGGTCGGTGAGTTTTAATCAAAGCCAAAAAGGTCCGACATATCGCGCCGCTCTTTTTTGGTCGGTCGACCGAGGCCGCGTTGGCGGGCAAGTTGATGCTCGAGGGCGGCTTGTTTAGCCCGGGCGTATTCAGCCGGTGGGGTGAGGTCGGTGATAAATTCGGGAAGCTGTTTGGCGGCAACGCGGGAGGGCGGCAGCGCGGTAACTTTCAGGGTGCGGGTGATTGTCCCGAGGTGAATGGTGACCGTATCGCCGATACGAAGGTCTCGGCTGGGTTTGACGGCTAGCTCGCCCATGAGAACCTTGCCGAGGCGGCAGGCTTCCATCGCGAGGGGACGAGTCTTGAAAACGCGTACGCTCCAGAGCCATTTATCGATGCGTGAGTCTTCCATAGATAGCCGCGGGTCTTGAAATTAAAGGGGGCCTTTTAAGAAGTAATCACGGTTGCCGCTCAGGGACAAGATTTACGGAATAAATAACCTCGCGGGTTGATTCGGCGCGATAATGGACTAGCCTAGTGGCCTAATGATGAAACTTCGCGCACTCCTTGCCTTCGGTTTTGTTTTTTCTGCTATGAATATCTCAGCTCAATCCCCCGCGGCATCCTCCACCGAATTTGCGACAATGGGAGGCGGATGCTTCTGGTGCATGGAGGCGGTGTTTCAGCGCGTTCCGGGGGTGCGGCACAGTGTCAGTGGTTATTCAGGCGGAAAAACTGAGCACCCAACTTACGAGGATATCTGTAGTCATGGCTCGGGTCACGCTGAAGTCATCCAAGTGGAGTTTAGCCCTGCGATCATCAGTTACGAAAAATTGCTCGAGATTTTCTTTGAGGCCCATGATCCCACGACGCTCAATCGGCAGGGAGCTGATCACGGTGACCAATATCGTTCGGTCATATTTTTCCATAATGAGGCGCAGCACCAAGCGGCCCAACGCGCGCAGCAGGCGGCGCAAGCCAGCTATCGAGACGCCATTGTGACTCAGATTGTCCCGCTCAAGAAATTTTGGCGCGCGGAAGACTATCACCAGAATTATTTTAACCAGAATCCCAATGCCGGTTACTGTACTTTCGTAATTAAGCCCAAGGTAAAGAAGCTAGAGAGTAAGGGTGTGATTAAGGCAAATTGACGGGGGCGATCTCTCGGGCGCTGAGGGATGCGGTCGGTGGGGATTCTCTCGGTTAATTACCCTGTCGGAGCACAAGCATGGCCCTCGCTGGACATTCAGGAATTATTCATACACTGGGTGGGATGCCGCCAGACCAGTTAGCGACCGATTCAGGTGCCGTTGTTACAGTGGATTTTATCCGTCACCGCAATGTGCTGCTCGTACGGGCAGACTTAACCCCTTTGTTTACGGATTATTACCTGCATCTGGCGGACCAGCATTTGCGATATCCGTCAACGCAGGCGGCTATTTTTAAAGAGGCGCTCGTGGCTGGTGTGCTCCATGCCGCGGCGCGACCGCTAAATGAGCACTTGGCTTGGTCGCTTAATTTTCAAGCACCGCGGCTCAATGTGTTTCTCGCGATGGATAACGAGGACTGTACGATCACTGGGCGGCTTTTTACGGAAAATGTTAAGGTCGCTGCGCTCAATACCTTCTACAGCGACAATGTGCCACGCCGCGGCGCGGAGACTCGGCGGAGCGTGATTAATTTTATCGGGAATGATCCGTTGCTCGCGGCCACGGATTATTATGCGCAAAGTGAACAATGCCCGGTGCGTTATTTTCATCTCGGGAACGATGATTATGCGCTGCTCGTCTCACATCCTGACTATGATGCGCCCTGGTTTAACGCCGTCGCGGCTGCGGGCGTCAGCGCGCTGGCCCAGGCTGAAATCTTGACGCGGATTGAGCAGCGGCTCTACCGCTGGCACTGCGGTTGCACGCAATCAAAAATTCTGGGCGCGATCGCCCCCGCTTTTCGCGCGGATCCGGTGGGAATTTTTGGCGAGGCGGAATCAATCCGCGTGGAATGTCCGCGTTGTGCCGCTGGTCATCGGCTGACGCGCGAGGCGATGGAGGCCTATTTAGCTGGAGGCTAAGCGAACCGCTACCGATATTTATTCCACCCGCCCTGACCTTTATTGATTATGAGCATCTGGGAAATTATTGGCACGCTGCTGGGCGTTATCGGCGTCGGCTTGATGATTCGCCAGCAGCTCTGGGGCTGGCCGGTTGGCTTACTGCAGGTAGCAATTTACGCGTGGGTGTTTTATGCGGCTAAACTTTATTCCGATGCAATTCTGCAGGTCCTTTTTTTTGTCCTTCAGATCTATGGCTGGTGGCACTGGGCGCGGCGGGGCGTACCGGGCTCGTCCTCGCCGGGAGTACTGCCAGTGACGCAGTTAAGCCCCATGGCGCGAGGAGGCTGGGTGGTCGTGGGCGCTGGCCTGACCGCCGTCTGGGGGTGGGGCATGCATCGCCTGACGGATGCGACTCTGCCGTGGTGGGACGCCTTCATCTTAATTTTTAGTTTAATTGCCCAGTGGCTGCAGGCGCGAAAAAAATTGGAATGTTGGCTGGGCTGGCTGCTCGTGAATACGGTAGCGGTGGGCGTTTATTGGGTGAAGGATTTGCGGCTGACGAGCGGGCTCTACCTGATCTTTTGGTGGATGTCGCTCTGGGGTTGGCGCGAGTGGCGCCAAGGATGCAAGGTCGCCGCATGAAACGGATCGCTTTATTTGGGCCGGAATCTACGGGGAAAACGCAACTCGCGCAGCAGTTGGGCGCCCATTTTCATGCCCCTGTAGTCGCTGAGTATGCGCGTGAGTTTTGGGACCAACACGGCGGGATTACCTTGGCGCATATCCCGATGATTGCGCGCGAGCAATGGCGACGGGAAGACGCGGCCGTAGCGCTGGCGCCGCCGCTCGTGCTCTGCGACACCGAGGCGCTGACGACGGTGCTCTGGAGTGACTTGCTTTACGGCGCCTGTCCGGCGGATATTCGCGCTGAAGCAGAGCGGCGCGCGTTAAATTATACCCTCTATCTCTTGCTCGATGTTGATGTGCCTTTTGCCCCGGATCCGCAGCGCGCTTTTCCTGATCTCGCTGATCGCGCTCGCTGCTTTAATTTATGGCGGGAGGCGCTAGAACGGCGGCAATTGCCTTATCAGTTAATTCGCGGTGCTTGGTCCGCGCGTCAGCAGCAAGCGATCGCGGCGGTTAACCAGCTCGGCTTTTAGGGAAATATGCCCTGATGACTAGTTGGGTAATAAATGAGTGGCGCTACGCGTGGTCCTAGCTAGCTCTGCCTGCGTGACTGATGATTATCTCCAACGCTTCGGCGGTCTCGCTCGTCTCTATGGCGTTGCGGCGCTGCCCCGCTTACACGACGCGCACGTGGCGATTATCGGCGTCGGCGGTGTTGGTTCATGGGTAGCCGAGGGCTTGGCGCGCTCCGGCGTTGGCGCCTTAACCTTGATTGATCTCGATGATGTTTGTCTGACTAACGTTAATCGTCAGCTCCCCGCGC
>Ga0114978_10005446_pt1 | contig 10173 bp, 7 predicted proteins | sample S_140212_EF_Meta_FD_87027 | JGI IMG/M metagenome (GOLD analysis project Ga0114978, IMG submission 87027) | Freshwater microbial communities from Lake Simoncouche, Canada to study carbon cycling - S_140212_EF_MetaG | ecosystem: Environmental > Aquatic > Freshwater > Lake | place: Lake...
CATTTTCCCTATTATTCGCTTCTTAAGATATAATCTTCTTCTTCTAATTCATCCGAGCATTTCCAAGATTGTTCTTTTGTCCATTCGTTCTCGACTAAAAATTTATGATTCGGTGTACATTCTATAGTTTGCCCATTTTCCAAAGTTAATTTAATAACTTCTTTATCTGCAAATTCCGAAGCGGAACAAACTGGTTTGTCCCCTGCTAACGTTTGTACCATATCTCCGATTTTAATATCTTCTATATTTTTATACTCTCCGTCTGACATTAAAATTTTATGTCCTGCGGTAAGACAATAAACGTGGTTCGTACAGATTAAGGGTATCTTTGCTGCAGTAAGATCGAGAGTAATAACTCTAAATAACTTTCGAAGTTCTTTTGCCTTTGCACCCATATCTGCTGCATTATGTCCCTTCATCGCATCAGCTAATTCCTTATCGGTAGAAAGCATTCCTAAAGAATCTAATATCAAAAGAATTTTAGGGGACTCGCCTTTAGCTCTAGCTTTATTTACCATATCAACTAGATTAGCAACGAAAGTTTGAAACTGGGAAACAGTTTTTATTGGTTGGTATCGTAATCTATTTGCATCAATACCAAATTTTAAAGCTCCCGTTTTATCGATAGCCCCTTCAGTATCACAATAAATAATATCATAACCTTTTTTTTGAGCTTCCCTAGCAACATTAAGACATACAAAAGATTTTCCAGTTCCCGGATCTCCCATAAGACCAAAAGATCTAGTATTAGGTATTCCCCCAAAAAGAGATCCCGATATAGACCCATTAAGTAGATAATTACCCGTTGGTATCCATTCATCAACTTCGCTAAATGAATTGTTAGCTAGTAAGGAACCTAATTCAAACCCTTCTATTTTAGATAGCTCTTTATCAAGATCTAAAAAAGAAAAAGGCTTATTTGATTGTGCAATTTGAGATTTAGCCATATTTTTTACTTATTATAGAAAAAATAAATGGTCTTGTTTCGAGATTTAGTGTATTTTTATCCTTTTCCGATCGTATTAATAATCTAATCTAGTCTTTTATTCTTGTCAATATAAAGTTTGGGACTAGTCTTTTTATAATATAAATAAGATCGGTCCTAGTCTTTTATCTTTGATAATATGAAGCTTGGGTTTTGGGTATTAGTCTCTCTTAGATATAAGATCATCCCCGGGTAATTAGATAATTATCTTAGCTGGTTTTCAGATAAAAAGTTTCGGACCCCCTATTTTTTATCCTCTTTAATGTATTTTTTACCATTACAGAAGTTGGAAATCTCTCCTATTATATCTGCTACTTTACCTAAGTCTTCTATATCTTCTTTTTTTAATAGATCTTTGTTTTTGTTAACTTTTTCCCTCAGATCCACCCTCGCATCCTTTAATTTGGCTTTAGAATTAACATCGCAAGCAGTTTGGGGTTCTACCGAATTTAAATCCTTCTGTGCTTCTTCCATTTCCGCTGTAATAGCTTTATCTATTGGGCCAGAACCAGTATGTCTAGCTTTTATTTGGTCTATAAGGACATTTATTTCTTTTTGACGATTTTCCATTTCCTCCTTTATCACGGCATATTGTTCTTTAGTTATATCCACCTCCACTTCTTTATCCTTAGGATCTGGTTTGTAGTTTTTATACCCTGGACTATAAGATGCTAGTATCATAATATAATCCATATATTCTTTATCCTCAATTGGATCTTTTTCGTTAAAATCCTTTTGGGTTACTTTTTCTATGAAAGGCATAGCTTTTACTAGTAGTTCTTTTCTGTATGCTTTTTGGTCTGGGGTAGGGTCTTTTTCCCCATCTATATTATCTTTTCCCGACCATTTCAATTCAACTTCGGCTTGGGTTTCCCCTACAATCATACCTAGATAATAAAATATCCCCATTCTTAACCTAGCTACTTCTTCTTTTCTTTTTATATTGTCCTCTGCTATTTTTTCGTTATCTTTTTCTATCGTTTCCTGAAGTTTTGCCCAATCGTCATCTGACATACCACTAGGTTTTTCCCCTACCACCTCTCTATTCGGTACTTTTTTAGCAGTTATATCATATTTACCTTTGTTGATCTCATTATTCTGTGTGATATCTGTGTTTGCTTTGGCCCTATCTACTTTTAGCTCTTTATCCCTCATGGAAGCATTATTAAGTATCTTTTGTGTTCCTGTTACTCTTAATGATTCCCCGGTTTCGAAATATGTATTAGCTATTCTGTAGGAATCCCCTTCTCCTAGAGATTCTATTCTAGCTTTTTCTAGATCTTTTATTAATTTAAATATTGTTTCTTTTTGCGTTACAAGTCCCTTCTGTACAGTTGGATCGTTCCAGGGATAATCTTTCCATTCGAGTCTATATTTTTTTAGAATATTCTGGCAGTCTTTAAATTGGTCTCTAATTGTTCCGAATGCGTTAACACCTCCGAAACCTTCTACTGCATAAAGACCCGATAAATTACTTCGACATATATCCTCTAAAGCAGACAATTGCGCATTAAATTGATCCCTTGTTGGATAGGGTAGAGATTTTTTAGGATCTTGTTTTTCTAATAATATTTCAAGTAAAGATCTAGGCATTATTTCTTTGATTTGTTTTTCCCTTTTCCTGTGTCATCGGTGTCATCAGGTTTTACGTTTGGTCCTTCTATTTTTTTATTATCGCCCGTTCCAGTTAAAGTATATTGAGATTTTGTTTTGGCTATAAATTCGTTATAAACTTTTAGGTATTCATCTAAGGCATTTTTACCGCCTGAAGCAGAAGTATAATTATCTATTGCAGCTTGTAAATCCGATATACCATCTTTTATCTCATCATACATAACTTTTTTAAGGCCTTCCCCTACTTCTACACTTTTCTTTTCTTTATCTTCCGTATATTCTTTAATATTTGCAGAATATTCGGCCAATGACATTTCTCCAGAATCAATTAAATCCCTTGCTTCCTGTATTTTTATTTTTGCTTCATCAAAATTCTTAAGAAAGGAATCATTCATTGTAGTAGTAAACCCAGAATCCCCTTCTATTAATTTAATTTTATCTGCTCCTTTTGCTCCCAAAGCCGACCAAAACGTATATATAACCCCAGTTTCTGATCCTTTCGCCTCTTCTTTTGGACCTAATAGATATTTTTTAATGTCTTTGTTGCCTTCTCTTAAACCTTTTATTTTTTCAATGACTGATTCTAGTTCTCCAATTTTAGCATCTGATTCTTTCCGTGCTTCCTCTGAAAGTAGGATTTTAATTTCTTTAATGCAAGAGAGAGAAGCCCTAACACACATTTCGGAATTTCTTATTAAATCCTTTACCCTCAATGGATCTATTGGTATGGACCATTCCGCAAGCCAGACTCCCGCTTCTTTTTCTCCTTCATCCCCGTCTTTTTTTAATTGATTCCATGATTTACTTATTAATAATTCCGGGGGGGTAGAATCCGTTGTGAATATAGGTTTTTGGCCTGGCTGATATAAACCTCCTAGTAAAGAAATGACTCCTAGATCATCAAAATTTTCAGGTGGCTTATCATCTTTGAACAAAAAATTAGCTTCGCCCGTATCCTTAACAAACCCCTTAATTCCATTGTAAATACCATCGGTATAATCAGCTAAGTTATCATTTTTTACATCTTTACTTAGAATCCCATTAATAGTTTTTCCTTCTACCTTTATCTCTAAAATTTTTGATAATAAACCTGGTTCTAAAGTTTCAGATCCCTCTTTTTCCTTATCCCTAACCGAGGGAGGATAATTTTTTTCTTTACCTTTTAAACAATATTTAGCAAACTGATAGAGCTTTTCCCATTTAAGAGATGAATCTATTTTACTAAACCCTTCTTTTCCTAGTTTTACTAAATCGCCTTCTGTTATTTTTACTAGATTTACCTGATCGCTTTCTCTTTTTATCTGGCTAAGATAATCAAGAAACCAAGATCCATTCCCAGGTTTCCAAATTTTAGGATCCCCACTATTCTCCTTGGGATCTTCCGATTCGGATTTATCTTTTTTTTTCTCCAATAAAAACTCAGAAAAATTTCTTATCTCCATTTCTTATTATTTTGGTAAATCTTTTCTAATCTGTTCTACCTCTTTTATATATTCTTCTAATTTTTTCTGGAAATCCGGGGTTATCTTAGATGTATCTTCTTTATAATTAGAATCTAAAATTCCTATAGATTTCATAAGCCGTATAGTCGTTGTGAGAGATTCTTTTAGCTTTTTATCATAATCCCCTGTATCTTCTAGCACCGTTCCTTTAGGTAGAACTAAATTCAGTTTTTTCTTTACCGATTTTACAGCTTCAGGATCTTTATCCCCTTCTTTTATTTCTTTGTATTCTTTATCCTTCTCTTCCGTCTTCTCTTCTTCTTTGATCTTAACAGTAGAATTCTTATCTCCCTCTGCTTTATCTATGACATCGGAAATAGATTTAGTAAAAGTTTTTTTAGATGCTTCGTTATATATTTTAAGTTCTTTTTTGGCATCGTCTACGCTTCCCTTAACTATTTTTCCTATCGCAATTTGTTCTTTTTGTTTATCTGCACTTTTGGCATCATTCCAATCTTCTTTTTTGTAATACACTTGTTTTTCTTCTCCATCTTTTAGAGATTTCCAACCGTATGATTCTATTGATTTTTTAGGATCCTCTTTTATTTCAGATTCAGAGTCTTCTACTTTAGTTTTTTCTGCTTCTAAAGACTGTTTCTTTTCTACCTCTTGTAGTGATGTATTAGCAGAACTTAAAGAAGCTAATGATTTTTTTAATATATCGTCTATTTCTTTAGCTACCCCATATTTTATAGCTATCTTAGAAAGAGCATCGTTTAATTCATTTTCTATTGATACGACTGCAAATCTAGAATTTTGTACCTCTTCTGCTCTCTCTGTTCTTTTCTTCTTTTCAAATCCAGAATCGTCTTGTAGAGTTTTTATTATGCCGTCATATTTTTTAAGTGCAGATTTAGCTGCAGATTTCATTTCTGCAAATATGGACTTCGTAGAAAGCTCTGCTGTCTTAGCACGTAGAGGAATTATCCTTTTTATTACCCTTATTCTTTCTTTTTGATAGAGATCTTTTTCTAGAAGTAAATCCCCGATATATTCTAAAGATTCATTTTTCTTTTCTAACTCAGGAATTTCTGTATTTTTTACGTTAGATACCAGATTATCAAGATATGAAATGATCATATCTTTTATTTTCTTTTTTATGTTAAGTAGTTGTCCTTTGTCTTCTGCTAATATTTTATCGTAAGCTTGTTTTAAAAACTCCATAGATTTTTTATATTCATCCATAGAACTCTTAAGCTCTGGTGTTCTCTTAACGACAAGATCTGATATTTTATTTATGGTTTGAACCATAAGTTCTCCCCTTTTTTCATTTTCTGAATTCGATATTGCCTGATAATCTGCTACCACATCTTTATATTGACCTATTCTGGTAACTATTATTCCGTATATTTGAAAAAATATATTTATTACTACATCAATAGATTTTAACTGAACGCCTTCTGCGGAGACTTCATCTTCTTCGAAAATACCACTAAATTGCCTAAAATTTAGGACTGATTTTTTTTGCATATAAAACACTTTCTAGCATTTTATATATCCGTAAGAAAAATTTTATTTATCGATTTATTTAGAGAACTCGTTTAGCCAGAATTCTACCATTTCGTCTAGCATAGTCTCAAAAGTGTATTTGGGAGACCATTCGGTATGTGATTTTAATTTTGTGCAATCCCCTTTTAAATCAACCAATTCTTCTGGTCTTAAGAATTTTGAATCCTGAAGAACGTATTGTTTCCAATCTAGCCCTAATTTACTAAAAACATATTCTACTAGATCTTTTACGGAATGGGATACCCCAGTAGAACAAACATAGTCATCAGAGATGTCCTTCTGTAAAATCATCCACATAGCTTCTACGTAATCTTTTGCGTGTCCCCAATCTCTAGTAGCATCCAAGTTTCCTAGATATAGCTTATCTGTAAGACCCAATTTTATTCTCACTGCTTCTTTACAGACTTTATTAGTAACAAAATTAGTTCCTCTTCTAGGACTATTGTGTATATGTCCTTCTCCTATACCGGCATGAAATGTACCCGATGATGTAGTTATATCATAAAACCATCCTTTATAATCAGTAATACTATCCATTTTTTTGATGGTATTATCTTCTATTTCCAAATGGTGCTTTTCGCCGGGAATGTATCCTTTTTTTATTTTTCCTATAAGAGCTCTATTATACCCAAATTCTCTATTTATCGATCTTGCAGATTTTCCCATCTTTAAATATTTTTCTATTTCTTTGTATTTTTCTATTATATGAGATCTAGAAAAAATGGTATTGCTTTGCAGGTTTATTTGGTATTGGATTTTATTATTTTTTAAAAAATAATTTATATTATATTTTAAATTGTATACCTCTTTAAATAAAAATATCAACCCCATAGCTAACGAAGCAGAATTTGTTTTGAATGATTTAAATTCGTTTTTAGTTTTTGCTTTCTTTAATCCATCACCATTATAATATCCCTTCAAAAAAGATCTTTTAATCTCTAAAGAAGAATTTAAGATTATGCCAGGTATAATTTTTTCGGAATATGTATTGTATATTTTATATTTTTGTATAAATTCTTCATTCGAAAAATAAAATTGATTTATATCTGTTCTCCCAGTAAATCCACTTTTAGATTTAGTCCTTCTAGTTGCTTTTTCCCCATATAGATCAATGTGTATTTTTTCGTAATACTCTAGAACTTTTATATCTTTTTGTGTAATTACCAGAATATTTCTACCTTTACGATAGCTTCCATCTGCAATAACAAATCCCAATAACTCAGCTTCTTTAGGATCTATTGTATCTATAATCTGACTTGAAGGAAGATAATTGACGATAGAAACTTTTTCTCCCATTTTAATATCCTCGAATTTTTTATCCTCCCCGTTTTCCATAATACATTCATGGCTCCCTGTTGCAAAATATAATGACTTTTTAGTGTTTAGCATTATCGGATTTTTATTATCAGTTTCTGCCTTATGCGGATATCCAGATGCATATAGAATATCTACCCAGCCTTCCTTATCCCATATTTTAACATCAACGTCCGGTTCTAGAGTTTGGTATTCTTTTATTTCTTCGTCTATAGTTTTAGTCTCTGAAAGGTTAAATCTAACAACCTCTGATATAGGTTTTATATGTATTTGACCATTTTTTTTAATTATTACTGGCATGAATCCAGCCAATGTTTCATGATTAAATAAAATCCCGTTAGATGCAAACATCCCGTAAGAATTTCTATAATTCCTACATATGTTATACCCAAATACTTTTGCACACCCATACGGGGAAACTGGACTCATTGGGGTTGTTTCCCTCTGATATCCATCATCATCTATATTATTGCCAAACATCTCAGATGAAGAAGCTTGGTACATTTTAATTTTTGGGTTATGAATTCTTATAGCTTCTAACACATTTAAAACCCCGATCCCTGTAGTTTGGGAAGTGTACAGAGGTTGATCAAACGATATTCTAACGTGACTTTGAGCCGCTAGGTTATAAACCTCGTGCGGATCTGATATCTTTAATGCATGAATCAATGAAGATAAATCATTAAGATCCGCATAAATAAGATTATCTTTTATTTTGGAATATACCGAATCTATCCTTGTGGTTTGGGTTTCCGAAACCGAATTTCTTTTTATCGTTCCAAATACCTCATACCCTTTCTCTAGGAGAAATTCTGCTAGATAAGATCCAGATTGCCCATTAATTCCTGTTATTAAAGCTCTTTTCATTTTCTTGATTTTTCATAATTTTCAATAAACCACTTTATAGATTTTCTTAAACCCTCTTCTATAGGGGTAAATTTAAAATCTGGTGCTAATGATCTTATCACTGAATTGTCACTTGGTTTCCTATATTGTCCTTCTGGTTTATTGGTATCCCATATGATCTTACCCTTGTAGTCATATATGTCCGCTATTAGATAAACTAGGCCCTTAATAGAGATTTCATTGGAAGTTGATAGGATCACAGGAGACGCGTCCGTATAAGTTTCTAGTAGTATTTCTACTAATCTAGCTACATCTTCTGAATAGATAAATTCTCTAAGTGGGGAACCACTCCCCCATATGGTAATATCTTCTCCTCTCTCTTTTGCTATGTGAAATTTATGTATTAGAGAAGGAACTACGTGTCCATCTTCTAAGTGGTAATTATCTCCTGGACCGTAAATATTACACGGAATAACACTAAAATAATTTAACCCGTATTGTTCTCTATAAGATTGGATCTGTATATCCGCCATTCTCTTCGCATACGCATACCCGTAATTGGACGGGTGAGGAGGCCCGAGATGTATTTTATCTGGGCTTAATGGATATTCGACCGCATCAGGGAATACACAGGTGGAAGAAAAACAAACAAGATTTTTAATTCCTGCATTTTTAGCTTCTTCTATAATCCCAGTGTTCATCTTAAGGTTTTCGTAAGTGAATTCTGCAGGGTATTCCATATTAGCTTTTACCCCTCCAACTCTAGCTGCACAATGTATTATAGAATCTATACCTTTGTGCAATTCCAGATATTCTCTAATTGATTTTTGATCCAAAAGATTTAAATCCTTCGAAGATATTCTTTTGTATCCATCGGATTTAAATTGGGATCCGACAAGGCCAGTTCCGCCGGTAACTAAAATACTCATTGGGCTTGTTCTGAGTTTTTGCAAAGGGTTCTATATCTATTTGAATAATGGGTATTCCTATAATAATCTATTAACGATAATATATCTTTAGCCTTAATATTTTCAAAAACCCCCCAATTGTGGCCAAAATGTGGATTACTTGACCAGCTATCGTTTCCCCTATAATGTTCAAAATGGTAAACTTTTTCCCCTTGCTTCCACGATACTGAATTTGTTAGCTTTTGGAATCTATACATTCTCTCTTTGTCTTCTGGTCCATATGATATAAAATCTTCGTTTTCACCTCCCCATAATCTATAAATTTCGGTATCGAAAAATATACAATGCCCACATTCCGCAGGGTGTTCTCTTTTTTCGCTAGAAGAATTTATAAAATCTATAGAATAATTCGAATCCCTAAATCCTGTATAGTTAAAGGATTCCAGAACCATAATTTGCCCATTACCCAATTCATAAGGGTATATGACCTTAGACTTTCCTTCTAATATTTCATTTTGACATTCTAAAAAATTTCGGGGATCTAATATAACATCTATATCATAATTAACAACAACTGGTGTTTCTACTTCATCTAACATTATATTTAGATATTTAGTCCTATGAAAAGAATCTTCTTCGTTAACACACCAGTGTTTTATATTGAGATTTTCTAAAGATTCTAAGAAATCCAATCTGGTTTCTCCTGAAGAAGAAGCTTCATATATAAAAACATTAGTCTTAAAATTGGAATTTAAAAATCCCAAAACCGTTTCTGCATTTCTATATCGATCCTTATGCTCGATTTTTATAGGTATAATAATAGTGGTTTTTTCTAAATCTATCATTTCTTATAGTTTAATATATTCAACTAAGGGATATACGAATCTCTTGGATTCTATGAGGTAGTCATACGTTGGACAATATTGGCTGTCTGTTTCTATTTTTTCGGGTAGAAAGCAGATTTGTCTAAATTTTTTATTAATATGTCTTATGGATGCTGCTAATGAGTGTCCTCCCGAAGAGCATGATATGAAAACTTTACAGCTGTTTATTAGATCAGCATAGTGTTTAAGATTTTCTACCTCAATAAGATCAAATCCAAAATTTTCAATAACTGGAAATTTATTACTAGTTATTAATTGGCATTTAGAATTTGGATATTCCCTATTTATAAAATTTCTTATTTCAGATACAAGTAAAGGTATATTATATGTAACCGATTGTGCAGATATATCTATAAGTACATCCACATCATCCATCTTTCGTGGGGTATAGTATATTTTAGGGAATTCATTCTCCGGTTCTACCCCATGCGAGATCTCCCAGTTTTTTATAAAATTGTCAGATTTATTCTCGTAGTATCTTCCGGGTATATCACCAAGGACCCATTCTACTTTCTTCTCCCCTTTTATATATGGATTACACATCCACACTAGATCTTTTATTTCCTGATTTTTAAAAGGGGCATCGGGTAAAAGATAAACGTCATATCCCA
>Ga0114978_10005448_pt1 | contig 10170 bp, 9 predicted proteins | sample S_140212_EF_Meta_FD_87027 | JGI IMG/M metagenome (GOLD analysis project Ga0114978, IMG submission 87027) | Freshwater microbial communities from Lake Simoncouche, Canada to study carbon cycling - S_140212_EF_MetaG | ecosystem: Environmental > Aquatic > Freshwater > Lake | place: Lake...
ATCATTATCTAAACTAATTGTATTGGGTATAAACCCATAATTAAATTGGTATTTAAATGGAGTGTTCATCACACGATTGCAAATAAGAAGTTTTTGGTTTTTTTCGTATTCGTATTTAATATGTGAATTTTTTGATATTTCAATAAATACGTCAACTGTAATATAAGGCATTGTAATTAATATATAGCTATATAATATGTATTGCAAAAAAAATAATTTTGTTTATATTTAACGCATTTGTATTTTCAAGTTAAGACGGTTTAAGAAATATATATAAATATTGATGTTCATATGCACATTTTACCAAGTCAATTTTACCGTGCAAAATAAATCCAGAGCTTTGAGCTATATTTAAAATATGGTCGATGCTCTCCATATACAAAACTTGTTCGTGTTTACGCACCCTTCCGTCATCAAATTTAAATTTTTCTTCAAATTTAGCAATATTGTTACCTTCATCCAAATTAAAATTTGAATTATACGCAAATTCGTTAAATTTAATCTTTGTTTTAGTAATTCTTTCCTTTGCATATTTTTGAGGAGACACAATATACAATGGATTTCCTGGAGGCAAAATAGGGTCAAATTTATTTCTATCGACCAAATGAACAATTAAATAACCTCCGGGCATTAACCAATCCATACAATTATCAAAAAATATTCTCTTATCATTAAAATAATAAATTGTGAAATATAAACATAGAATATGTGTAAATGTATTGTGGGGAAATTCTTGTTTGTTTAAAGCATCTCCAATAGAAAATTTATACTGTGGAAAATTTTCCTTAGCTTTTTGTACCATAGACGGCGAAATATCTATTCCAACAACATTTAAATCCTTTTCAGCTAATTTAGCAACGTGATGTCCCGTTCCAGATCCAATATCTAAAATAACGCTTTCACTTGTAGGACTGGTTTTACTTATTATATTCATAGTTTCATAATCATCTTTTAAATTATTGTAGACCAAATAATCATAAATGTTAACATAAAAATTGTCGTAAATATCGTTTCCTGTTTTGAAGAGAAATTTATTATTTTGTTCATATCCTTCTTTACTTAATTGTCCATTTATAGATTTAAAAAATGCAATAATAATCAACATTGCTGCAATAAATAAAAGTATTTTGCCAAAATTAGACATATTTTTGTAAAGATTTGTAATTGATTTTATCGAGTTATTAATTTTCATCTATATGTATTGTTGTTATTTTTTTTGTATATTTTTTGTATATATGACCGATTCAGAAATTAATGATATAAGAGGAGCTAGAGATTTTAAAGGAATCTCATTTTCAAAATTTAAAAAAACAGATACAAAAAAAGAATTGCTAAATAGTTTAATTAAATCTAAAATTGAACCTGCTTGTTATTGGAGTGCTGAGTTAATATGTTCTGGACATTATAGTGATATTTGGGAAACAGTTTTATATTTTTATAGCAAATATATACATTTAGGAAATCCTAAAATAGCGATTTATCTTGAATTAAGAATAAATAATTTTAAAGGTATAATTATTAACGGCTATTCTGATAACGAATTAAGGATGCGAAATAATGATAAAATACGAAAGTTGTTTTGCGAAATAATGTGTGTTTTATGTGATGCCAAAAGAAAACATAGTTTTGATAATATTAAAATAACAAAAGAAGATTTTGATATGACTCAAATGAAAGATAGATTTAAAGCACCTAATGTAAGTTATGCCGAAGACTGTTTTATGAAAGATGACCCAAAAGAGCTTTATGTGGCTATCAATGAATTAGCGTATAATATTTCAAGCGATGGTAAAAATGTTATAAATGCGTGTTATTGGATAGAATGGATTAGCGAATATGAAACGATTTGCAAAAATAAAAAGGAAAAATGTAAATGTGAACGAAGACCTAAAATGCCGGTTGACAGTAAAAATCAAATGGATATTATTTGGATTGTTTGGGATATTTTTTTAACAGAAGCTTTAAAGAGAGATAAATTAGTTAATAAAGTAGTTCACTCATTATTAAGTTTATTTACGTTAAAATATACAATTGGTTGCTACAGAAAAAGAAAGTATATTTTATATTTTGTGGTTTCTCTTTTATGTGAAAATATAACAAATAATGAAGAAATTATTAGAAATAAACAAAAAGAGGTTATTACAAATGTGATAAAAAATATAGACCTTGTTTATAAACAAATAAAAAAAAATGAAGAATCTCCTGGAACAGATTATATGTTTAAAAATATTAAATCGACTAATTTAGAAAAAACTATTGAGAAGTTAGAAAAGATGAATACGTTTGGAGAGACATTTATTCCCAGAATTTAGTTGGAATTTCGGCAACAAGTGTAATAATTAAATAATTAAATAATTAAATAATATATAATGCCAAAAACATATAGAAGAAAAAGAGGCGGAACTACTCGTAAAAATAAACCATCATCCAGAGGATCTATGAAACACTTTGAATCAGAAGTAACTGTAATATTTTTAGAAATGCTTTTGTTAGTTAAATTGTTTCACTGGAAAACACATAGTTATGCTACACATAAGGCAACAGATGAATTATACACTGCATTAAATGGTCACATTGATAAATTTATCGAAGTTCTTTTAGGTAAAACAGGATCAAGAATTAATTTAATGCAACAGACTATAAAAATAGAAGATTTGGATTCTCAAGAAAAGTTAAAACAAAGAGTAGAATCGTTTAAGAATTATTTAGTTAGTTTAACGGCTAATACGGCTATGAAACATATGTCAAACACCGATTTATTAAATATTCGCGATGAAATATTAGGCGATATGAACCAATTCTTATATTTATTGACATTTAAATAATCGAGTGCGAATTTATAATAAAAATTAATATATTTATTTTTATTATAATGGAAAATGCCAATAATATTTCTAGTTCAATATTACAATCAAGTGATACGTATAGTATAGGTAGTTTGGGGTCTGCACCAAGTTCTACAACTAATGGGTCTGGGTTTCTTGATGGAATTAAAAATATTAGTGTTGTTACATGGCTTATTATAATACTTATTTTATCTTTTCTTGGATTAAACATTTTTGTATATTTAGCAAAAGGAACTCAAGATATTACCGGTTTTTTTGGACCTTTATTACAAAAAGTATTTGGTTATACTGCTTCAGTAACCGGACAAATAGTTGATGTTTCTGCTGAAGGTGCGAAAGGTGTTATAAACACGACGGCGAATGTTGCAACGACCGGTTTATCAAGTGTTCAAACTGTGGCGCAAAATGGAACTACTTTAAAGAGTCAACCAGTTCAAAGCACAATGCAACAGCCAGATGTGTTAGCTAATAATACATTAAATAAAGCATTGAATACTTCACAAGGACAAATTCAAGAACAAGATTATGAAGCTAGCGAAGCGTCTAGTTCTGTTCATTTAAGTGGAAAATCAGGTTGGTGTTATGTTGGCGAAGATAGAGGGTTTAGAACGTGTTCTCAAGTTGGAGATAGTGATATGTGTATGTCTGGTGATATTTTCCCGAGCCAAGAAATTTGTGTAAACCCTAATTTGAGAACTTAAAATAATTAAACTATATACACTCTTATGTTTTATATTTTGCGAGAGTGTGTAAAATTAATTTAAATTAAATCCGGTTACAAAAAATAGCCCTACTGTAGGTGGAGGGTTCGTCCCATAATTTCCTGTAATATTTTGAACAAACGTAAAAGTATAGTTTCCTGGTCCAGTAATAGGTATTGTAAATGTGTTCAGAGTCCAAACCCATGATGAGGGGTCAATTGTAATTGTTGCATTAAAAACTTGCACATTTAATGCATCATACACATAAATCTGTATATTATTATTGCTTGCCTGGTAAGTAGCGTATGAGCTGGCTGGATTTGAAGGTGCTGTATAAAATGATAGTTCAACTGGACAAATAGTAGTAGTAATGTTAATTGTTTGAGATATACTTGCAAGTACACTAGTAGGCTCATTAATGACATTTCCGAGAAATCCAATATAGGTATTAACACCTGAAGGCAATGTTGGATTCAAAGTTACAGTGCTGAAAATTATATTTCCATCACATATATATAGTGAAAACAAATTTGAAGCGCTGCATGTACAATTTGAAAGCCAATTTGTTAGATTAGTATTATTAGTTTGCGGATTCAGCGGCGTAAATAATTGTTCAAAAGTATTAGGAGTACTTGTGGATGGGCTAGTAAAATAACCATTTAAAAAATTAGGTACTGACGTTGTTACCAGAATTGTATTAGATGGCAATGATTCAGTATTATAAGATATAGCTGTTACGTAAAAAGAATTATTACCACAAACTAAATTAAGTGTAATAGTTGTTACCGTATAAGAAACTGTTGTAACTATTATTCCATTTTGATAAATATTAAAAGCCGAAATAGGAAAACACTCGTTATTAGGGGTACTCCACGAAAGTGTTGCTGTTGAATTAGTAGAAGAAACTAATGTTAAAACAGGAGCTACTGTATCTAATGGAACAAATGTTGTAGTAATAATATTAGACGGCAATGATTCAGTATTATAAGATATAGCTATTACGTAAAAAGAATTACTGCCACAAACTAAATTAAGTGTAATAGTTGTTACCGTATAAGAAACTGTTGTAACGATTATTCCATTTTGATAGATATTAAAAGCCGAAATAGGAAAACACTCATTATTAGAGGTAGTCCACGAAAGTGTTACTGTTGTATTAGTAGAAGAAACTAATGTTAAAATGGGTGGTGCTGGTGTAACAGCGCTAACCAAACCCTTATAACCTTGAGGCCATTTGTTTAAGCTATTGCTCATTGTAAGTCGGTTTCTAGGATACCACGTTTGTAGGCTAGGATTCCAGCATAACTCCGTAATTGGTCCAGGAACGTCGGAACAGTAATTAGGGTAACACTGTTGAGTTTTTGTTGTCTGAATAACTTCTCCTGTGCACGGATTTACATAAGCGTTACAAACTAGATTGCCTCCATCCTGTAAACTATTAGATGAACAATCAAACGGGTTCGGAACATTGGATTGATAAGGTCCAGATGGATTATTTGGAGCTCCTACAATTTGGTTAGGATATGGAATGTTGGTGTAATTAACTCTTAATAAACTAGAAGTATTAGGGTTCGTATATGTTTGGCTTTGAGTTGCATAACATTTTCTGCGGGTAGGTCCAAATCCCTTGGATATTTGAGAATATTTTTGGCTTTTTGTTAAATTTGCAGAATTATTTTTATATTGTAAAACATTACCTTTTGACATCATTTGAGTTTGTTGTTGAGCGGCGAGAGGTGTCGCATACTGTTTCGTTAAAGGTATATAGACAGTATCATTAGGATTATTAGATGCATTTATATTAGTACATTGATTTTGAACCCTTGACCATACTCTTGGAGGAATTGGGTTATAATTATACGAATTTGACATCTTATATATAGATTATTTATTTATTTGGTAAACAAATAATCAAAAATTAAATTGTAGAATTGCTGTTTTATAATTGAGTATATTTCTTAAAGTTTATGTTTGGCTATACCTTTTTCAAAGGTATATTTTTAAAGGTATATTTTTAAAGGTATATTTTAAAGGTATATTTTTAAAGGTATATTTAATTATACATATCATTAGATCCATTGAAGAACCATCGTAAAGATAAATAGTTTGCATCTTTTATATTCATACCATTGGTTCCAATCATTTGTGTATTAGGTCCGCCATTAACTAAATTTTGTATAGCGGCAGTTCCTAAAGCGTAGTTATAATACCATAAATTAGAAATGTATCCATTAAATCCGCCATTCATAGCAACATATACATCACCATAGTTTTGTTTAGGAACACCAGATAATTCTAAACTTCTAACAATAGTGCCATTTACATATATGTCTAAAGTCGTATTTTTACATCTAATAATTACATTAAACCATTTATTCAATGGGATGTCTGGTATAGTTATTTCTTCATTCACATCATTATATGTATTCATTAAAAAAACCAATTCATTTGTGTTTGGAGCAATATACAAACCTGGAGCATTGTTTGGGTAATTTACACCAGTTGGCTTTAAATTACTATTTCCTTTGTGAAAAATGTGCTTGAATTGGCCTGTATTGCCACTATTGTAAATACTATTAATGTATAACCAAATAGACCAAGTAAATTCAATACCATCGTTTGCATTAACAGATCTGTATATAGTAACCGAACCATTATTGCTAGGATCTTGCGGGAAAATAATCATTTGACTTGCATCAATCATACCATCTAGTAAATGTGGAGATTGGCTGGGTTTTAAAAAATAAGATAATGCTGAAATACCTACTCTTAATAATATGACAAAAGCAAAAACTATTAAAATTAAAAATGCGAATTTTGCTACTAAACTATTTGATTCTAAAAACTCTTTAGTTCCAAAAGTTCCTTTATTTGTAGAAAATGAATTAAAAGATCCGTTATCACTCATTTATATATTAATTAAATAAGAAAAATTTATATAGTAACACTACTTTGTGTTGTTCCATTTTCTATTAAAGAAAGTTGAACTTGATAAGCGTTAAACATACTAGACCAACTTGAGTAACCTTGTGTATAAATATTCCAAACTTGTTGAGGGTTTAATGAATTAGGGTAATATTGAAATTTTGATGTCCAGCCATTAAATCCTCCGGCAGGCGTTACATAAATATTAGAATTATTGTTAACACTTGCCACTCCAGGCAATAAACACGTGCGAACTAATTTACCATCTATATAAAGATCCATTGTTCTTCCATAAATACTGACAACTAAATTAACCCATCTTTGAATAGGTATATTCGCTACACTACAAGTATGCACAACTGTATTTCCGCCTGTGGTGGTAGGTTGTTCATTAATTCCTGGATAACATCCTAAAGAAACATCAATATTGTTTTCGATTCCTCCTAAAACAACCGCTGGACAAGGATCTAATCCATTTACTCCTGAAACAGACCCCCCTCCAGTACCACTCTGTGATCCCATTCTTCCAAAAATAACCTTAGGTTCACCATAACGATAATTCCAATCATTTACATAAAACCAAATAGAATATGCAAAATTACTAGATGGAGTACTAGAACCATTTGTTGCTAAAGAACTAGCAGATATAGTTGACGCAGTTTGTCCACTTTGCATAGTTTGCAATGTATATGGATCTGATAAAAATGCTCTTAATATCATAAATATTAAAACAACTACTACAATTATTATAACAATACTTAAAGGACTCATCGTATAATATAGATTTAGAAATTTTCTATTAAATTTGTTATTTTAATTCAATATAAAGATTATACAATAGATTTTTTCAAAGTGGCTATATTGTTCTTAACGATAGTTACGTTTGATTCATCTGTAACGGGCGGATCTCTATTTTTTATCATACTGTATAAATAATAAATATTGTTAGTTGTTAGTGGCTTTTTAAAATATACCACATTACAGATTCCTCCATTTATACCATTATCTTCACCAATAGTTAAATTGTCAAGTGTATAATAAGGAACAACGCCTATATTAGATTTAACTAATTCGCCATTTAAAAATATATCTAAAACTCCTCCATTGTAATTAATTATAATATTATTCCATTTTTGCAGCAAAAAATTTGTTTTTTTATATAAAATTAAGTTACCATTATCATCTAGATCAACTAATTTATTATTCGAACCTTTTACATCCATAGTGACAATTAGTGCATTTTTTTCAGCGTTATAAAGAATATTTGGTTTATTTCCAAAATTTAATAGAGAGGTGAATTTAGAATATGACGCATTTGTATTTGGTGGAGACGAATCTAAAAAAATCCAAAATGAAATAGCGTATTGATAATCAAACTGGTCGCTTCCATTTAGTTCTGCATATGTTCCTAATGGATATAAAAAATTAGTATAAACAGGTTTATTAACTAACAATTTTCCTCCTTGCAGATTTATAGCATTAAATAAATACGGAATAGCTAAATAAGCTATCACTAATGCAATAGATAATAATAACATAATTATTGAAGTCATATTAGTTGAGTTATACTGCCCTGTAGCAAATTGAATTATTGAACTAAACAGATCATTAAATAAACAAGGAATGTATAAAAATGAGTTCTTGATAAAATCAAAAAATCCATTCTTGTTAGAATTTCCATTAGGTAGTTTTACATTGATTGTTCTATAAATTAGTGCTAGAACAATAACCACAATTAAAATATTTAATATTAGGCTAAGTATGCTGGATTGTCCTGACAAATTTTGAATATTATATACTAACCAATAAATAATTAAACCGGACATAATTAAACCAAATAACACTAATAGCGATTTTTTAAATAACATCATTTTATTGATGTTAAGCGATTTGTTTGAAAATTCTGGAAATAAATTAACAGTTAACATAGTTGTCCAAAGAATGCACGTTATTAATATTAAAATCATAACTGATGCCGATGCAGTTTTATCTGATAAAAATCCTCCTGGATAGGTTGAAATCGCTATTGTAATTCCTATTAAAAATATAACAAATAAAATACTTCCCCATACAGAAAATTTTGAAAAATTATCAAGAAAATTACCATTTGTAGTAGTTCCAGAAAGATTAGTCATTCCAGGTAAAGTTAAAATTATAATTAGATATAGGAAAGCAAATATAGAGAGAATAATTGTTAAAAGAAAAGAAAATCCAAACGATTTTTGAATATACCCTCCTGGATCTGTAGTATAATAAATAATAAACATAGTAATTAAACAAAGAAATAATATAATCGATTTAATTCTTTCGTAATTTACATTAAATTCACTAAGGTAATCTGTTTTAAAACCTTTGTAAAATGCTAACCCTGCAAAAAATATTGTAATTGGTAGAATAATATTAGCATAACTATTTATTGTATCACTTGGCATAAATCTAAAAAATAAAATTAAAAAAATAGTGTATAATACTACATAAGTAACATTACTTAATTGTAGAATTAATCCTTTTAAATCTTTAAAATTTGGCAATAATGTAATGCAAATAATAAGAACTAATAATGCAAAAAATACAACTATCATAATATTTGCAGCCGCTTCTTGGACAGATTTAGGAGCAGAGTCGGTTGATAAACCTGTTATAGGCACTTTATAAAGTATTAAAAATGTACATATTATGAGAAATAACATTAAAATTGAAAAAATTATTATATCTGAATTTTTTTTTAAATTAGGTAATATATTTTCTGAATTAGAGGTATTAGTTTTGTCCATATATTACTATAATACAATATTTCTCTCGTTTCTTTCATTTAACATAAATATAATAAAATAATAAAATTATACAAAATGTCATTTACATATTTTCACTTGCAGTTTTTTTACCGTGACAATTTCGGCAAAGGGCTACTAAATTTTGCACGTCATTACCACCACCATATTCTAATCTAACACGATGGTCTATTTCAAACGTATGATCAAGTTGTTTTTCACAATGTCCGCATTTCCATTCTTGTTGAGATGCTACATATTTCTTTTTAGTTTCACTTACAGAACGTTTAGTACCTCCTTTTCCTGAAGATATAATTTTTCTCTCTGAATTACATAATCCAGGATCTGAAATTGGATCTATATTAAATGATTCCATAAAACTTTTTTCGTTATTGTTAGTAAAATCAAATACTGGACTTAACATATCCATTGATGTTTTATCAATTGGCATAAATTTAACCACGTTATTTGCATATAGTAACATATTGCGTCCTTGTTCAGGATTTCTTTTTAAAAGTAAATATATTCCCAGTCCTAAGAGAGAATAAAAAATCATTTTATAATATTTTTTATAACTCATTAACATTTTTGTATATTTTCCATCATTATATGAATTATATATAAAAAATGAGGTTAACCCTAATATAAATATTTCTAATCTCATTATAATATTAACAAATAATATTTTATAAATGTATATTTTTTTGATTTTTTTAATAAAAATATATATTACAATGAATCGGTTATTAGTAAACATTAAATCAACTCAATATTTTCAAAAACAAAAACAACTGAAGCAAAAACTGAAGCAACAACTGCAGCAACAACTGCAGCAACAACTGCAGCAACAACTGCAGCAACAACTGCAGCAACAAATGCAGCAACAACTGCAGCAACAAATGCAGCAACAACTGCAGCAACAAATGC
>Ga0114978_10005451_pt1 | contig 10169 bp, 8 predicted proteins | sample S_140212_EF_Meta_FD_87027 | JGI IMG/M metagenome (GOLD analysis project Ga0114978, IMG submission 87027) | Freshwater microbial communities from Lake Simoncouche, Canada to study carbon cycling - S_140212_EF_MetaG | ecosystem: Environmental > Aquatic > Freshwater > Lake | place: Lake...
ATGATGATTTCCGCCTGCGGTTGATCGACCTTCAGATCGATCAGCGGAGGGAACGCAAACACGCCGCTCGCGGCCGCCTTCGCTTGAATCTGCTGGGCAAATTCGAGGAGACGCTCCGCATCGGCCGTCGATGCGATGACAAATTCAACGGGGAAATTACTCCCGCCCGGCAGGGCGGACGGCGTTGTCGCAAAAATCTGCATACCGGGAATCGCACTCAATTTTTGCTGAATTTCCGGCATCACCTGGAAGACGCTGCGGTCGCGCTCCGAGCCCGGCTTTAGCACCATGCCGCCAAAACCGTCGGCCCCACCGACCGCGCCCGCCGCGCCGCCGAACGTGAGCAGAAAAGAAAAGTCCGCCTCCTTCGTCCCGAGGAAAGCGGTCTCGACCGCCTTGGAATAAATCATTTTCTGATCGGTCGTGGCGTTCGCCGAACCGGTCAGAATTCCAAAAATAACGCCCTGGTCCTCGGCCGGGGCCAACTCGGCGGGTGAAAACATGAACATGATCGGCGTGAGCGCCGTCACCACGAACCACACCAAGTAGACGGCAGGACGGTGGCGCAGCGTGCCATCAAGGACCCGGCTGTAAGCATGACGTACCGAGTCGAATCTGCGGTTGACGAACCCTGGGAAGCCTTTTTCGGCGTGATCGCCACCGCGCAGAAGTTTCGCCGCCATCATCGGCGAGAGCGTGAGTGCCACGATGCCGGAAATCGTCACGGCTCCGGCCAGCGTGAGCGCAAACTCGCGGAAGAGCGAACCCGTGAGGCCACCTTGAAGACCGATGGGCGCGTAAACGGCTGCGAGGGTGAGCGTCATGGCGATCACCGGTCCGACGAGTTCGCGCGCACCCAGGAGCGCGGCGTCGAGCGGTTTGAGGCCGTCCCGCAAGTGGCGTTCGACATTTTCGACGACGACAATCGCATCGTCCACGACAAGACCGACCGAAAGAACGATAGCCAAGAGGGTCAGCAAATTGATCGTGAAACCAAAAATCTGCATGAGAAACAGACCCCCAATGAGCGAAACCGGAATCGCGAGAATGGGTACAATGACCGAGCGCACCGAACCGAGGAAAAGAAAGATCACGACCACCACGATCAACAGCGTATCGATGAGCGTCGCGGTCACTTCGTGAATGGCGTTGCTGATGTATTTGGACGCATCGTAACCGATGCGGGCTTCGAGGCCGTTCGGAAGATCTTTTTTGACCGACTCCAGTTCGGCGCGGGCTCGTTTGACGACGTCGACGGTATTCGCCTGTGGCAATGGGAAGATGCCCATGAACACCGCCGTCTGGCCAGAATAGCGCACCTGCGTGTCGTAGTCTTCGGACCCGAGCACCACATCGGCGATGTCTTCGAGCCGAATCGTGGTGTCGCCGCTCTGCCGGATGACGAGGCGCTTGAACTCGGCGGCCGAGTGCAAATCGGTGTTGGCCGTGAGATTCACCTGCACATAGGCACCCTTGGTCGACCCGATTGCCGCCAGATAATTATTGGAAGCCAAGGCGGCGCGAACCTGGGACGGACTGATATTGAGCGACGCCATGCGCTCGGTCTTCAGCCAGATCCGCATGGCAAACGTGCGCGCGCCGAGGATTTCCGCCCGCTGCACGCCGGGCACGGCCGACAAACGAGGTTGCACGACTCGGATCAAGTAATCGGTGATCTCGCTCTGCGAGAGAATGTCCGAGGCGAAGCTCAAGTAGGCCGACGCAAATTGTGAATCCGCCGACTGCACGCTGATCGAAGGAATCTCGGCCTCGGGCGGAAGGTCGTTGCGGACCTGATTCACTTTGGCGCTGATCTCGGCGAGTGCTTTCGTGGGTTCGTAATTGAGCTTCAGTCGCGCGCTGATGAACGAAAATCCTTGTAGGCTCTTCGACTCGACATAGTCGATCCCATCGGCCGCGGCGATGACCCGCTCGAGCGGTGTCGTGATGAAACCGCGCACGAGCTCGGCGTTGGCGCCGACATACACCGTCGAGACCGTGACGGTGGCGTTGTCACTCCGCGGATACTGGCGGATATTGAGCGAACGGTAAGCCTGCAATCCCGCGATGATGATCACGAGATTGACCACAATCGCGAGGACAGGACGCTTGATAAACAGGTCGGTGAAGGAAGATTTCATGGTCGGTGCAGGCACACGCAGCAGAGGCAGGGCGCAACGAACGCGCTTAGGAATTAGCCGGTTTCGGCGCGAGTTCAGCCTTAGGAGCGAGGGCGTTATCGACGATGACGGACATACCGGGACGGAGCTTGAAGATCCCGGTTGTGACGACCCATTCCCCGGGCTTCAGGCCGGCAACGACCGTGACAAAATCGCCGCGAGCGGTGCCGACGCGGATGAACTGTTGGCGAATGGTTTTCTCGGCCGCGCCGGTCTTCGCGTTTTTCCCATCGGTGATCACAAACACCGAATCACCGTAGGGGGCATGGAGAATCGCCGTGGATGGAATGACGAGGCTGGATCCGGTTGACGGCAGGAGCACCGCCACGGAACCGAACATGCCGCTGCGGAGTTTGGCCGCAGGATTGGCAAACGTCGCCTGAATGCGGATATTCCTCGTGACCGCATCAATCTCCGGCGCAATCGCCGTGATCTTCCCTGGAAACGTCTCACCGGGCGACGCATCCGTGGTGAGGCGCACGTTCTCGCCCACTTTGAGCGACGCGAGGAATTGCTGGGGCAGCGCAAAGTTGGTATAAATCGGGTCGACCGTCTGGAGCGTGACGATCGACTCGCCGTCCCTCAGAATTTGGCCAAGTTGCACCAGCCGGATACCGAGCCGTCCGGTAAACGGAGCGCGAATGCTCTTCTTGGCGATCACCGCCCGAAGATTGTCCGCGGCGGCGGCGGCTTGCTTCGCCTGCGCTTCGGCCGCATCGAGATCGGAGCTGGCGTTGGTGCCCTTCTCGCGCAATTCGCGAGCGCGGCCAAGATTGATTTTTGCCAAGTCAGCCACGGACTCGGCCGCGCGCAATTGAGCACTTTCCGTGCTCACATCGAGCTGTACAAGCAAATCACCTACCGCGACATTGGCACCCGACTCAAAATTAATCGAGACCACTTTTCCGGGCACTTCGGCGCCGACCATGACGCCCTGCACCGGAGCCACGGAGCCGTTGGCGGTCAGGACATTCTCCCACGTTTCTTCGGTGGCGGCTTGGGCCGTGACCGTTTCGGGCGGAGGATCGAAGGCTGCACCCGCCGCACCCATCGCAGCGAACTGCAGTTTCTTGGTGCCGCCGAGCGCGACGATCACAACGAGCAGACCGAAGACGGTCGCGATGTAGACAAAAATTTTCTTAATCATGGCAGTTAGGTTTGAGCGTGAAGAATTAGAGAGCGTTAAGGCAGGGAGCAGCCGCCACCGTGGCGGGACCGCCGACCATTTCAGCGGCTTGGGTGGAGATTTTGGTGAGCAAGCGGACGAGCGTCTTGCGCTCGGATTCGCTCAAGGTGGTCATAATCTGGGCTGTCGTCCGGAAATGGCCGGGCAGAAAATCTTGCAGAAATCGTTCCGCCTTCGCGGTGAGGCGGACGGACATCATACGACGGTCGACGGGGTCAGGTTCCCGTTTCACGAAGCTGTCGCGCTCCAAAGTATCGATCAGGCCCGTCATCGTGGCCCGCGTGACATTCGCTCCTTCGGCCAACTCGGCCGGAGTCCGCGGACCATCCCCGCACGGCTTCGCGCCGGGCGATGCGGTCGCCGGCAAATGCACGCTGCGCCACAACAGCATCAACACACAGAACCGTCCTTGGGATATTCCGTGGGCATCGAGATTCCGCTGGGAAATACCAAACGCGTCGTCGCCCGCACGCAGCAAATGGAGATAGGCCTCGGCCGCCGACGGATCGAGATCAGGAAAGTCCTTCGCTGATTCAAGCAAACACTCGTAGCGAGGAAGGTCTTTGAGCAGGAGAAGCGGCATCAGAAAATAAAGTAAGGCGGCAGACAGTTAGGTGGCTAACGATGATTGCAAGCGTTGAACTGACCATCGCGTTTCCCTGCAAAATTTCCGGATAAACGTCCCCTCCTGGCGTCCCGCGGGAGATGCTCGATCGGCAGCAACGCACTGTAATTACATCTGCGAACCAGACGATGAAAAGGCCCGCCGATGAAGGCGGGCCTGAGGATTACGGCGGAAAAGCCGGCGCACTAGAGCGCCTGAGCGGCGGCCACGACAGCCTCGGTCGTGATGCCGAGTTCCTTGAAGATCGTCGGAGCCGGCGCACTCAGACCGAAGCGATCGATGCCGACCACTTTGCCGTCCAAGCCGACGTATTTATGCCAGAGCACGGTGACACCTGCTTCGACCGCGATGCGCTTGCGGCACGACGACGGCAGGACGCTCTCGCGATACTGAGACGACTGGCGATCGAAGCGTGAAGTGCAGGGCAGCGACACGACGCGCGTGCCGGCGCCGAGGGTTTTGGAGGCGGCGACCGCGAGTTGGAGTTCGCTGCCGGTCGCGATGAGGATGTGGGTCAGCGGCGCAGATTCTGGCACGGCAATATAGCCGCCCTTGAGCACGCCCTCGCGACGGGAGATCACCGGGATTTCGTTGAGCGTCGGGAGATTTTGGCGGGTGAGAGCGAGCAGCGTCGGGCCGTCGGTGCGCGCGAGCGCAGCCGCAAAGGCACCGGCGGTTTCTTCGGGATCACCGGGGCGGATGACATCGAGATTGGGAATTACGCGGAGCCCGGAGATGGTCTCAACGGGTTGGTGCGTCGGTCCGTCTTCCCCGACGCCGACGGAATCATGCGTGTAGATATAGACGACCGGGAGCTTCGCCAAAGCCGCGATGCGCATCGCTGGACGCGAGTAATCGGCAAACACTAAGAAGGTCGCGATGCTCGGACGAAAGAGACCGTCGTAGGCAACGCCGTTAGCGATGGCCGCCATACCGTGTTCGCGGATACCGAAGCGGATGTTGCGACCGGAGCGATTGGTGTCGTCGAAATCCTTCTCGGCAGCGATGTAGTTGAGCGTCGAACCGTAAAGGTCCGCACTGCCGCCGATGAGCAACGGCAGCGCGGCCGCGAGCGGCTGCAGGACGTCGCGACCGGCCGCACGTGTCGCAAGCTTCGCATCGCCGGGGAACAATGGAATTTTCTCCAGGAGCACAGCGGCGCTTGGAGTCGTATCGCGCGAGTCGAGGAGAGCGGACTTCTCGGGATTCGCCGCGCACCACGCTTTGTAAGTTTTGTGCCACTTGTTGCAGGAGCGCACGAGGCGGTCCTTGTGTCCGGCGAAGTAAGCGCGGACATCGTCGCTCACGAAAAAATGCTGGTCGGCGGGGAGGCCGAGCGCCGCACGGGCGGTGGCGGAAAACTTTGCGCCGCCCTCTCCGTGGCCCTTGGCGGTGCCCTGCACTTCGGCGATGCCTTTGCCAATAATGGTTTTGGCGATGATGAGCTGGGGTTTCCCGCTCTGGCTCCGCCTGGCCCGGTTGAAGGCCTGGAGGGTTGCGGCGAGATCGTGTCCGTCGATCGTTTGCACATCCCACGCGATCGCCTTGAAGCGCTGCGCCACACTCTCGCTCTGCGTCTTGATCGCCATCGCATCGAGGGTGACGTCGTTGGAGTCGTAAATGAGGATCAGGTTATCGAGTTTCTGGTGGCCGGCGAAAGCACACGCTTCCATCGCGACGCCTTCCTGCATGCACCCGTCACCCGCGAGGGCCACGACGTGATAATTAAATAGCTCGTGTTCCGGCGTGTTGAAACGCGCGGCAGCCATCTGGCCGGCCAACGCCATCCCGACCGCGTTCCCGATCCCTTGGCCGAGTGGACCGGTGGTCGCTTCGACGCCGGGGGTCTCGTGAAACTCCGGATGGCCGGGGGTCGTGCTGTGCAGCGCGCGAAATTTCGCCACCTGCTCGATCGGCAGATCGTAACCGCTGAGGTGGAGCCAGCTGTAGAGAAACATCGAACCGTGACCACCTGAGAGGACAAAACGATCGCGGTTGAGCCAGCGTGGTCGCGCCGGGTTGTGTGAAAGCGCGTGCCCGAAAAGCACGGCGCCAATCTCGGCGCAGCCGAGGGGCAGGCCGAGGTGGCCGGAGGAACAAGCATGCACGGCGTCGATCGCGAGGCCGCGTGCTTGATTGGCTGCTTTAGCAAGGAGAAGCGTCTGTAGCGTCATGGTGATTGAAAAAAGAAATATCTTTAGCGAGCGCACTCCCTCGCGGGAAGCAGAATTTGGACCGATGACGGGGATTCACGAACGCGTTTCTCGCCGGTCGCGAAAAAACGGAGGCAGGTCCATCGCACCGATGCGCCACCGATGCGCCATGACCTGTTCAACCCCACAAAAAAACGGCACAGCGTATAGCTGTGCCGTTAATAATGGACCGACTAAACGGTCGAGAAAACGAAACTCTTTAGGCTTTCGTCTTCTTGGCGGCCTTGACGGCCTTCTTCTGAGCCGGGGTTTTCGCCGGGGCTTTTTTGGTCTGCTTCTTGGAGTTTTGTGATTTGGCCATATGATTTATCTAGGACTAATTACCGTCGTTAACTAAAGGGGACCTCAGGTCCGGACGACGGCGTCCAGGCGCGATACTGGGCTACTGATCCACCTACAACACCTGCTGTTTCATTCTGATTCTGAAGAACAAGCAAGGCGGAATCCGCACAGAACCGCAATCCGCGCGGATCGCTATTCCGTCTGCTCACCTTGGCATGATTGATTTCTAAAACTCAACGACCGCCGTGGACGAGTGTTTCTTTCGTCGCTAGTTCGTAACTGATCTTGCCCTCCATGACCTCGCGGAGTGCGGTGTCTTCTGGGGAAAGTTTCTCGAGAGATTCCACCAACGCGCGGTTACCACGTTTCAGCTGCTTCACCCGGCGAGAAATGACGTTCACGAGAATGTTCGGGTCATCGATCATTTTTAATGCGGCCTGCAGATAATCGTCTCTCATGATTGCAATACCTCCCAAGGAACTTGCGGGGCACCCACCGGAGTGGCGGGACCTATCGCAGTGTCAGATTTTCGGATTCGTTCTTGGATGGGAGAAACACTCAATCGCTCGCGTGCTGGGAACACGACGCCTATTCTTTCCACCGTAGCCCAGCTCCGATAACTCCTTATTCCGACAGTATCTTGTAATGATCATAACGCCCAACGCGCGCGGAGCCGAGGGTGATTCCGCCGCCACAATCTGGCCGCGAAAAAATATTCCTCAATTAAGGCTCCTCTCCCGCAGCGACCTTCTTCACAGTCATTGGCTCAAATGAAAAAGACCTTTTCTCTCCACGCGCCCGGCAAAGCGGATGCCCGTGTTGTCGAGTCCATCAAGCACGACGTGCGCAAATACGTGAAACGCGAACGCCGCAAGACACTGCCCGAGGGATTCGATCTGTGGGAGTTCGCTTGCCGGGTCGGCGCGAGCGCGGCCACGGCCGAAACGCAGCTTTTAAATGAGATGGGGGCCGCCATCGACCTCGTCGTGACCGCAGGCGCCTCGGAAGTCTACCTTGAGATTACCGCTGTGCCCGCGCACCGTATTCCGCACGTGACTGCTCCCGTAGTGGCCAACCAAACATCCCTGCCCGCCGCGCCCGTGAGCCCGGCGTTGGCCGTGAGCCCGGCGTTGGCCGCGCCTCAATCGTCTTGATGCTGACGGTGCCGAAACGGTTTTTGTCCTTCGGCTTTCTGTTTCCAACTTGGTCGGCTGGCGAGCGCGCTTGGCTTACGCAGTTTCGGGGCGCCGGCCGTTTTCTCCGCTTTGAGTTTCCGATACGCGTCGAAACGCGCCGCCGCTAATGCGCCGCCTGCCAGCGCCGCGCGCACCGCGCAGCCAGGCTCGTTGGTGTGACCGCAGTTGGTGAAACGACAGGTCAGGGCGAGCGCCTTGATGTCCGCGAACGCTTCCTCGATCCCTTCTTCCACACCCCAAAGTTGCAGTTCACGCATCCCCGGCGTGTCGATCACGAGCGCACCAGATGGCGTCTGCACGAGTTCCCGCCGGGTGGTCGTGTGCCGCCCTTTGCTGTCTTTCTCCCGCACCTCGCCTGTCGGTAGCGCGTCCGGATCACGGGCGAGCGCGTTGATGAGACTGGATTTTCCAACGCCGGATGAACCGATAAACGCCACCGTGTGCCCCGGCTTCGCAAACGTCACGGCGAGCGCCTTCAAGCCCTTCCGCGTCGCCGTGCTCGTAATGAGCACCGGCACGCCCGGAGCCAGCACTTCGACTTCGCGCTTCACAGCGTCCGCGTCGTCGCACACATCGGACTTATTCAAAATGATCACCGGCGCCGCACCGCTGTCGTGCGCGGCAACCAAAAATCGCTGGATGCGTTTCGGATTAAAATTCTGGTCCAGCCCACTGACGAGGAAGACGGTGTCGATGTTCGCCGCGACAATCTGCTCGATCTCCTCGGAGCCCGAAGCCCGGCGCGAAAACTTGGTCCGCCTCGGCAGCACCGCGTGAATATCGGCCCGCTGCTCGCCCTCGCGCCGGATCACGGCCACCCAATCTCCTACCGCCGGAAATTGATCCGGCGTTCGCGCCACATGGAAAAACCCCCCGCCACACTCGCCGAGCACCTCGCCCGAGGCCGTGTGCACGGCATAAAAATTCCTCCGGAGTTCGCACACCACGCGCGCGGGCTCGAGCCCCGCGAGCCCGTGAGCCGCAAAGGCGTTGGCGAGGGTGTCGGTCCACCCGAGTTCGGCGAGCGTCATACGTTCACCCGGCTTGGCACGTGCGCCTCCTCACTTGAGCGTGAACCCCAGCGCCTCGAGCTCGTTCATGTTAAAAGGCGCACTCTCCAGCACCTCGACCAACTTCGCCAAAGACTCAGCCATGGTCGCTGACTCAAATAACGCGTCACCATCGTCGGAATCATGCAGGTGCACGGACCACGGGCTGTCCGCGCTCGCGCGTAGCTGGACCGCCGCTCCATGCAAATAATTACCCGGCAAACCGGGATGAGGCCCAGTCCCCGGCACGAGAAACAGCGTGTGGATCGGATCGTGCGCAACGCTGACTGTTTCGTCACCGACATGTTTCGTCCGGTGATGCGCGACTTTGCCAGCCACCGCTACCCGGAAGCCTTCCGCCCGCACCCGCACCGCCGCGGGCAGTGACTGCACGTAGCGATCGTAAATGCTCCCGTTGGTTTCCAGCGCGTCGGCACCGATGCGTCCCGCGATGAGCTCCTCAAGATTCTTTGCCTGAAAATGCGGCAGCGTGGCGAGTGACCGCGCGGTGACGTGGCCGTTCCTGTGGTCAGCGTGAGCGTAGGCCTGATGCGAGGCGTAGAGGCGCTTCAGCGCATCCTGGTAGGTCGGCGTAAACGGCACGGCACCGATCGGGCTGTGTTCAATTTGGTCGAGGACGGCTTGGTCGAAATAAGCGTTGGGGTCTTGGGGCATCCCCAGTCAAGTAGCGGGCGGGCTTCCGCAATACGAGGCTCATCTCGCGTAATGATTTGACCCATCCCGTCGCTCCCCTACCCACGCACGCATGCTACCCCGCACGCTCGCTCTTGGTCTCGCCCTCTCGGCCTCGCTGTCAGTCCCGCTCGCCGTCTTCGCCGCCTCTCCCGCCGGCGCTGGCGAGGCTCTCTTTCTCGTCAACTGCGCCGCGTGCCATCAGGCTAATGGCGAGGGCCTCAAAGGCATTTTTCCTCCCCTCGCGCAGTCCGATTTTTTGATGGCCGACAAAGAGCGCAGCATCCGCATCGCGATCCAAGGCATCAGCGGCCCCCTCGTCGTCAACGGCATCGAATACCAGGGCGTGATGCCCGCGCCCGCCGCGATGGAGGACCAGCAGGTCGCCGACGTCCTGACCTACGCACGCACTGCTTGGGGCAATCATGGCGAGCCCGTCACCGAGGCCGAAGTCAAAAAGGTCCGCACCCTCCTCGCAGCCACCGACTCAGAGCAGAAAGACCCCTTCGCGCCCCTGCCGAAAGCGCCCGCAGGCTACCAACTCCGAGAGGTCGTCCGCCTGCCCATCCATGGGTTGAAACTCGCGACGGTGCCCGGCATGGATTGGATTCTCGTGCTCACCAATAGCGGCGATCTTTACCGCCTCGAACCCGCCACCGGAAACCTCGCCCGCGTCCTCGCCGCCAAAGACTACGCCGAACTTGCGGCCGGCAACCTCAGTGTTCTCGGCATGACGATCGATGCG
>Ga0114978_10005452_pt1 | contig 10169 bp, 9 predicted proteins | sample S_140212_EF_Meta_FD_87027 | JGI IMG/M metagenome (GOLD analysis project Ga0114978, IMG submission 87027) | Freshwater microbial communities from Lake Simoncouche, Canada to study carbon cycling - S_140212_EF_MetaG | ecosystem: Environmental > Aquatic > Freshwater > Lake | place: Lake...
TAATCTATCTAAATATTTAATATCTTTATTTACAATTTTATTAATGCTTCCCTCTTTATATTATTCAAATCTATTAAATACTAAAATAATCAAGGGATATTATATTTCTAAAAACTTTGTAAACAATTTATATATATTCTTATCTATAGTTTTATTTTATCTTCTTCCATACTTATTATTATCAAAAAAAAATCTAGAATTTTTTTTAATTTTTGTTAAAAAAAATTTAATTTACTTACTAATAATAATTATTTTTTTTTTAGTATTATCTATAAATTTTACCTATAATGCGAATCCTCATGGAGGTGGAATTATTTATCAAGTTTTAAACAGGGATTTTTTATTAAATATATTTTTTATCTTATGCGCAGTGTCAGCATTTTTAATAATATTTTTTTTTAAAGATTTTTTTATATTAAATATTTTATTAATTCTTATAATTTTTTTTAGTTTCTATTATAATACAATTTTTCAAAAGTACTACGACCCTCTACTTTTGATATTATTTACTACATTATTTCAAAGTGTGTATATTAAAAATGCTATAATTAAATTCAATATAAAGTATAAATATTATTACTCATATTTTTTTTTATTTTATCTTATTTTGCTTTTTAAAAATTTATTTACTAATTCATGAAAAATCTTACATTAGTTATCCCGGCGAAAAACGAAGAAAAAAATCTACCTATAGTATTAGATGAACTAAAAAAATATAATTGTAAAAAATTAATTGTTACAAATAAAATATCTAAACAAATTATCCAAATATCAAAAAAATATAGTTGTAATTTAGTTAAGCAAAAAAAAAATGGTTACGGCAGTGCATTAATTGAAGCTATTGGCTTGGTTAAAACAAAATATTTATGCATATTCAATGCTGACGGATCTTTTGACCCTAAATCTCTAAAATTAATGCTATCCTTAACAAAAAAAAGTGATCTGGTTTTCGCCTCTAGATATCAAAAACAAGGTGGGAGTAATGATGATACAATCTTAACTTATGTAGGAAATAAATTTTTTACTTTTATTGGCAATTTTTTTTTTAATTTGAAAATATCTGATATTTTATACACATATATTTTAGGGACAACTAAAGCATTTAAAAATTTAAATCTTAAATCTCATGATTTTAGAATATGTGTGGAACTTCCGATTAATGCTAAAAAAAGCTTACTCAGATATAAAAATATTCCATCTTTTGAAAGAAGCAGAATATCTGGAAATAAAAATGTTAATGAATTTGTGGATGGCTTTTTAATACTAAAATTTTTAATTAGAAATTTATTCTAAATTAATGACAAAATATCTCAAGTATGTATTATTATTTCAAACATTTTTACTATCTATATTTCCAGTAGGCTTAATTATAGGAACGGGTGCTTCTGAAGCTGTAATTATCTTGATTTGTATTATTTTTTTATTTCATACATCAATCGATAAAGATTTTAAATTTTTAAAAAAAAAAGAGTTTTATTTACTTTTGATAATTTGGTTTTATCTGATATTAAATTTTATTTTAGCTAAAGATTCGGGGCTATCCGCTTATAGATCAATTTTTTTTTTTAAATATATATTATTTATTTTCGCGATAGAAAAAATATTTGATAATAAAAATAATATTAAATTCGTTTTTATGGCTTGGTTAGCTGCATTGCTAATTGTATCAATTGATATCTTTTATGAGTTTACATTTAAAGAAAATATTTTTGGTTACAAATCTTTAGATGAAACAAGAATTGTTAGTTTTATGCGGGATGAGTTAAGAATTGGACATCTGGTTTTAGGATTTTTTTTATTATGCTGCGGATATATTTCTTATGAACATAAAAAACTTACTTTAACAAAAAATGTTCTATCATCATTATTTTTAATATTATTTTTCCTATCAATAATAATAACTGGAGAGCGAGCAAATTCTTTAAGAGCTTTAGTGGGAATATTTTTATTTATAATCTTAATTAAATCAAAATTAAGATTATTATTATTAATACTAGTAATCTGTTTGCCAGTGTCAATTTTCTTTTTATCTAAAAACATAAAAGATAGATATGACTCTGTATACTATAATCTGAATTTAAACTTAAATACAAATGATAATTTTTTAACAAATACACTTCACGGAGCACATTATAACACTGCCTGGGAAATATTTAAAAATTACCCGATATTTGGAGTTGGTAATAAAAATTATAGAATCGAATGTGGAGAAAATAAATATTTTAATGAAAATTATAAGCACAGTAAGTCGAGATGCAATACTCATCCTCACCAAATATATTTAGAACTGTTATCTGAACTCGGTATTATTGGAGCAGTTTTAATATTTGGTTTTTTGTTTTATGTTATATTTAGAAGCGCTCAGTCTTTTATAATAAACAAAAACTATATTTTATTAGGATCAATTATATATTTAATTACCTATTTAATTCCTCTTATTCCAACAGGTAGTTTTTTCTCTAGCTTTAATGCTTCAATATTCTGGCTAAACCTATCAATTATGCTTAAGTTTAAAAATAACGCTTAATATTTGCTATTAGTAATTTAGATTTTAATTTTGAGACTTTTTTGAAAAAATTTCAAATCTCAATCTTGATTAAGAAATAAATATTCGCTGTTTTTTATTAAGAAAATAATAAACTAATAAATAAATTATAATATTAAATATTACAAAATAACTTAAGTATTGTGTATGATAATAAAATTCTGAAGCTAATAAAAAAATAATTAAATTATAAAAATTTATTATAATTCCTGTTAAAGTGTTTTTAAAATTATTTTTAGTGTTAATTTTTTTTCTAATAAAAGATAATAACAAATGATGCAAGTGACTATTATCAGGCATAGAAGGATTTATTTTATTGTTTATTTTTCTTAATATTGAAAAAAAATTCTCAAATGCAGGATACCATAATAATAGAACAATAAATATTGGCGAGACTGCTCTTGGTAATAATAAATTATAATTACAAAAATTGATGAGATTATAGGATAATATAAAACTTAATAAAAAAGTTCCTGAATCCCCAAGGTAAGTTTTAGAGAATGCATTTAATAAAAAAATTGCTAACAACGATAATAATAAATAATAAAGATTATAAAAATCATAAAATAATTTATTATTACTGCCAATATAAATAACCAATGAAATAACTATAATATAATAACCGCAAACTAAAGTATTTACACCATCCATAAAATTTGAACCGTTAATTAATATTAAAATACAAAAACTTGTGAATATAAGTGCAAAAAACTTATTTTCTAAAAAATAATCAATGAAAACTATTTTTGTCGATATAATATTTAAATTTAATGTCTTTAAAAATAAAATTACAATAACTAATTGTATAATAAATTTTTTTATAGGACTTACTATTAATAATAAATCTGACAAAACTCCTAAAATAAATATTAAAATTATAAATATTAAAATGTAATTGTTGGTATAAAAAAAAAGAATATTAAATAATATTAATACGCCGCCTGTTAAAGGAACAGCTTCATTAGATGTAAAAGACTTATGTTTTAAAAAGTTTTTATCAATGAGAATTTTTTTTTTTTTGAATAAATAATTTAAAAAAATTAAAAAAATAAATGAAACGCAAACAATTAGTAAAGATTGCATAGATAAATTTATTTTTCTATTTTTTCTAAAACTAAATCTAAACCGCGTGTTAATTTAATTCTAGGTTTCCAACCTATTTTCTTTATTCTTGAAAAATTCAGATTTTTTTTCATAACTCCGTTGGGATATTTAATATTAAAAATTATCTTTCCTTTGAAACCTACTTTTTTTTTAATAAGATTTGCCAATTCTTTGATTGTATATATATCTCCACTACCAATATTAATAATAGGAAAAGTACTTTTGCATAATTCGAATAATTTTTTTTTACTTGTACTCAATACTCTATAAATGGCTTCTGCCAAATCATCTGAATATAGAAATTCTCTTTCAGGCCTTCCATCTCCCCACAACTCTATTTCATTAGAAAAATTTTTCTTAGCCTTTAGAAATTTTAATATCATGCCTGGAATTACATGGCTTTTTTCATAGTCATAAGTGTCATTAATCCCATATATATTTGTCGGCATTAAAGCCACAACATCTAAATTATACTGACAATATAAAGCTTTGCATAATTTGATCCCGGCTATCTTCGCTATAGCATAAGCCTCGTTACTCTCATGCAGATTCCCGCCTAGCAATGCGTCTTCTTTGATTGGAACATTAGATTTGTGAGGATAGATACAAGAAGTGCCAAGAAAAATTGTTCTCTTTAATTTAAATTTTAAAGCTGCATTTAGCAAACTATTTTGTATCATGATATTTTCATTAAAAAATTCAACAGGATATCGACTGTTAGCTACTATACCTCCCGCAAGAGCTGCGCATATAATTAAATATTCAACTTTTTTCTTTTTAAAAAAAAAATCAACTTTATTGTAATTTTTTAAATCCAATTCTTTTCTTTCCGCAATAATTAAATTTTTATAACCTTTTTTTTTTAAATTTCTATATACAGCGCTTCCTACTAATCCTTTATGACCTGCAATAAATATTTTTGAATTTTTTTCCATTAAAAAATTAATAATTTTTTAATTTAGATTCCTTTTGAGCTAATATAAGATCGCTATGGATCATATCTTTTATTAAACTATTCAAATCATGTTTAGGCTTGAATTTTAATTTTTTGAACGCTTTACTTGAATCTCCTTTTAAATAGTCAACTTCCAATGGTCTAAAATAATTTTTATCAACTTTGATTAAAATAACTTTTTTGTTATTTTTTATTACGTAGGCATGCTCATTAAATTTTTTTCCTGACCAAAAAATTTTAATTTTTAACAAATTACAACATTTATTAACGAACTCTTTAACGCTACATATTGCACCAGTTGCAATAACATAATCATCTGGATTCTTCTGCTGTAATATCTTCCACTGCATTTCAACGTAGTCTTTTGCATGTCCCCAATCTCTAATTGCATATATATTTCCTAAATACAAAACTTTATCTAAATTATAAATCCATCTAGTTAAAAATCTTGTAATTTTTCTTGTCACAAACGTTTCACCTCTTCTTGGACTTTCGTGATTAAATAATATTCCATTACATGCAAAAATTTTATACGAGTCTCTATAAATTTTTGTTATTTGATGCGCAAATAATTTTGAAGCTCCATAAGGGGATTTTGGATAAAATGCAGAATTTTCATTAAATATTTTTCTTTTATTTATTTCTCCAAAAAGTTCTGAACTTCCAGCCTGATAAAATTTAGTTTTATTAAGTTTTAAGAAACGTAAGGCTTCCAAAATACGCAGGGCACCCAAACCTGTTACCTGAGCCGTATACTCTGGATTCTCAAAAGACACACCCACATGGCTTTGAGCTCCTAAATTATAAATTTCATGGGGCCTTATTTCGCTGATAATTTTAAATATACTATTAGAATCTGTTAAATCTGCATAATGTAAAAAAAAATTTGTTTTAAAATGCGGATCTACATAAATATGATCAATTCTTTGTGTATTAAATGAAGAAGATTTTCTTTTTATGCCATGTACCACATAATTCTTTTTTAATAAAAATTCTGCAAGATAAGACCCGTCCTGTCCTGTAATTCCAGTTATTAATACTATTTTTTTCATACCCATAAATACCTGTATTTTTTTTTAAATGCAAAAAAAGACAAAACGAAAATGCTTAAAATAGCTCTAAAAAGAAACTGTTTTTCATAATAATAATATATTTTGAAAGAGTCTTTAATTTTTTGCATCAAATTATCCGAAAGAGAACCTTTTACATTCCTCCAAGATGACAAACAATTTCTTATGCCGATAATATTGTAACCGATCTTGCTTAATTCTAGCCACAGTAAATAGTCCTCTTTAGTATTAATTTGTTTAAAGGGGTTTTTGTGAAGAATATCTTTTTTAATTACCACAGTTGAAAGGCCAATATCACATGAGTTAAGAAGATTATTGTATGTTAATTTTTTTTTTACATTCACTGTGTATAAATATTTACCACTCTCATTTATAACGGAATATGAGGTGTGTGTAAAATTCAAATTATATTCTCTCATAAAATTTATTTGATTTTTCAATTTATTTTTATTCCAAACATCATCACAATCTAAAAAAGCTAAATATTTACCTTTAGCTTTTTTTATTCCAATATTTCTACAATACGAAACTCCATAATTTTTCTTATTTGTAAGCAATATTGTATTTTTTCTATTATTAATAATTTTTTTTAAATAATAAAGATCTGATAAATCTTGATCATCATAAATAATAATTACTTCTAATTTTTTAAAATTTTGTTTCAAAACAGAATAATAGGCGTTTTTAAAAAAAGACCTTTTTTTAAAATAAGGCATAATAACACTAACGGTAATCATAATAATGATCTAATATTTAAAAAATGATTATAGATTGAATAATCTTTAAATTTTTTTTTTGAAATATAAATTTTATTTTTATTATCTATTAAACTAGTATTCTTATAATTTATAAATTCCTGCACCAAAGAAGATTTACTATTATTGTTAAATAAATAACCATTATTAGAATCCAACAATTCCTTTGGTCCACTTAAACAATTAGATGATATAATTATTTTATTAAGAATACCTGCTTCGATAATAATAAAACCAGGGTCTTCCCAGAGAGAAGTGCAAATTAAGCACTCGGATATTGAAAGATATTTAAATATATTCTTTTGATAACCTAATAAAAAAACATCACTATCTAATTTTAAATTATTTATCAATAACTGAAGTTTTTTTTTTTGTTCACCATCTCCTAATATAATTAATTTGTACTCTTTAAATATTTTTTTTATCTCGTAAAACGAAGATATTAATAATGAAAAATTTTTTTGATGTGTCAACCGACCAATTGATATTAAATATTTAACATTTGTATCTAGATTTATATCGATTTGTTCTTTTTTTAAAAAAGCAATTTCTCTTATTTTAATAACGGGATCTTTTAATAAAAACAATTTTTTTTCATCAAAAATTTTTAATGATTTTAAATAATTTAAGGTATTAACAGTGGGTGAAGTTATACAATAAAGTTTTTTTGAAGCCAAACTCCATATATATTTTCTAAAAAAATTTAACCTAGGATATCCTGATATACGTAATATAAATTTAGTTTTAAAATTAAATAATATTAGTAAAATCAAAGGCAACGAAGTAAGCAAGTGTATAAATAACACATCTGGATTTTCCTTCTTTATAATTTTTTTTAAAGAAAAAAAACAATTAAAAAAAATAAATAAATTAACAACACGACTCTTTAAATAGCCCTGAACTGGAAATATTTTAATGTTAATAAAATTAACCAATCGAACAAATTTTATTTTATCTGTAAAAAAAGTATCCCATTCACCGTTTGAATTTATAATGCTAACATCGTAATTATTTTTGCCATACCTAACTAAACTTATAGCGGAATTTAAAACCGCTTTTATTGTAGCTATATGACTAGTATGTGGAGACCAATAATATACTTTCATAAAAATTAAATTTTATTTGTAAAATTATTAATAATATTATTAATATTAAATCTAGGACGCCATCCTAGTTTTTTTATTTTTGAAATATCAGCATATAAATTATTTTTAGAACTTTTTATTTTATATAAATTATAATTAAATTTTTTAATAAAATTTAACAATTCTATTAAATTAATTTTTTTCCCCGATGCAATATTAAAGATTCCTGAAGACTTTTTTTGAATTAATAAAAAAATTGCAGAACAAATATCTCTTATATCTATAAAATCTCTATAGGTATTTAATTGAGAAATATATTTACGATTTATTTTTTTCTTCTTACTTAATCTTGGTAAAAAAAAACTTTTATTTTGCGTATAATGTGTATAGCTAAATATTCTTCCTATGCAATATGTGACTTTTGCATTTCTCAAAGCTTTAGTAATGTAATTCTCAGCAATTATTTTTGTTTTTCCATAATTAGAAATGGGTCTTGTTATAAAATGCTCTTTTTGCGCTTTATTTGAATAATTATAAACATGTGAAGTTGATGAAAAGAATAAATAGATTTTTTGATTTTTGAGTTTTAAACCATCAACAATATTTTTAGTTCCATAAAAATTAACTTTTTTAGCAAAATTATAATTTTTATTAACTAATTTAACGGGAACAATTGCAGCAAAATGAATGAAGTATTCAAAATTATTTTTCTTTATCCAATTTATAATTTTTTTTCGGTTAGTTATATCTCCTCTATATTTTATAAATTTAATTTTACTCGAATATTGCTTTAAAAAATACCTACCTAATACTCCTGTATGTCCTGTAATGCCACAATTCATTAAATGAATTTATCTATCTCAAAAAAGTGTTTTTCAATTTTATTGAGCTGAGTTTTGTCAATTTTTTTTGTATGTATTCCTATAAAAAAACCTTTATCTTGAATTTCTTGTGAATTTGAAAAATTAATATGATTTTTATTTAAATTATACAATTTTGCAGCTGGTTGATTTAAAAAGTTTCCGCTAATTATTGGTCTGGTTTCTATACCTTTTTTTTCTAAATATCTTAAAAAAATATTTTTAACTTTTATATATTTGTCATCTAACAAAATTGCTAATCCAAACCAACTAGGTTTAACATTTTTTGATTCCGTTAAAAACTGAAACTGATTATTCCATTTTTTTGATGATTTAATTCTGTCAATTATTTTTCTTCTATTTTGGTTTCTTACTAAAATAAATTTGTTTAACCTTTTAAATTGATTTAAACCTATTGCAGCTGCAATTTCTGTTGGTCTTAAATTAAAGCCTGAATTAATGAACACAAATCTACTATCCAAATTTTTGTAGGACGAATTAATTCTTTCATTTGGCCCTCGTGACCAACCATGAGCTCTTAGCGAATGTAATAATTTATAATCTTCTTTTGAAGAACAAACTATCATACCTCCTTCTCCTGATGTTATTTGGTGAGAATAATAAAATGAATAAGTTCCAAAATCTCCATAAGTGCCTAAATATTTATTTTTATATTTTGTTCCTAAAGACTCACATGTATCCTCAATTAAAATAATTTTTTTAGCTCTACATATATTTCGAATTTTGATTATATCCCCTGAATTTCCCAATACATGCACCAACATTATTAATTTTGTACGTTTGCTGATTTTTTTTATTAATTCTTCAGCGTCAACATTTAATGTTTTTTTATCAACATCAATGAAAATTGGTTTTAATCCAGTCTGAATTAAAGGCCACAACGATGTGGACCAACAAAGCGCTGGTACGATGGCCTCATCATTCTGAAAACATCTTTTTTTTCTCAATGGATTGCAAGACGCGAAAGTTGCCAAAAGATTAGCAGAAGATCCCGAATTCACCATAAGTGCATATTTAGACCCTACAAATTTTGCAAATTTTTTTTCAAATTTTTCAACAATCTTATCCATAGTAATACGTCTAGTAAGCAAAACTTGCATTCCCTGAAAAATGTCTTCATCAGAAAAAGCATTATCTAAAAGAGGATAAATATAAGAATTTTTTTTTAACTTAAAATTCTTAATAATACGGTTAATTGTAAATTTGTCTTTATGTAGCATTCGAATATTTCATCAAATAATTTATACTATTATGACAAAAATGACACTAAAGTTTTATAATATTTATAACAGTTTTGCTTGTGAGAATATTTTGAATTAATAAAGTGAGAAATATTATTATTTTTTTTATAGTTATTAAAATTTAGTATTAACGATGATAATTTTTTATAATCTCCAACTTTAAATAAAGAACCATATTTTCCATTAGCTAATATCTCTCTTGGTCCAGTAGGGCAATCCGTAGAAATGACTCTTTTTTTTAAAAAAAGAGACTCAATTAAAACATTGGGTGAACCTTCAAATTTAGATGAAAGTATAAAAATATCAGCTGAATTAATGTAATTAAATGGATTATTTTTATATCCAATTAATTTTACATGAAAATCTAAATGATTATCAATAATATAATTATTCAGGTTATCTTTTTTTTCACCTTTGCCTATAATAATTAATTGAATATTTTTTTTTTTTTTTAATACTATATTTAGATCTTTTAAATTTTTTTTTTTTTCTTTTTTTTCAACTATTTTACCGACTTAAATATTTTTCAAATA
>Ga0114978_10005453_pt1 | contig 10169 bp, 10 predicted proteins | sample S_140212_EF_Meta_FD_87027 | JGI IMG/M metagenome (GOLD analysis project Ga0114978, IMG submission 87027) | Freshwater microbial communities from Lake Simoncouche, Canada to study carbon cycling - S_140212_EF_MetaG | ecosystem: Environmental > Aquatic > Freshwater > Lake | place: Lake...
CAATTCAGACCGCCCCCGACGCCAGTGTGACCAACGCCCTTCCGCCCCCGCCCCTTAGACCAGAGCTGACCGGCCAGGCCCAAGCCGTGCAGCCCGCCTCCGGCACAACAGGGCAGCCAAGCGACATTAGCAAGCAACACCAAACGATACCGTCACAGGCTGGCGCAACGGCCGAGGGACAGCAACACGGCCAGCAACAAGCCACAGAAGAACAAGCACAAGAGCCAATGATGCAGACACCGCAAGCCGAAAAAGATCAAAGTTCTTTGTCGGCAAAAAACATCCAATTCCACCAGCCCGAAAAAACAAACTCGGGAAAACAAGCGCTTAACGAACAGGAATTCACCGCGGGAATCGGTTCCATCGCAGAGGCCACCTCGCCACCGACAGGCGAACTGCCGGGAGCCATACGCGGGGAAAGCGGTGCGACCACATCCACCGCCGTCGCCCACGGTGCCCCCCCCGCACGCCAACTACTGGACGTGAGCAACCCGCTGCCGATGCGTGAAGAAACCCTGCAAGAAGCTTACTTTAGACGTAGCGAACAAAATCAGATCGCCGCGGACAAGTTAGCCGAGGCGATTGGCCAGCGGCTTTCAGCCCAAATCGAAAAGGGGATTTGGCAGGTGAACCTGCAACTGCGGCCCGCGCATCTGGGGAAGATTGATATTCGCCTGACCATGCAAGGCAAAGGCAATATTTCGGCCGAATTCAATGCCAGTGAAGTACAAACCAAAGATCTATTGAACAGCGGCTTGCCCAGGCTCAGGGAAATTTTCGCGCAATCGGGCATTGACTTGTCAACGATGCAGGCCAAGCACGATGCGGCGACCGGCCATAACGACAACCCAGCGCCACGCCAACCGGCTACGCCAGCCAGCCAAGGACAGCCTGGCCGGGCAACAGTCGGGGAAACAGTCGCCCGGCCCCAAGCCCCACCGAAACCTGACTATGTCGGCCACGATGGACTGGATGTCACGGTCTAAGCCTGGCTCCAGCCGACCTCAGGCCGACCTCAGGCCGAGCGGGCACACAGCTTGCTTTAGATACCTTGCCACACTAAAAACCTCGCTCGCCGTCAAATAAATGACGCGTCCAAATGGACTGCCGCTGCGAGCGCAATCAATTGTAAATAATTGTTTAGATGAATTTAACGGTATGGAAGCACCTTAATATCAGACCGCATCAGCCACTGTAGCCAATCTATTTTTTGAAAGTGTTCACTGCCGCCATGTCCGAAGAACAACCCGCTGAAGTAACAGAACAGAAAAAAAGTCCGCTGCTAAAGATCATTGTTCTGTCTCTAGTCCTTTTGATCGTCTTAATCGCAGCGATAGGCGGGACACTCTTTTTCACCGGCGCCCTGGCCAAGAAAGCGCCAAACGCCGAACAAGTGCTCGACGAGCACGCCGCAGAAGCCAAGCCAGCCCATGACAAACCGGCCGCATCAGCCAGCACCGCCGATGCCCATGGCAAGGATGCGGGCGCAAAAGCGGGGAAAGCAGACGCCCAGGGCAAAGGGGGCGCTGCCGCGCCGCAAAAACGGTCGATCCCCACAGATACCCAGACCAAATTCGAAAAAAGCTACATGGATCTTGATGACAAAAAACCCCTCGTCACCAATATCACCGGTTCACGCAAGGTCGTACAAGTATCACTGTCGCTGATGACCCAATACGATGACCGCGTTTTCAAAAACGTCGAAAAACACAGGACCGCCCTGCGTTCGGTCGCGCTCGACGTGCTGCGCCAGATCACCGAACCGGAACTCACAAAAGCGGGTTTTCGCACCCAGCTGGCACAGCAACTACGCGACAAAATAAACCTGGAACTCGAGCGCCTTGAGGGCTTCGGCGGCATAGAAGAAATATTCTTCGCCGAGTTTGTCTACCAATAAGAAGTCGGCCTGCCCCCCTCAACTACGAAACACCCATAAACAATTAATGCATACAAACCATGGCTGAGTCCGGAAATCTATTGAGCAAGGAAGAGATAAGCGCCCTGACCACCGGCATCGCCGGCGGAACGACGCCAGTCGATACCGGCTACAACGCAAACGCGAGAATTCGCAAACACGACCTGACCAACGAAGACAGCTCGCTGGGTGTCAACGTGTCCTCCCTGGACATGATTAACGAACGCTTCATCCGGCTCTTCCGACTGAGCCTGCTTGAGGTGCTGCGCACCAGTCCAAAGATCAACCCATCCCGGGTCAAACTTATCAAATACGGCGACTATCAGAAAGGACTGCACGCCCCCCTGTCGGTCAACGTCATACGTATGAACCCGCTGCGCGGACAATCTCTCGTACTAATAGACCCAAACGTGATTTTCTCGTCCCTCGACAATTTTTTTGGCGGCTCCGGACGAGGCATCGATTCACTTGCGCCAACGAGACTCTTTACACCGACCGAGACGCGCGTGATCAGCATCATTCTCGATGTGTTCTTCAAGTCGTTGCAAGAAGCCTGGCTGCCCCTTATGCCACTGGAATTCGAGCACGTCAGCTCGGAAATAAATCCCCAATTTGCACAGATCGCCGATGAAAACGACCTGGTGATCGTCAATCATTTCGACGCCGAGTGCGGAGACAGCAAGGGCTTCATTGACCTGGTCTACCCCTATGCCTCGCTCAAACCGATCCGCGACCTTTTACGCAGTCGAGCCTCTCCGGTTGACGGGGACGACGAATCCGATAAACGCTGGCAAAACGCCCTGACATCGGCCTTGGGCGATGCCGAGCTGGAGATGAAGGTCATCCTCGGGCAACTCAAACTGACCATGAGCAACCTCAGCGCAATGAAAGAGGGCGACCTGATGTTTTTTAAAAAAACAGCGCACGCACGCGTAACCATCAACGATATCCCGACCTTTGAAGCCCTGGTCGGGGCTTCCGGGCCAAACGTCGCGATCCAAATACAAACAGTTATTGGACAAGTCCAAAACGCAATGAACAAGGCAAACACATGACAGACTTAACTCAAGAACAGCAAGACCAAGAGAGCGCCGCTGACACCGGACCATCCGACAAACAGATCAGCAGCGACATGCTGCACAACATTTCGGTGAACATCTCCGTTGAAGTCGGTCGCGCAGTGCTCAAGATTGGTGACCTGCTCCGACTCGCGCAGGGCAGTGTGGTCGAACTCGATCGCATCGCGGGGGAGCCTGTCGACCTTCTGGTGAACAATACAGTTGTCGCACAAGGCGAAGTCGTTCTGGTCAACGAACGCTATGGCGTCCGATTGACCCGCGTCGTAACCGCAGCAGAACGCCTGAAGAATCTCTGACAACATGCCCGTATCCTCACAACTAAGCGTGGCCGACTGGCTGACTTTCGTCGCCAGCTTCGCACTGGTGCTTGGCATCATCGGCGCGCTCTTCTACCTGCTTCGGCATCTGGGCACGGGTGGCCTGGGTGGCCGCAGCGAAAGGCAGATCAACGTGCTCGAGACCCACATCGTGGGCAACCGCCAGCGCATCATCCTGCTTCGCGCCAAAGATCGCGAAGTGCTCATTGGCATGACAGTGAACCAGATCACCACGCTCGCCACTTGGCCTGCGGATGACACCCCGCAAAAGAAAAGCGCCTTCGGATCAGCGGACACACCACCGCCATCGGTCAAATCCGTCACATCCGTCACATCCGTCACCCATGGTGCCGGTCTGCGGCAACTACTTAGCAAGCTTCAAGGTCGAAAATAGAAATCAAAATCATATGCGCCTACTAATTCTTATAGCCCTCGTGGCAATCTCCTCCGCGGTTAATGCCGAGGGCCTGCCAATCCTGAACGCAATCAACAACGGCGCGCAAGGCACGCGCTATAGCGTGACGCTGGAACTTGTCGCGCTCATGACAGTGTTGACTGTTCTGCCCTCTTTGCTGCTCATGATGACCCCCTTCATTCGAATCGTCATAGTCCTGTCTTTGCTGCGGCAGGCCCTTGGCACGGGGCAGACCCCCCCCAACCAGGTCTTGGTCGGACTTTCTCTTTTTCTGAGTTTCTTCATCATGGCACCGGTGTTGAACCAGGTGTATGACAAAGCCGTCGTTCCCTACCTCAACAACACCCTTGTGCTGGAAAAGGCGGTTGCGGCGGCGGAGGCCCCGGTGCGCGCGTTCATGCTCAACCAGACGCGCAAGGAGGAAATTACAGCCTTCGCCCAGATTGCCAACAAGGGCGTCCTGACCGACGCCAAGACGGTGCCATTCTTCACCCTGGTACCCGCCTTCATCACCTCGGAACTAAAGAGCGCATTTACCATCGGCTTCCTGATCTACATCCCCTTTGTCGTGATCGACCTTATCGTCGCAAGCGTACTGATGTCGCTCGGTATGATGATGCTCTCGCCAATGATGATTTCAATGCCCTTCAAACTGATGCTGTTTGTTCTGGTCGACGGATGGAGCCTGACCATGGGCTCGCTCGCCGCCAGCTTCGTGATGCCCTGAGACCCCATGGACACCTCCACTGTCGTCGACCTCGCCCGCGAAGCGCTTTGGGTCACCCTACTCGTCTCCGCCCCCTTGCTTGGTGTGGCGCTGATTGTCGGCCTGCTGATTGGCCTGCTCCAGGCCGCCACTTCGATCAACGAAATGACCCTCAGCTTCATTCCAAAACTCGTTGCAATGGCCATCGCGGTGGTGGTTTTTGGCAGCTGGCAGATCCAGGTGCTGGGAGACTACGTCCGTGGTATTTTTCTTCGCATCCCGACGCTTTTTTCTTGACCCGCACCCCATTCCACCGCACACCGAAACGCCATGAACCTGCTAACGGGTGACATTGTAGAAAAATTCTACACATTTCTGTGGCCGCTAACCCGGATCGCCGCCGCACTGATGACGGTGCCTATCCTGTCGGTGGATGCGGCCAACGCCCGGGTCCGTCTGATGCTCGCGCTCGCGCTCACTTTGCTTATTTTCCCGATGTTCACCTGGCCCATCATTGATCCCATCTCCTCCCTCGGGATCACAACCATGTTCAACCAGGTGGGTATCGGCGTCATGATGGGCTTGACCCTTCAGGTGATAACCGCGGCGATGATCGTCGCCGGTCAGGCGATTTCCTCAGCCATGGGCTTGTCCATGTCGAACCTGCTGGATCCGAACCTGGGAAACGTCCCCGTGCTGTCGCAGTTTCTAATCATTCTTTCGACGCTGATTTTTCTCGGGACAGGCGGACATCTGATGCTGATTTCGATCTTGCTCGATAGCTTCACACTAATCCCCGTCGGACAATCCCTCCTCAGCCTGGCTGCGATCGGCAAGCTCCTTGCCTGGAGCTCAATGATGTTTCTTGGTGCCGTTCTGATCGGACTCCCGGTGATGGTCACGCTGCTCGTGGTCAACATCGGTCTGGGTGTAATGACCCGCGCCGCGCCAAGTCTCAATATTTTCGTCGTCGGCCTTCCGGCAACCATCCTTGCCGGCTTCATGATCCTTCTGCTATCGATGGGCAGCATTGGCAGCCGTATCCAATGGTTGTGGCTGCAGGGCTTTGCACACGTGCGTGACGTCCTTGGTATAAGCTAATGGCTGACGAAAGCGCATCCGAAGACCGCAACGAAGAACCAACGGCACGGCGGCTGCAAAAAGCCCGTGATGACGGGGAGGTCGCACGCTCCAGCGAAGTGCCCGCAGCAAGCGTCTTAATCGCCGGCACGGCATACATTTTTTACAGCGCCGGCGACACCGCCAGCAGATTGAAGGCCCTCTTCGCCGCAGGGTTCATCTTCGACCAGGGCTCCGTACACGACGTGACCAAGCTACCAGCAATTTTTGCCGAGCATATTATGCAAAGCTTTATCATCATCTTTCCGCTGCTGGCTGTTACGGCAATCGCTGCCATCGCAGCCTCGGGGCTGACAGGCGGATACCTGTTCTCGCTTAAATCAGCGGCACCGAAATTTTCCAAGCTCAGCCCCTTCTGAGGCTTGAAGCGTATTTTCGGCTTTAAGGCAGTTGCCGAAATGACCAAAGCGACAATAAAAATCGCACTCGTAGGCGCCGTAATCATCTGGGTCGTTGCGGACAACCTTGAGGCTCTGATGCGCCTTGGCGCAATGGGCATGGAACCGGCGCTATCGAGCGCCGCAGACATGACCGCTCACGCGGCACTTCTGATCAGCGTGTCGCTGATCCTGATCGCAGTATGCGACGCCTTCTACCAGCGCCATGAATTCAACAAGCGCATGCGCATGAGCAAGCAGGACATCCGGGACGAAATGAAGGACTCTGAAGGACGTCCTGAAGTGCGCGCCCAAATACGCCGCCGCCAGCGTGAAATGTCCACTTCGCGCATGATGGACCGCATCAAAGAGGCTGATGTGGTGATCACCAACCCCGAACACTTCGCCGTGGCGCTCGCTTACGACCCAACCAAGGATGGTGCGCCCATTTTGCTTGCCAAGGGAATTGACACGCTGGCATTCAGGATCATCGAGGAGGCAAAAAAATCCGGCGTGCACACCATGCCGGCCCCGCCACTCGCCCGGGCACTTTATTTCACGACAAAAATAAACCACCCGATTCCGGAGGAGCTCTATTACGTCGTGGCAAAAGTCATCGCCTATGTTTTCAGCCTCAGCAGTTTCCAGCCCGGCATGGGGGCGATCGTCCGGCCCAAGCTGGAGATACCCAAGGCGATGCGCTTTGACAGCAATGGGCAACTGGAGGCTGGAGGCCTCAACGCATGAACCGCCTCGACGACGACAAACCGCCGATCCCGGACGACGAAGACGACCTTTTTTTTCGCGCCGAGGACCGCAACACCTGCGAGCAGTTATGCGCGCAGATTGTCGCCGACGGCATGAGTCTTGCCATTATTGGTTCAAACCAGGCTTGTTCCCACCACTACTGCCGCATGGTCATCAAGCGGCTGTCTGCATTCGCCGACGTGCGCCTGCAAATCCATTCCCCCGAGAACACCGAAGATTTGCTCGACCGTTTTAATGAAATCCTGGCCTCGATGTCAATGACCGACGCCATGGCGGGACGCAGCTCGTCCTCACCCTTGCGCATTCTCATATCGAGCGGCAGCGAAGCGACCAGTCCGGCCGAGTGGCGGCTTCTGGCGCGACTGGTGAGTGGCTTCCCAGGAGCAAACACTCAACTTATTTTGCTGCAGACTACCGATGGCGATTTGCCGCAAGAAAAGCCGGTTGAGTTTTTTGGCAAGCGGTTGCTGCGCTGGGACGTAGCAGCGCCGTCAAAGGAAGAGGCCCTGGCCTTGCTGACAGCAGCCCAGCCGCTTGGACGGGAACATGCGGTAATGACATTGCTTCAAACGACTGCGCCAGAGCTTCTTGAAGAACCGTTTTGGGATGTACTTCTAAACCAAAGCGACTTGCCCCGCCAAGCCCCGCGGCCCGAAATGTCGTCCGGCAATTATTCTCCGCCGGCAGCCGTAGGGAAAAGCGCACGCCCCACCCTCCCCGCCCTGCTCACCCGCATTGTCATCGCCGTCACCCTGGTCAGTTTTGGCCTGGTGGTGATGGCCCTACTATTCCCACAACAGACCGAAACAGTGCTCTCCAGCCTCGGAGCCTATGCGCCACAGGCCACCAGCCCCGTCGCAGTTGAGCCGGTCGCAGCCCCCCCCGCTCCCCCCGTCTCGCTTGCGACCGCGCCGAGCGTGCCCACCCCCACTATCCCTGGACCGGCGGCCCCTGCAGACCTTGCACCAAAGATCGCTCCAGAACCTGCGCCTCCACCTGCCGAGGCAAAGCTGACACCTCCCGCCCCGCCACCGCCGGTGGCTACATCAAACACCGAGCAGATTGCCAAGCCACTGCCACCACCCGTACCTCAGGACAAGGCCGGCGCGACCAACACGCCCAGGCAAGCGGAGGCCCCCAAAACCGTGGTGCAAGCCATCGAGCCACCCTCGCTGTCGGCTCTGCGATCCAATGCCCAGACGGTCAGAGCAACACCAAAACTACATATTTTTGTACAGCATGTGGCGCTAGACAGCTACAGCGAAGCCCAAAACTGGCAAAAAGCCAGACCGGCCCTGGCGGGCAGTTTGATCGTTTCGATCGCAACGGCCCAAGGCAACCAGATTAAATACGTGCTTGTTTCCGGCCCCTTCTCTTCGGCAGAAGCCGCAAACACCTTCAGCAAGCGAAAAGACATTCCCCCCCAGCCCTGGCTGCGCACTGCGGACTCACTGATAGCCGCCATGCCTGCAGAAAAACGACCCTAAGGAAGTACCCGATGGCCGACGATAAAAAAGATCAATCCGCACGCGATGGCCAAGCATTGAATTTGGTGCGCAGTGGCACGCCCCACACCGTTTCATTCAATGAAAGAACCGGCAAAGCGGCGACACCTTCCAACCAGCACAAATCCCTGAATCTCGACACAGAAGCCGCAGCGCCACCTTCGGTTGAAAAGGCCAGCGGCGGGGAAGCGGCAGCAGAGAAAAGCAAAACCGCAGAGGCTGAAACCTCTGGCCGCGCCTCCATCGTTCGCGCCGAACGGGATGGAGACACACAAAGCACTATATTGACCACAGCCACCGGGGCCTCCAATACAAAAAACCTCGCAGCACCTGCAGGTGGGCAAGCGGCACCAAGCCATCTTCATCTGCCCGAGCAAGGGGATCAGAAACACGTCGAATTACTGGGTGCAGGAGAAAAGAAACACGAAAATAAAGTCACGAATACCTCCGCGTCGCCCGCCGCTGAAGGGCGCATAGTCGCCACAACGACCGAAGCGGGCATAACAAAAATCAACCCGCCTCCGGGCAGCGGGCAGGCCTCAAACAACCATGTTCATTTGCCCGAACAAACCAAGCACCATGACAACGAATTGTCCGATGGCAGCAAGCCGCGAGCAGAAACCCGATTCGAAGAAGCTTCCGCTCTTGACCGCGCCGCACCACATCCTATTGCGGGCGATGCATCGACAGGAAGCGCCGTGCACCCGGCGGCGACTACGGCTGCCAATCCTCCAGGTGCGCCGGGGGCGCCGGGAAATCCGGATCAACAACACAATGAAGTTTTTCTGCGGGCCGGGTCACGGCCACCGGCAGTGGCAATCCCGCCGGGCTTACCTACCGACAATCCCGACAAACCCGACAAACAACTGGCACATCCGGCCCCGGACTTCACCCCCGCCCCAATCCCCCTGCAACACCCGCCTGAAACGCCTGATACCTCACCATCCGCGCGCAACGGGATCGAGCCAGAGCATGCGCCGAACAATGCAAAAGAGCTACAGGATGAACCTCCCCCCGGCTTGGGCGGTTTGCACAAGCACGATAAGTCCCAGCGACTCACCCTGTCGATCAATGCCGAAGCCATCGCCAAGGTACACCAAGAAGAGCAAAAGGCCATGGTGCTGAATGAGAAAATGGATCGACTCGAGGCCAGAATGAAAGAGCACAAACATTAAAACGGGCAAAGCACGCACCATGCGACGACGCAAGCCCCATCAAAACCCATGGATGCTGCAACAGGATGCTGCAAGACATCCGACCGAGCAGGCCACCGGCTTGTGAAACACTAATGCGGGACACACCATCATGAGCAATCCTGAACAGCCAAGCGACAACACTGAAATCCAGGAAGTGACAGTAAGGCTTGACTTTGAAAGCGTCGAGCCAGACCTTGACCCTGCAGCGGAGAAAACTTCGACAGGGGAAAACCCAAAATCGGAGTTGGACAAGCTGGTCAATGTAGTCCTTGAGACTGCAGGCGTTGCCAATCGCTCCTCCGAGATGGCCGCAAGCGCCACCGAAAACCTGCTTGCCGTGACTGAAGAGCTCGCTCAGACCACCGCGCAAGCCAAGATGAATTCGGTGATCATATTAAGTCTCGTGTCCCTATTGCTGCTCCTCACATCGGGGGCCTTGATCTGGAGCTTTATCAAACTCGAAGCTAGCGTCGCCCGAACCGAAAGCACCCTCCTCGCCGTCGGAAAGCGTATGGTGGAAATGAACGCCGGGACAGAGAATCTGAAAAATATTGAAAACCTGCTAACCGGCATTGATGCGAAAAAAGAGTCCGGGCGCATCGAATCGATGGAAAAAAAACTCGATGCCGCATTAGTCGAAATACGCAAGCCGGCTGAACCGGTATTCAATGAAAAAGCCTCCAAAGAAGAGCAGGCACGGCACCAGGCCCTATTGACACAAATCAAAGCACTCGATGGACAGAACCAAGCA
>Ga0114978_10005454_pt1 | contig 10168 bp, 9 predicted proteins | sample S_140212_EF_Meta_FD_87027 | JGI IMG/M metagenome (GOLD analysis project Ga0114978, IMG submission 87027) | Freshwater microbial communities from Lake Simoncouche, Canada to study carbon cycling - S_140212_EF_MetaG | ecosystem: Environmental > Aquatic > Freshwater > Lake | place: Lake...
AGGCGCCCACGGAACTTGTCCGCGACGCTCGAGAACACCGCCTCGCCGCGGCCTGCACCGACCATCGCCTGCGCGTCTTCGGTGCCTTCCTGGCGGATCGCGTCGACGACGTCGTCGACGGTGATCACGCCGAGCATGCGGTCGTCGTGATCGACGACGGGCAGCACGAGGTAGTCGTACTTCTCGAACTCGCGCGCGACCTCGTCGCGGCCGACGTCCGGCTTGACGGCGTCGACGCGCTTCTCGGAGATCTCGACGACCTTCTGCGCGGGATTCGCGAGGAGCAGCGCGCGCATGGTCGCGCGACCCTGGAGGCGTCCGCGCCAGTCGACGACGAACACGTAGAGCCAGTCCTCGCCCAGCGCCTCGGCGCGGCGGATCGCCTCGATCGCCTCGCGCACGGTCATCGAGTCGCGCACCGCGAGGTAGTCGGTGGTCATCATGCCGCCCGCGCTGCGCTCGGGATACTCGAGCAGGCGGCGGAACTTGACGGCCTCGACCTTGCCGAGCGTGCCTAGCAGCCGGTCGCGCGAATCGTCGCCGAGATACTGCAGAAGGTCGGTCGCGTCGTCGGGCGCCATCTCCTCGATCAGCTGGCCGGCGTACGCGGGGTCTTCCTCGATCAGGTCCTCGAGCACGCTCACCGCGAGCGATGGATGCATGTGCGCGAGCGCGTCGGCCGCGCTCTCCGTCTCCATCTCCTCGATGACCTGGAAGGCCTTCTCTTCACCGATCTGCTCGAGGGTCTCGGCGGCGTCGGGCGCTTCCTGCTGCTCGACGGCCTCGGTGAGCTCGGGCAGGTCGACGGTGATCGCGTTCAGGAGTTCGTCGACGCGCTTGTCCTCGGGCGTGCGCTCGACGGCGTCGATGACGGCCTCGTTGCCGGCGTTGTCCTCGATGGGCGAGGGCGTGCCGCCGTGCGCGTGATCATGATCATGCCGGTGCCCTTGCCCGTGCCGATGCTCATAATCATGCGGATGCTCACGCTCATGGCGATGGCCATGCTCGTGTCCGTGATCATGCGTGCCGTCTGGCTGCTCCTGCATGCGGCGAGTGTACCGAACACCCCTCGCGCGAAGCGCTCCGTGCCCAACGTGATCCACATCGACGCTCCGACCGAGCCCAAGAAGGCCAAAGACTTCACCCGCCGCGATGTCGAGCGAGATGCCGTCAACCGCAGTGGTTTGACCGAGTGCGGCAGCGTAATACATAGCGTTGAGTAAGCAATGGGCTCGACGAATTCGTTCGATTGCTCTCGTCAGCCGCCGCAAACGCCGATGATTTGCCCGTGGACATGAACACCTTCATCATCGGCGCGGTTGCGGGCATCTTTGGCGCGGCCTATTTCATCTACGGCAAGAAGGACCAGAAGCCCGTGCCCTTGGTCGCCGGCGCGCTGCTCTGCGTGGTTCCGTACTTCATCGACAGCATGCTCGTGCTGATCCTCGTTTGCGCGGCACTGTTGATCGCGCCGTTTTTGATCCGCTTCGAGTTCTAATGCGTCGAGCCTTCGTGCAAAATCGGTCTAACCAACACCGATGCCGATCCAACCAGAAAGTGCGTTGGCGAGGCCGAGAAACACGAGAAAGCTCATCGAGTCGGTCACCATGGTGAGGAAGATCGTCGATGCCGTCGCTGGGTCGGCGCCGAAACGACGCACCAAGAGCGGAAGGCTCGAGCCGACGACGGTTCCCACTGAAAGCGCGATCGTCATCGAGATTCCGACCACTGCGCCAAGTTTCCACATCGTTGCCTCGGGGTGCTGCAGGTACTCGATGCCCGCGACCACTCCGCCCACCAGCAAGCCGCAGATCGTTCCGTTCACCATGCCCACGATCGCCTCACGGCGCACCAGGCGCAGCGCCGATCCCTCGCGCACCTCGTCGAGCACGATGCCGCGCAGAGTGACCGCCAGCGACTGTTGCCCAGCGTTTCCTGCTTGATTGGCGATCACCGGCATGATCACCGCAAGAAACGCAATCGAAGTAATGAGCCCGTCAAACTGCAGCACCACGATGGCTGCGATCGAGCTGGTGAAGAGATTGACGAAGAGCCAAGGCAGACGCCCGCGCAACTTGTCCGCGACGCTGGAAAACACCGCTTCCTGTCGACCTGCACCGAACATCGCCTGCGCATCTTCGGTGCCTTCTTGGCGAATGGCGTCGACGACATCGTCGACGGTGATGACGCCGAGCATGCGGTCTTCGTCATCGACGACGGGCAGCACGAGGTAGTCGTACTTCTCGAACTCACGCGCGACATCTTCGCGGTCGATGTTGGGTTTCACCGCGTCGACGCGCTTCTCCGAAATCGCGATCACGCGCTGCGCGGGATCGGCGAGCAGCAGCGCGCGCATGGTGGCGCGTCCCTGCAGACGGCCGCGCCAATCGACAACGAACACATAGAGCCAGTCTTCGCCGAGCGATTCGGCGCGGCGAATTGCCTCAATCGCTTCGCGCACCGACATCGAATCGCGCACCGCGAGATAGTCGGTCGTCATCATGCCGCCCGCGCTGCGCTCGGGATACTCGAGCAATCGGCGGAACTTCACCGCCTCGACCTTTCCCAGCGTTCCCAACAAGCGATCGCGCGACTCGTCGGTCAGGTTCTGCAAAAGATCGGTGGCGTCATCGGGAGCCATTTCCTCGATCAACTTGCCCGCGTACGACGGATCCTCTTCGATGAGATCCTCGAGCACGCCCACCGCCAGCGACGGATGCATGTGCGCAAGCGCCTCGGCTGCGCTCTCCGTTTCCATCTCCTCGATGAGTTCGACGGCGGCCTCACCGATCTGCTCGAGCGTATCGGCGGCGTCAGGCGCTTCCTGCTGCTCAACAGCGTCGGCGAGTTCGGGCAAATCGACGGTGATGGCGTTGAGAAGCTCGTCAACGCGCTCGTCCTCGGGCGACGGCTCGTTGACTTCAATGATCGAATCGCCGCGTCGCACATCCTCAATCGGCGACGGCTCGCCACCAGAAGCTCTGCGGCGCTGCTCGTCGTTTGGGTCGAGTTCGTTGGGACGGTCCGAGGCCATTGGTCGAGTGTACCGAAGGTCCGTCGCGCGGCTCATCACCAAATCGGCGAGAATCGTCGCGTGCCCGATCCGATCCATATCGAAGATCCAACCGACCCGCGGCTGTCCCCATTTTGTGACATCCGTGAGCGCGAACTCGCAGCGCGCGAAGGGCTTTTCATGGGTGAAACGATGATCGTCCTCGAGGCGATGCTGCTGCGCGCGGCGGCGATCCACTCAGTGCTCGCCAGCCCGCGCATGCTCGCGCGCACAATGGAATTGATGGACTTCCATCACTGCTCCGCGCCGCTCTATACCGCAAGCGATGAGACCATCGAAGCGCTCACGGGAATCGACCTTCACCGTGGCGTGCTCGCCGTCGCGCAGCGTGCGGCGTTCGAGCCAATCAGCATTGACGCGTACGCGCCCGCCGTGGCTCCGCGAACCGTGCTCGTCTGCGAGGACATCAACAACATCGACAACATCGGACAGCTCTTCCGCATCGCCGCCTCGTTCGCCGTTGACGCCGTGCTGCTCAGTCCTACTTGTCATGACCCGCTTTACCGCAAGAGTCTGCGGGTTTCGACGGGGAACGCCCTCAAGGTCCCCTCCATCCGCGCCGCCCGTTGGCCAGACGACCTCGGCCGCTTCTGCACGCGCTTCGATCTCACCCTAGTCGCAACCGCAATTCAGTCCTCAGTTGCACTGCGGTCGATCGTGCCGCCCGCGCGGGTCGCGGTCGTGGTCGGCAATGAAATGAACGGGGTGAGCGCGCAGACTCGGGCGATTTCATCGCATATTGCCCGCATTCCCATGGCTTCTGCCGTCGACAGTTTGAATGTCGCCGTCAGCGCCGCCATCGCGCTCGACCACTTCTCCCAGGGCGAACGGGTCTAGCCGGCGCGGACGGAAACGCGCCCGGATTTCCCTCACGGAATTGGAGAAGATTCTCGAACCTCGACTTCATGGTCGCGTATGCCACGAGCCATGCGCGCGCCGCCTCGTCCATTCGACGAGGGTCCGGAACTGCGGGCGGGAACGAACCACATGCCTTCTTGATCAAGCAGCCACCGTCGCATTGACGCGCGTATTGCCCTGTATCCGAAGGCGAAAGGAACGATCGCCATGAAGCATCTCACTCGCTCGATCACAAAAACCAACTCGCTCCAGCAGACTCACTTTCTTGCGCTCATCGGCGCTTGCGCCCTGCTCACTGCTACGCCAGCAATGGCACTGGCGCTCGCGCCTTCGACCGACGGGGTGGCGCGTGCGGTGAACACCACGCAAACCGCAGGAAAATCCACTGCACGCCGCCTCGCCGACGAACTTTCTCATGCCTTCCGTGACGCCGCCAAGACGCTTGCGCCAAGCGTGGTGACCATCAACACCACCTCGACCAAGCTCGACGATCGTGGACGCGCGCAGCATGGAACCGGAACTGGCGTGGTGATTTCGCGCGACGGCTACATCGTCACGGCGAACCATGTTGTCGCCGACGCCGATGAAATCGAACTGGTTCTCAACGACGGCCGATCCGCCAAGGCAACTGTGATTGGACTTGATCCGGGAACCGACATCGCCGTGCTTCGAACTGAAGAAAGCGGCCTGATTCCTGCTGGTTTCGCCGATAGCGACGCGCTCGAGCCCGGTGAGTGGGTCGTCGCAATCGGCGCACCCTTCGGACTTGAGCGCACCGTCACCGCAGGAATCGTGAGCGCCAAGGGGCGCAGCGATGTCGGCCTGGCAACCTTCGAGAACTACATTCAAACTGACGCCGCCATCAATCCTGGCAACTCGGGCGGACCGCTTGCCAACCTTGATGGCGCCGTCATTGGCATCAATTCGGCCATCTCCAGCCGCGGCGGCGGAAACGACGGCATCGGCTTCGCGGTGCCGAGCTCAGTGGTTCGCCGCGTGGCCGATTCGATCATCGCCACCGGACGAGTGGCGCGTGGATATCTCGGCATTGGTGTGCAACCCGCCGACGCGGAAATGCTCGCGGGACTCGGCATCGCCAAGGACGCGGGAGTGGGAGTGCTCGTGAATCGAGTCGAGGACGATTCACCTGCGGCCAAAGCGGGAATCGAGCCCGGTGACCTCATCACCAGCATCGCAGGGCGCTCGGTCCACACCCCGGGCGAACTGGTTGCGACCATCAGCGAAATCGCTCCCGGAAGTGAAGTCGACCTTCGCGCGATCCGCAACAGCGACGAGCGACGGATGCGTGCAACGCTTGCGGAACGACCCGATGGCAGCGCTCCGCAAGCCGAGCGAAACTCAGCCGCCAAACCGAGCTCGGCTTCGGTGAAACTTGGAATGGTGCTGCGCGAAATCAGCGCGGACGAACTCGCGGCCCTAGGTGCTGCGGCGAATATGGGCGCTGCGGCGAATATGGGCGCGGAAACAGGCGCTGTTCTCGTCGAAAGCGTCAACGCCAACAGCCCCGCGGCCGATGTGGGAATCGCGCCCGGCGATCTGATCCGCCGCCTCGGTGCCCACACCGTGCACACGCTGAAGCAGGCGCAATCCGCGCTCAAAGAAATTGCGGCAGACGCAGCGGTTCCCGCGTTGGTCGAGCGCCAAGGCCAATCCAGATTCGTGCTGATCCGCGCCGCACCGACCTCGTCCGATACCCGCCGCTAACCGGCTCAAGATCTCTCAATCGCGTGTCATGTTGGCACGCAACGCTGCGCGCGAAGCCCCCACGCCGCAGCGTGTCCGCCCTGGTTCTACTCGGTAGCCAGGGCGGACTTTTTTTTCGTGCATCGCCCCACCCATCCAAGCGACTACCCTCTCCGACCTCGTGGTCACGCCCCCGACCGATTCCCACCACACGCTGCTGCTCGACAGCACTGTGGCACCCAAGTTTCCTCATCGAGTGCGCTTCACCCGTGGAGCGTTCGACGCGGCAAATCCGGCGCTGCGCAATCTGTTTGCCGCAGACGAAGCCATCGCGACTCGACGCGCAGTCGTGCTGATCGACGACGGTGTCGCCCGTGCGCACGGCGATACGCTCGAGACGAAACTGCGCGCGTATTTTGCCGCTCACGCGACCTCGATGCCCGTGATCGCGAAAATTTGCGTGGTGTCCGGCGGTGAGGCGGTGAAGCAAGACACGCGCGTCTGCGACCTCGTCGTCGAACTTGTGGAGAAACACCGCATTTGCCGCAAGAGTTTCGTCATCGCCATTGGTGGCGGCGCGATGCTCGACGCTGTCGGCTTTGGAAGCGCCATTGCCCATCGCGGGGTCCGTCTCGTCCGTCTTCCCACGACCGTGCTCGCGCAAGACGACGCGGCGATGGGCGTGAAAAACGGCATAAACCGCTTTGGAAAGAAGAATTTCGTCGGCGCCTTCGCCGTTCCCTTCGCGGTCCTCTGCGACGAGCTCCTCCTTGAAACCCTTCCCGATGCTGTGTTTCGCGCTGGTTTCAGTGAGGCGGTCAAGATCGCGCTGCTCAAGGATCCGGCGTTCTTCGCCGAAATCGAGCAAAACGCCGAGCGAATCGCTGCGCGTAATCTCGATGCCGCCAGCCCGGTCATTCGTCGCAGCGCGGAACTGCATCTACGCCACATCGCTGACGGCGGTGATCCATTCGAAAGCAACGCCGCGCGCCCGCTCGATTTCGGTCACTGGGCCGCGCATCGACTCGAGTCGATGAGTGACTACGCAATTTCGCACGGTGATGCCGTCGCGCTCGGACTTCTGCTGGACTGCCGCTATTCAAATCTCATGAACTCGAAGGCCGAAGGCTGGCTCAGTGACGCCGATCACGCCCGCATCTGCGCCTGCATCAAGCGACTCGGACTTCCGACGCACCACCCGCTTTTCGCCGACCAAGACGCGCTTCTGCGCGGCCTCGACGAATTTCGCGAGCATCTCGGCGGAACGCTGACCATCACCATGCTCAGAGGAATCGGACGAGGTGTTGAGATCCACGAGCTCGACACCGCACTCGTGCGCGCCGCCGCCACCGAACTCGCGTAACAACCTCTGCCGCGTAGGATGCGCCCCATGCCCAGCAGCACGCCGCCACCGATCACCAAGCGCGCCGTCGTCGATCGCTATTTTCTCGAGCATCGAGCGAAAGCGATCGACCTCGCCGCTTTCTTCGACCGCGTCGATCGCGCGCAAGGAGACGGAGCCGACGACTTTCGCGTGAAAGCGCTGGAAGCATGCTGCCGTGTTCTCCTCGATGGAAAGCCCGAGCGCGCACGCCGCGTGCTTGAACTACTGAGCGATCACACAACCGAACCAATCGCGAAAGCCTCCACCAAGGGCGCAACCGGCGCAATGGGAGGCGTCTGATGTACATCGATCCGCATGTTCACATGGTGAGTCGCACGACTGATGACTATCAGCGTATGGCGCTCGCGGGATGCGTCGCGATTACTGAGCCGGCGTTTTGGGCGGGCTACGACCGCAGCTCTCCGCAGGGCTTTTTTGACTACTTTCGACAGCTCACTGACTTCGAGCCCAAGCGCGCGGCGCAGTATGGGATCCGCCACCATACATGGCTGTGCATCAATCCGAAGGAAGCCGAGGATCCGGTCTTCGCGAAGGAAGTCATCAAGCTCATCCCGCAGTTCCTGAAGTGCGAGAGCGTGCTTGGCATCGGCGAGATCGGCCTCAACAAGAATTCGCGCAACGAGCTCGAGATCCTTGACGCGCACCTCACCCTCGCCGCTGAGCACAATTTGCTTGTGCTCGTGCACACTCCGCACCTTGAGGACAAGCTCAAGGGCACGAAGCTCATCATGGACGCGATCCGCAACCACGCGCGGCTCGACCCATCGCGTGTGCTCATCGATCATGTCGAGGAGCACACGGTTCGCCATGTGCTCGACCGTGGATTTTGGGCGGGAATGACGCTGTATCCCGACACCAAGTGCACGCCGCAGCGCGCCGTCGACATCTTCGAGATGCACGGCACCGAGCGCCTGTGGATCAACTCCGCTGGCGACTGGGGCCAGAGCGATCCGCTTGCCGTGCCCAAGACGCAGATCGAAATGAAGGCCCGCGGCCACACGCTCGAAAGCGTGCGCAAGGTCAGCTTCGACAATCCGCTCCAATTCCTCTCGCAGTCCGGAAGGTTCCGCATCGCATGAAACGCCCACTCATCGGTCTCTCCGCAGATTTCGTCGACGGTTACGCGCGTGTTCGCCACACTTATCTCGATATGGTCGAGGCTGCGGGCGGGATCCCTTTGATCCTTCCGCCGCGCGCCGAACTGTGCGCCGCGATGCTCGACCGCGTCGACGGCGTGATCATGACTGGCGGCAGCGACATCGATGTTTCGAAGTTCGGCGTGCCGCTGCATCCGAAGGCCGAATGCATGGCGCCCGAGCGCCAGGACGCGGAGTTCGCGCTGCTGAAGGAACTCGACGCGCGCCCCGACAAGCCCGTGCTCGGCGTCTGCCTCGGCATGCAAATGATGGGCTTTCACCGCGGAAACGCGATGATTCAGCATCTTGCCGATGTGCTCCCCAACGCCGACCGCCATCGCAATGACGCCGTGCACTCCGTCGACGCCTCGCGTGGATCGCCGCTTGCATCGGGTGCGGTGCGCTCGTGGCATCACCAAGCGCTCGCCGAAGCGCATGGTTTTGAGATCATCGCGCGCTCCGACGACGGCGTGATCGAGGCGATCATCGATCCCAAGCGACGCTTCTACATCGGCGTGCAGTGGCATCCCGAGCGCACGGAGTCGGACGAAACTGGACTTGATGTGATGCGAGCGTTGGTCGACGCCGCAAGATAGTTCGGCGCGCAATCCGCCGTTTCATCGGCAACGCTCGGTCCATCGGGCCTGCAGTAGCTTCGAATCATGCCTCGTAACAACGACCATCCGCGCAGCATTCACTGCCCTCGCTGCGGCTACCAGCTCGAGAGTTCGATCGCAGCAAGCGAGGCTCGAGGCGAGGACCAAGGTCGCTGTAGCGAATGCGGCCTCGAGCTCGCATGGTCGTCGTTGCGCGAGGTACAGACCGATCCGATCTGGTTTGTTGAGTCACGCATCGCACCGCGCCACCTGCTCCGCCGCGCCGTCGAGACGCTGGTGATGTGCGTGCGCCCCTTTGCATTTTGGACACGCATCTCGATGGGAATTCCGCTGCGCATGCGCGGTTTGCTCGCGTTTCTCCTCGTAGTCGCATTGGTCGGGCACAGCATCGGCGTGGGCGGGCGAGTCATTCGTAACACCCGCTACAACTGGCTCAAGCGCACGCATCCAACCGCGAATCTACTCTTCGCCATCGTGTCGCCAGCCTCGAATCACTTCGCGTCGACCATCATCGACACCTACGCCCGTCTGGGAACCACTGACAATGTAGGACTCGCGATGGCATTCGTTCGAGCCGCGCTGCTCGAGGGCGACATGGTGCTCACCTCGACAAAAGATGGGCAACCGACCTTCCGCGTCGCCTTCGCCCGGGCTCCGTGGTTGGTCGATCCGCCCACAACGCGGCGGCTTCTCGCGGGCGCGCTTGTTCCAATGACTGCGCCGCTCCTGTTGCTGCTGCTTCCGATTTCGTTGGGGCGCGCCCGCGTGCGCCGCGCCCACATTGTGCGCGCGTGTGCGTATTCGACCGCGCTCGTGCTTCCTTGCTTCGTGCTGGCCATCTACGCCACCCATGCGGACTGGTACATGACCGTCGGCACGACCAATCTGCTCGGCCGACTCGAACCACATGTCATCACCATCTTTGCCGCGGCGATCGTGGTTGTTTGGATGTCGGCCATTTCATCGCGCTATCTGCGGATGTCCCATCCAATCGCCGTCGGCTGCGCGTGCACCACCATCGCAACGCTGATTTCCCTCATGGCGTCGGCCGCGATGTTTGGCGCGCTCTGAGCGTCACTTCGCGTGCGCACTCTTCAGATGTGTGCGCAGCGCGTCGCCGCCAAAATTCGCGTGAGGATCGCTCCACACGCAGTGCACATGCGATGCGTCGGCGTTGGTTGAGTCGTACTCGATCGTGAAGCACGGACTCGTGAGCCGGTAGTAATGCGCCTTGTCGAGCTCAGTCTCGCCAACAAACGCAAACGCGAGCTTGCCTCCGAACTTCTCTCGCCACTCGCGCAGCTGCGCGCCAACAACACCCTCGTCAAGCAAACCCGCGTGCGTCGCCAGAAGCTTGTCGATGAGCTTCTTCTGC
>Ga0114978_10005455_pt1 | contig 10168 bp, 11 predicted proteins | sample S_140212_EF_Meta_FD_87027 | JGI IMG/M metagenome (GOLD analysis project Ga0114978, IMG submission 87027) | Freshwater microbial communities from Lake Simoncouche, Canada to study carbon cycling - S_140212_EF_MetaG | ecosystem: Environmental > Aquatic > Freshwater > Lake | place: Lake...
CACCCTGACTCAGGCCTTGCGCCAAGCCGCCCAAGGCCAAACCGACCCAAGCGTTTTGATTCGTGCCTCAGGAAACGCCGCGCATCAACTGGTCATCACTGCCATGCAAGCGGCACGACAAGCCGCGATTGGCAAAGTGCATTTCGCCACGCAGGCGAGCGATTGAAACAAACACGCATCCAAACAACGATCGCGCACTGGCTGCATCGGCAGTGGCAGCGATCTGGCCTCTTCGCCTGGTTGCTCTCTCCCTTTGCCTGTATCGCGACCGGGTACGTCTTTGCTAAACGCATGTGGTACGAGCTTGGTTTGGGTGATGTTTATCGCGCCCCTGTTCCCGTTGTCATTGTCGGCAATCTTTACGTAGGCGGCACGGGCAAAACACCCGTCGTCATCGCTCTGGTCAAGAAACTACAGGCCCTTGGCTGGCATCCCGGGCTAATTAGTCGTGGCTATGGTGCCAAACTTGAGTCAAGCGCACGCGTTGGACAGGGGGAACTTGATGCCAGCGTGATGGGTGATGAACCCGCCTTGCTCGCTGAACAGACGGGCGCCTGGATTGGCGTACATCCCAACCGGCGTCTGGCCTGCCAGGCACTTCTCAAGGCGGATCCTGCAATCGATATCATCGTTTCGGATGACGGCTTGCAGCATCTGGCGCTAGGCCGTGATATCGAAATTGTGGTGCAAGACGCGCGTGGCGTGGGCAACGGTTGGCTGATACCCGCGGGCCCCTTGCGCGAACCTGCCAACCGACTCAAGACAGTTGACGTTCTCATTACCCGTCAGGCCACGCCTCTCACGCCCTCCCATTCGGCCGCTAGCACCCCCTCAGTGGATCAGTGCCCCCTTGAAACGATAATGTGGCTAAAAATTGTTTATATTCAGTCGCTTGATAAAAAAATAAAGCTATCCGCAAATGAATTTATTAATTTACAAGAAAATAGGAACATAACCGCGATAGCAGGAATAAGTGAACCGGATAGATTTTTTAAATCCCTTGCTGAATCAGGCATTGTTTGCCAAAAGACCATTGGCCTTCCTGACCACTATCCGTTTGAGGCATCCTTATTTACGCAGCAAACCACCGATTTGATTCTGATTACCGCCAAAGACGCGACTAAATGCAGCGCAGTGCGAGACGCTCGAATCTGGGTCGTGATTGCTGAGGCCGTATTTGCTGAAGACGCGTGGCTGCAGCAGATTTCGGCCCGCCTTGGACAAAGGCGCCAACCCAGCCCCGACTGATTACAATACTCCCATGGAAACTCGCTTACTCGATATTTTGGTATGCCCGCTATGCAAGGGTCGCCTCTACCTGAACGAAAGCCGCACAGAGCTGATCTGCCGGGGGGATCGCTTGGCGTATCCAATTCAGGATGGGGTACCCGTAATGTTAGAAGCGCAGGCACGCAGCATCGGAGCAGACGACGAAACTAACCTCCATGCCCTAAGCGGGACCAGTGATCCTGAGCCGGCCCCCGACAATCGTAATTAACCACAGCAACCGACCTCGCCGTGACTGACCGTGCTGCGCCCTCTGTTTCGCCTGACACACCCTTTGTGGTGGTCATTCCGGCGCGCCAGGCCTCAACCCGGCTGCCTGGAAAAATGCTCGCTGACCTTGCGGGCAAACCCATGGTGGTGCGCGTTGCAGAACAAGCGCTTGCCTCAACTGCCTCGCGCGTGGTGATCGCAACAGATCACCCTCAGATTGCTCAGGCCGCGCACGACGCAGGGATTGAAGCCCTGATGACACGCTCCGATCATACGAGCGGCACAGATCGTCTATCCGAAGCGGTCGACCAACTTAACCTGACCGCCAACACCATCGTCGTAAACGTGCAGGGCGATGAACCCTTAATAGATCCGCGACTGATTAACCGCGTCGCCCAACAGCTGGCGCAAGATGCACAGGTCGCCATCGCAACTTGCGCAACCCCGATCACTGATGCCGGCAGCTTCTTTAATCCCAATGTTGTCAAAGTTGTATGCAATCAGCGCGGACACGCTTTGTATTTTTCACGTGCCCCCATCCCGTGGGATCGCGATTTTTTTAAAAACGAGCCGCGCACGCTCTCAACCGATTTCCCTGCTTTACACCACATTGGGCTCTACGCCTATCGGGTCGATTTTCTCAAACGCTTTCCAACACTCAGCCCAGGGGTTCTTGAGCGTCTTGAAAGCCTTGAGCAATTGCGCGCGCTCGAGCATGGTTACACAATCTCGGTACTACAAATTGATTCGCACCCTGGTGCGGGCGTTGACACACACGAAGATCTTGAGCGCGTCAGACGCGTTCTAAGCACCAAAGACAAAAACTCAGGGTAAGCCTTGAGACCCCGCGCCGGACGCAGGCGGCCTCGATGCGGCATAATGTTGGCGGTTATACGAATCATCTAAGACTCCAGGAGTTCTCATGCGGCTTATTCTGCTTGGCCCACCAGGCGCCGGTAAAGGCACACAAGCGGCCTTCATTACCCAGCAATATGCGATCCCGCAGATCTCGACCGGTGATATGCTGCGCGCCGCAGTCAAGGCGGGCACGCCCTTGGGGATCGAAGCCAAAAAGATCATGGATAGTGGCGGCCTGGTGTCAGACGAACTGATTATCGGGCTCGTACAAGATCGTCTGGCTCAACCCGACTGTGGGAAGGGATACCTCTTTGACGGCTTTCCGCGCACCATTCCACAAGCCGATGCACTCAAACTTGCCAAGGTTGCACTGGATTTTGTAGTCGAGATTTCAGTTCCCGAAGAGGACATCATCGAACGCATGAGTGGGCGTCGCGTACATCCCGCGAGCGGGCGTAGTTACCACCTTAAATTTAATCCTCCAAAAGTCGCAGAATGCGATGACCTGACCGGTGAACCCCTGGTTCAGCGCGATGACGATAAAGAAGAAACCGTCCGCCATCGCCTCACGGTGTATCGCAACCAAACACGCCCTCTTGTTGAGTACTACTCTTCTTGGGCCGCTGCAGACGCACAGGCGCCCCGTTACCGCATGGTGCCTGGGCTTGGCTCCGTTCAAGAGATCCAGGCACGCATTTTTGCAGCGCTCAAATAATTTTTAACGATACGGCTTGCTGTATCGCCATACTTATTCACCTTAAAAAAATTCATGGATATCGCAAATAAAGTTTTTATCGTCACGGGTGGTGCCTCTGGCCTGGGTGCCGGCACCGCAAGAATGTTGGTTGAGCACGGCGCTCGCGTGGTGCTTGCCGACGTTCAAGATGAGGCGGGCCAGGCGCTTGCAAATGCGCTCGGCCAACACTACACCCATTGCGATGTCACGCAGGATCAGGATGCGCGTGCTGCGGTTGCTGCGGCACTCTCGCTAGGCAAGCTGTTTGGCCTGATCAATTGCGCAGGGATTGCTCCAGCTGCGCGAACAGTCGGAAAACAAGGCGCTCATCCGCTCGATATGTTTCAAAAAGTGATCAGTATCAACCTGATTGGTAGCTTCAACATGATTCGCGTGGCTGCTGAAGCGATGGGCAGAAATGAACCCGAACCGACAGGCGAACGCGGCGTACTCATCAACACTGCTTCAGTCGCGGCCTACGACGGCCAGATCGGTCAAGTGGCCTATGCCGCCTCTAAGGCAGGCGTTGTTGGCATGACGCTACCCATCGCACGCGACCTCGCCCCTCAGGGCATTCGCTGCGTCACAATCGCTCCCGGAATTTTTGGCACGCCCATGATGTTTGGCATGCCCCAAGCCGTACAAGACTCGTTGGCGGCAAGCATCCCGTTCCCGTCCAGATTGGGTCGGCCCGAAGACTACGCCAAACTCGTCCATCAAATCGTCACCAACGAAATGCTCAACGGTGAAACAATTCGCCTGGACGGCGCGATTCGCATGCCACCAAAATGAGTTTGCTCAAGGCCGCTGCCACCGTCAGTAGCCTGACCCTGTTATCGCGCATCACGGGTTTGGTGCGCGACGTCATGATTGCCCGTGCCTTTGGGGCAAGCGCACTGACCGATGCCTTCTGGGTCGCATTCAGAATCCCGAACCTGCTCAGACGCTTATTTGCCGAAGGCGCTTTTGCCCAGGCTTTTGTCCCGATCCTGGGCGAAGCCAGAAATCAGCACGAGCCAGAAATCATCAAACAGTTACTCGATCGGGTCGCCCGCAGCTTGTTTATCGTGCTGTGCCTCGTGACCTTGCTTGGTGTCCTGGGCGCCCCGCTCGTGGTGATGGCCATGGCAAGTGGCTTGACTGAGGCCTCACGCGCCGCTGACTTTGAGGCTGCAGTCTGGATGACGCGCCTCATGTTTCCGTACATCATCTGCATGTCGCTGGTCGCATTTGCCTCGGGCGTTTTAAATACCTGGCGACACTTCGCCGTGCCAGCCATCACGCCAGCCTTACTCAATTTATCCATGATCGGGGCGAGTCTTTTTTTATCAGACTTCTTTAGCCGACCAATTTACGCACTCGCCGCTGGGGTCATGCTGGGCGGACTCGCCCAGTTCGGGGTGCAGTGGTGGGCGCTCTCACGCTTAAGCCTGCGCCCTCGACTAATCGGCCCAATCGGCCCGGCGGTCAATGACCCCATGGTGCGTCGAGTCATGCGCCAGATGTTGCCAGCGACTTTAGGCGTCTCTGTGGCTCAGATCTCACTGTTGATCAACACGAACATCGCAACCTGGCTGGCCGCGGGCAGCGTCACCTGGCTTTCGTTCGCCGATCGCCTCATGGAGTTTCCTACCGCCCTGGTGGGCGTGGCGTTGGGAACCGTTCTGTTACCGAGCCTCGCGCGAGCCCATGCTCAACAGGCGACCGAGCGCTACAGCGCCCTGCTTGACTGGGGGTTGCGTCTGATGCTTCTGCTCGGGCTGCCCGCCGCACTTTGCATGGTGATGATGGCCGACGCCTTGGTCGCAACCCTGTTTCACTACGGAGCCTTCACGAGCGCCGATGTTCGCCATACTCAGCTAGCTGTCATGGCCTATTCGGTGGGTCTTGTGGGGCTTTTGGGCATCAAGATTCTCGCCCCAGGGTTTTATGCCAAGCAAGATATTCGAACCCCGGTAAAAATTGCAATCGCCGTCCTCGTTGGCACACAACTACTCAATATCATCCTCGTCCCCTGGCTTGCACACGCGGGTCTTGCCCTGGCAATTAGCCTGGGCGCCTGCCTCAACGCGCTTGCCTTGCTGATTGGCTTACGACGAAAAAGAATTTATCAACCGGCCGCTGGCTGGGGTCGCTTCGCGTTGCAGCAGACCGTCGCGCTCGCCGTGATGGCGATCCCCCTATGGTGGGCGACGCATGGCATCGATTGGCTTGGTTTACAAGGTAGCCCTTTTTTGCGTATCGGGACCCTCGCCCTGATCTTGGCCGGAGCCGGCACCCTATATTTGGCTGCGCTGGCCGCGACCGGGCTGCGTCCGAGCCACTTCAGGCGAGCACCCTCTGAAAATACGGTTGGCAAAACAGAGGGTTAGTGCTAGAATGACAGGCTTTACTGCATTATTGGCGTCCAACTTTGTAACTGGGTGCAATAATCAGACCTAATTTCGTACCAAAGCAACTTTCACTTTTCAAAGAAATTTAGAACATGGCCAATACCGCCCAAGCCCGCAAACGTGCACGCCAATCGGTTGCGCTGAACAAGCACAATTCAAGTCTGCGTTCAATGCTACGCACCGCGATTAAACGCGTGCGTACCGCGATTGAATCTGGCGACAAATCAGCCGCCGCTGACGTCTTGCAAAAAGCAACTAGCGTGATCGATCGCGTGGCAGACAAAAACATCATCCACAAAAACAAAGCAGCGCGTCATAAAAGCCGTTTGTCTGCAGCAGTAAAGTCGCTGGCTTAAACTCTCTGAAAGCTTGTTCGCCATTCGAACAACACCCTAGTTTGAGTTTGACACCATAGCAGCCCCCCTGAGGGCTGCTTTGCTTTTTTACCTCGCCCTTACGCAAATGCTCGATCTCGCGAATCCCTTTACACAACTGCGTTTCGCCTGTTCTACTTCATCCATTACGTGAAAAATATTTTTAAAGATTAGGTTGCCACTCATGACAAAACCGCTACTTTTACAAATTGGATCGTTTAACGGCCATGCGCCCGCCGATGGCGAGTTGGCGAGTCGCTACGAAATTCTTCAATACTGGAAAGCCACAGACAAAGCGGCGTTCTTACGTGAGCATGCATCAGGCGTTGAGGCGGTTGCCACGACAGCCAACCTTGGCTGCAGCACCGAAATCATCGCCGCCTTACCCAAACTACGTGCAATCTGCACTTGGGGTGTCGGCTACGACAAGATCGATCTTGACAGTGCTGCCGCACGCAAGATTCAAGTCAGCACAACCCCTGATGTTTTAAACGACTGTGTCGCCGACATTGCGTGGGGCTTGCTGCTCGCTTGTGCACGCAACATCGGTTGGGGCGATCGTTTTGTACGTGCCAATCATTGGGAAAACAAAACAGGTACTCTCCCCCTTGGCGCTCGCGTCAGCGGTAAAAAGCTTGGCATCGTGGGTTTAGGTCGCATTGGCGAAGCCATCGCACGCCGTGGCCTTGGTTTTGATATGCAAGTGTCGTATCACAATCGTAAAGCGCGTACCGACGTGCCCTACACCTATCAGGCCTCTTTACTCGACCTCGCACGCGAAAGCGATTTTCTGGTGTTGGCCACTGTCGGCGGTCCAAGCACCAAACACTTGGTCAATACAGAGATCATGCAGGCCTTGGGCCCGAACGGTCGCTTGATAAATATTGCGCGTGGTTCAGTCATTGACGAACCGGCGATGGTACGCATGCTAGCCTCTGGTGAACTCGGCGGCGCCGGACTCGACGTGTTCGAGAATGAGCCCAAAGTGCCTGATCAGCTCAAGCAACTTGATAATGTAGTTTTAATGCCACACGTCGCAAGCGCCACGCACGAAACGCGACGAGCAATGACAGACTGCGTGCTTGAGAATCTACAAAGCTTCTTCGCAAACGGTAAGCTTGTCACACCGCTTATTTAAGTCTGACCAAAGGATCTTCGGGTAAGTCAGCCTGAGTCTTGAGCTGGTTATCGTGTGCAAAATCGTGCACGAACTGCCAGGCTAAGGGTTCGAGGTCGCGCAAGCGACTATCGATCACGACGCAGCGCTGGCCTTCAAGGGTTGAAGGCTCGGCATAAGGTGAATAAGAGATGTAGCCACCAAGCGTGCCGGCTGGGCGGTAAGGCGCAAGCACACCGGCAAGACGCTCAGCCCAATCACTGGGCCGAAAAGTACTACCTGATTCTGTCACGCCATAAATGACGAAATAACGAACTTCTGCTGTCATGCACAACCCGTATCGCCAATACAGAGCCCACAAACTTATGATTCACGCCTCTGTCGCCTAGATTGTATATGATTGATGTTTTACACCCATGCATGCGATCCTGCATGATGGGAATTTCTCGGAGCCTCGGCCATGACCTCTGCCATTTCCAATACGTACGCCCGTCTTCCAGTAGCCTTTACCCATGGTAAAGGCGTTTGGCTGTGGGATACGAAGGGCCGACGTTATCTTGACGCGATGGCAGGCATTGGCGTGACGTGCCTGGGGCACGCCCACCCTAAATTGGTTGCTGCCATCAGCGAGCAGGCCGCGCGCGTCATTCATACTTCGAACTTATACGAGATCCCCCTGCAAGAAGAGTTTGCGCAACGCATGGCAAAAATCTCAGGCATGACCGAAATCATGTTTGGCAACAGCGGTGCTGAAGCAAACGAGGCCGCCATCAAACTGGCGCGCTACTACGGTTACAAAAAAGGCAACGACCTGCCAACCATCATTACGATGGAATCCTCTTGGCATGGGCGCACGATTGGCACGCTTGCGGCCACTGACAGCGAAAAAGCACGCACGGGCTTTGGTCCCCTGCCAGGTGGCTTCGTCAAAGTGGCGTACAACAACCTTGATGCCATCAAGGCAGCAGGCGACGCTGAACCTCGCGTCGTTGCCGTATTGCTTGAAGTGTTGCAAGGTGAAGGCGGCATTCGTCCCTCAGATATTCAGTACCTGAAAGATTTACGCGCGCTGTGCAATGCGCGGGGTTGGCTCATGATGATTGACGAAGTGCAATCCGGCATTGGCCGAACCGGCAAATGGCTTGCACACCAATGGGCAGACATCTTGCCAGACGTGGTCGTGTTTGCGAAAGGCTTGGCCGGTGGCGTACCCATCGGCGCGATCGGTGCCTGCGGCCCCGCTGCGGGCGTACTCGGGCCAGGCAGTCACGGCACGACCTTTGGTGGCAGTCCCTTAGTCTGCGCAGCGGGCATTGCCACACTGCGCGCTCTTGAAGAAGAGCACCTGCTTGAAAATGCGGCGACCGTCGGAGACTACTTAAAAGCCGCGCTGGGCAAAGCCCTGCTAGGCACGCCAGGCGTACGAGAAGTGCGTGGTCAGGGGCTCATGCTGGGTATCGAGCTTGAGAAGCCTTGCGGCGTCTTGACGGCTCGAGCGCTTGAGGCAGGCCTGCTCATTAACGTGACTCGCGACCGCGTTGTTCGTCTGTTGCCACCGCTCACACTTACCACTGCAGAGGCTGATGAAATCGTCAAGATTCTAGTGCCTCTCATTAAGGCGTTTAACGCTGAATCCGCATAACCTGTCCTGACACAGTGTGGTGCTCAAACAGGGCATCATGCTGTGCGGTTCGGGTCTGACAACTTTATCGAGTGCATCATGTCAAACGCCGTATCCAACGCCGGCCCGCTTCGGCATTTTTTACAATTGCAAGATCTCAGCGCAGAAGAGCTGCTCTATGTACTGGATCGAGCCAAGCTCATCAAAGACAAATTCAAGCGCTACGAGCCGCACCGCCCCTTGCATGATCGCACCTTAGCCATGGTGTTTGAAAAAGCCAGTACGCGTACCCGAGTCTCGTTTGAGGCCGGCATGTATCAAATGGGTGGCTCGGTCATTCACTTAACGACCTCAGACTCTCAATTAGGACGCTCAGAACCGATCGAAGATACTGCGCGTGTCGTCTCGCGTATGGTCGATCTCGTCATGATCCGTACCTTTGAACAAACTCGGCTTGAAACCTTCGCCTCACACTCGCGTGTACCGGTGATCAATGGGTTAACCAACGAGTTTCATCCGTGTCAAATTCTGGCGGATGTCTTCACCTATATTCAAGCGCGTGGCAGCCTAACCGGTAAGATCGTCGCTTGGGTCGGTGATGCCAATAATATGGCCTATACCTGGATTCAAGCTGCTGAACGCCTGGGCTTTACGCTGCACGTTTCTGCGCCAGCGGGCTACGCACTTGATCCCAAAAGACTGGCTTCAGTCCAACCCGGCGTCGTCAAAGAGTTTGCCAATCCACATGATGCCTGCAAAGGTGCCCATTTAGTCACCACCGATGTTTGGACCAGCATGGGCTACGAAGCCGAGAATGAAGTGCGTCGCGCGGCGTTTGCTGACTGGTGTGTTGATCAAGACATGATGGCCCACGCCACGCCTGAAGCGCTTTTTATGCACTGCCTGCCCGCACACCGGGGTGAAGAGGTCAGCGCTGAAGTCATTGATGGCCCTCAAAGCGTCGTTTGGGACGAGGCTGAAAATCGATTGCATGTACAAAAAGCTTTAATGGAATTTTTACTGCTTGGACGGCTTTAAGCTGCCTCGACCGGGCTTCCGTTAAAATATTTTCTTCTGTTAATTATTTCGTCAAATTTAGAGCATCTTATGAGCGATATCAAAAAAGTAGTCTTGGCCTATTCGGGTGGCTTGGACACCTCAGTCATTCTGAAATGGTTACAAGACACCTATCAATGCGAAGTGGTCACGTTCACCGCAGATATCGGTCAGGGAGAAGAACTCGAACCTGCACGTGCTAAAGCAATCAAATTTGGTATCAAACCTGAGCAAATCTTTATCGATGACTTGCGTGAAGAGTTTGTTCGGGATTTTGTTTTTCCGATGTTTCGCTGCAATACCGTCTATGAAGGTGAATACCTGCTGGGCACTTCGATTGCGCGACCTCTCATTGCCAAACGTCAAATCGAAATCGCTAGACAGGTAGGCGCGGATGCCGTCTCGCACGGTGCAACCGGCAAGGGCAACGATCAAGTCCGCTTCGAGCTCGGCTACTACGCCCTCGAACCCGGCATTAAAGTGATTGCGCCCTGGCGAGAGTGGGATTTGGTCTCA
>Ga0114978_10005456_pt1 | contig 10167 bp, 8 predicted proteins | sample S_140212_EF_Meta_FD_87027 | JGI IMG/M metagenome (GOLD analysis project Ga0114978, IMG submission 87027) | Freshwater microbial communities from Lake Simoncouche, Canada to study carbon cycling - S_140212_EF_MetaG | ecosystem: Environmental > Aquatic > Freshwater > Lake | place: Lake...
CCTGTGATGATACCTGCATGGATCTTTGGAATCATTTATACGTTGGGAAGCATTGTATTGACGCAAACTCCGGATAGAAATCGCATTTCTCATGAGGGACATTTGGGCGGATTATTGATTGGGGGGATGTTTGCGCATTTCTTTTTACCGAGTGAATACTTGGGAGAAAAGCAAATGTACCTGTGGTATTTTGCCATCATACCCATTGTGTTGTTTGTGATTGCACAGAGTGTATTTCCTCAATATTTTTACAAAAAGCGCTAACAATAAGCGGCGTTTCATTTTTAGAATCGCCTAAAATTGGTTATATTTGCAGAATTCTTGCCCAGTTGGTGAAATTGGTAGACACGCCATCTTGAGGGGGTGGAGTTCGAAAGAATGTGCTGGTTCGAATCCAGTACTGGGCACAAAAAAAAGGCTGCAAATGCAGCCTTTTTATTTATTCAAAATTGAATTACTTTTACAAAATCAACATGGCGTCGCCATAGCACAAAAAGCGGTATTTTTCTTTGATTGCTTCTTGGTAAATTTCTGCCATAAACTCATGGTCTGTGTATGCACAAGCCATCATGTATAATGGAGATTCTGGTTGATGCAAATTGGTAATAAATGCATTGGCAATATTGAAAACTTGAGGAGGGAACAAAAACTTATCTGTCCATCCTTCGCTAGGATTTAGTGTTTTGTTTGAACTCACACTTGTTTCCATTGCACGCATTACACTTCCACCTATTGCAACTACCCTGCTTTTATTAATGACAGCTTGATTTACAGTGTCGCAAGTTTCTTGCGAAATTTTATAATACTCACTGTCCATTTTGTGCTTAGTCAAATCTTCTACCTCAATCTCCCTAAAGGCACCTAAGCCCAAGTGTAAGGTAACTTCAGCAAAATTAATTCCTTTGATGTCTAAACGCATTAATAATTCACGGGTTAAGTGAAGTTGAGCAGCAGGAGCCGCAACAGCACCAACGTGCTTAGCAAACAATGATTGATACCAAAGTTCATCTTCTTCTTTTACAGCACGGGTAATGTATTTTGGAATTGGAGTTTCACCCAATTTTTTGATTACTTTGTCAAAAGCTTCATCGTCGCCATCAAACAAGAAACGAATGGTTCTTCCTCTGCTAGTGGTATTGTCTACTACTTCGGCAACCAAATCGTCGTCACCAAAATAAAGTTTATTACCAACACGAATTTTACGTGCCGGGTCAACAAGAACATCCCACAAACGCAATTCATGATTCAATTCTCTTAACAAGAATACTTCAATCTGTGCACCGGTTTTTTCTTTTTGTCCGTACATTCTTGCTGTAAACACTTTTGTGTTGTTTACAACGAAAACATCGCCTTCGTTAAAAATGTCTAGAATATCGTGGAATTTACGGTGTTCTATTCTTCTTTCTTTGCGATGTACAACCAGCAAGCGACTATCGTGGCGGGTTTTTAAAGGTTCCTGTGCTATAAGCTCTTCAGGCAACTCAAATTTAAACTGAGATAATTTCATACGAACGTATTTCCCCTAAATTGGGGATGCAAAGATAATTCATTTATTGGCGCTTGTCAACACACAATTTCTGTCTAAATTTGCACCCGATGAAACAAATTGCAGTTATTGGTGGTGGAACAATGGGAAATGGCATTGTCCACGTATTTGCGCAAAACGGTTATGCCGTTAACTTAATTGATGTAAAGCAAGATATGCTCGACAAAGCGATGGCTACCATTCAAAAAAATATGGACCGTCAAATTGCCAAAGGCTCTTTAACGGAAGACGATAAAGCCAAAGCTATTGCCAATATCAAATGCTTTACCCAACTTGCCGAAGGTGTGAGTAATGCCGATTTGGTGATTGAAGCCGCTACAGAAAACGTAGAAATTAAATTAAATATATTTAAACAACTTGATGCATTAACTCCTGCAAGTTGCGTTTTGGCAAGCAATACCTCTTCTATTTCGATAACAAAAATCGCTTCTGTGACGTCTCGTCCAGAAAAAGTAATTGGAATGCATTTCATGAACCCAGTTCCTGTTATGAAACTTGTTGAAGTTATTGAGGGATTTAAAACTGACAAAGCAATTACCAATGAAATTCTTGAAATGTCCAAGAAACTTGGTAAAGTTCCAGCCTTGACCCAAGATTATCCAGGTTTTATTGCAAACCGTGTGCTAATGCCAATGATCAATGAAGCCATTTGCAGCCTTCACGAAGGTGTTGCCGGCGTTTCTGAAATTGATACCATCATGAAATTAGGTATGGCGCATCCAATGGGTCCATTGCAATTGGCCGACTTTATTGGATTAGACGTTTGCTTGGCCATTTTACGCGTTCTGCACGACGGTTTTGGCAATCCAAAGTATGCACCATCTCCACTATTGGTGAATATGGTTACCTCTGGTGATTTGGGTGTGAAAAGTGGTCGCGGTTTCTACGACTATGGTCACGGAACCAAAGACTTGGTGGTTGCACCAAACTTTGCATAAAATATGCAATTCCCCAAAATACTATTGGCATCTAAATCACCGCGTAGGCATGAAATTTTATCAAAGTGCGACTTGTCATTTGACGTTGTAAATATTGAAGCTGAAGAAAATTATCCCTCAGAATTAAAAAACGAAGAGGTATGCGAATATTTGGCATTGCATAAGGCCAATCATTATACCCAACCAATTGGGAATGATGTTTTGGTAACCGCCGATACCATAGTATGCATTGATAACTTGGTATTGAATAAGCCACAAGATATTGACGAAGCCGTTGCTATGTTAACGAGATTAAGCGGCAGAATTCATACCGTTTATACTGGAGTTTGTATCAAAACAGATGTAAAAACACATGTGTTCCACGATGCTACTGAAGTAGAGTTTTACCCATTAACAAACAGTCAAATAATGTCTTATATAAAAAACTGCCAGCCCTTTGACAAAGCTGGCAGTTATGGAATTCAAGATTGGATGGGATACCTCGGCGTTAAGCGCATTGATGGATGCTACTTCAACGTAATGGGATTTCCCTCAGGAAAATTCTTTAGAGAATTTGCCAATTTTATTTGATTGCGCTTGCAGCTTGCAATGCATTTAACGCATTAATCAAACCACCGCTTACTGATAGATTAGAGAAATTTACTTTTGTCTTTTTTGAACCTGGCAAAAGAACTTTCTTATTTACTTTCACAGAAGATTCCATCAAAACCTGTTTCAATTGAACAGCTGTTAACTTAGGGAAACGACTCCAAACCAATGCCGCAACACCTGCTGCTGCTGGTGAAGCCATACTGGTTCCATTGAAATACGCATACTCATTTCCAGGAATTGTGCTGTAAATATCTTGACCTGGCGAAAATAAATCCACATTGCTTTTGCCATAGTTACTGAAACTGGTTGCCAACATTTTTCTTTTAGGTTGACTCGCACCAATTTCTAACCAGTTTGCAGCAAATGATTTGCCATTCCACAAAGTATCATTTGGATAATTAGCTTCGATATCATTGTTTGATCCATTGTTACCTGCCGCATGCACCAATAATACATTTTTTGATTCAGCATAAGCAACAGCGCTGTCGACAATGTTTTTGTCCCATCTGTACCCTTTACCAAAACTCATATTGATGATTTTAGCACCATTGTCAACGGCATAGCGAATACCATTCGCAACGTCTTTGTCTCTTTCGTCACCATCTGGAACCACACGAACAACCATGATTTTTACGTTGTCGGCAATACCGTTCATTCCAATATTGTTGTTTCTTGTAGCTGCAATAATTCCAGCTACGTGCGTTCCATGCGAAGCATCAGGACCAACAACATTGTTGTTTCCATAGTAGCGCTCTGAAGAATTTGCATAATTGTCACCTACAATTTTACGAGAATCGAAATTCGGGTTGTTTTGAAAATTCACTTTTGCATCAATTTGATGCACTTGCTCTCCCAAAGTTTTATCAAACTCTTGAAACGACATTTTATACTTCTTCAAAATGCTTACAATTCTTTCATTTTGGGTTTTTGCAGCCATATCGGTTGTAGGCATACTTTCAATTTCAGCCAAAGTAGGATTAGATTTACCCATAGACTTTTTCATTTTATTCAAAACATCAACCAACGGGGTCATTTGTTTTAAAATGTTGCCGTATAATTCTCTTTCGCCTTCTATTTCAGTTTTCCACTGAATATACATGGTGTATTCGGCATTATCTGGTTGAATTGATTCAGGTTGAACATCCTTGTATTTGTCGTCTAATTTTTTATAAATACGCACTTTTTCAAGGTTATCAGCACCTACCAAAGAGCCATCTTTACCCCCAATAAAGTTCCATCCGTTTACATCATCAACATAACCGTTTTTGTCATCGTCAATGCCATTGTTTGGAATTTCTCCTTTATTCACCCAAATAACATCTTTCAAATCAACGTGATTTACATCGGTTCCACCGTCAATAACAGCTACCACAATGGTTGTAGAAGTAAGTTTTCCTTGTACAGATTGGTACGCTTCATTTACTGAAATACCCATGTTTTTCTTACATGGCTTTTCAAAAAACCAGTCTGTTTTCGGTTTCTTTTGTCCCCACAAATTACCAATTGCAAGAACTGAAACAATTAAAATATTATATTTTCTCATAATTTATTTTCTTTTACAAAACACCATAATACTCACAGCCTTAAATGGCACTTTGGTAGTATCGGCATTAAAAATATATTTTCTTAGAAATGACTGCAAAGGACGCCATTTTACCACATCCATTGGAGCCATAACGTAGTGCATTTCCAAAACTTCAAATCCAGAATCTTCCATCAACGTTTTGATTCTTTTTTTGGTATAAATTCTAGCCAGAGCCCATCTTTCGTGAATAAATTTCGGCAACCAAGAAAAGAAAGGAACCCTATTCCAAGGCAGCAAAGGCAAACTTGCACCATGGGTTTCGAAAATCCACCATTTGTTGGGAACAGAAATGGCACAAAGTGCACCACTTTCAACCGATTCGGCGTAATTTTTCACTCCAATTTCGGACGGCAAATGTTCAATTACTTCAAAACTCAACAATCTGTTACATTTTGGCTTGAAACCTTCACTCATGATATCCCAAACCAAAAATTCAGAATTTTCAATTTTGAGGGACGATTTAAGGGCATTGAAATCTTTTTCATGAACTCCTGCATATTCAAGTCCATACGAATATTTAAACTTATCGGCAATTTGCAAAATGGTATTGCCGTTGCCACAGCCTATTTCAACCAAACTTGCATTGGCATCAAAATATCCCTCAAAACCATGAAGAATATTGATTCTGCGTTTCACCAACAAATCATCGGTATCGGCTGGTTTTCCTAAATAGTGAGCATCTTCAAAAAGCTCTTTATCAACACGACTGGTATTGCTCATTTATTGTTAAAGACTTTAATTTTAATATCGAAAATAATTCTGCGAATAATGATCCAAATATGATTGAATATGTTGGGTAATATTCCGTAATGTTTTGAAAAAACTTCAAAGCGTTCTTTCCAAGCTTTTTTTGTATGCTGATAACTGCTACCACCAACTTCGAAATTTGAAATTGTATACTCAACCCGCTTTGAAGAAGGGTTGTGTTTTAATATTTCCAAGATCCAATCAATATCTGAAGCCAATTTATAATCGAGATTATACTTTGGACAAATTTCGCGTTTCACAATTACACTTTGATGACACACATTCATGCCATATTTGAAACTTGCGAAAGTTAACTTTCTAGGTAATTTTTGTGGTTTTAACTTACTAATTAGCCCAATGTTTTTACCAGTTTCCGAAACAAACATGGTATCTCCAAAAAGGACATCGGCATTGGAACGACCAATTGACTGGCAAACCCTATCAACCGATAAATTATTGTAAAAAGAATCACCGCTGTTTAAAAACCAAACATATTCTCCAGTTGCAGCTGCCAATCCTTTGTTCATGGCGTCGTATATTCCTCTGTCAGATTCAACAATCAATTTATCTATATCTGACGAAATTGAATTAAGAAAATCTATACTTCCATCGGTGCTATTTCCATCAACAACAATCCATTCAACCTTAGTTTTAAGGTCTATTTGAATACGCAGTGAATCATAAGTTTTAATTAATCCCTTGCAATTGTTAAAATTGATGGTAATGACTGATATTTTCTTAAGCATTTAATTCTTCTTCCGGTTTCGAAAACAATTGTTTTGCAATTAAGGCCAAGAATAGCAATAAAACAATTGCGGACGCGGCAACTTCAATAGAAAAATACAAACTTCTGTCGGCTGGCTTATAATACCATGTAATTTGGTGGTTTCCAGCTGGAACTTCTACAGCACGCAAAATGTAGTTTGCACGCATTGCCTTCGCCTCTTTTCCATCAACCATTACATGCCAACCACCATTTGCTTCGTTGTAAAATACTTCGCTAAACAAAGCCAATCCTGCATTTGCATTGTTTGATTGGTATTTAATTGTATCGGTGCTGTAAGCGGTTTGTTTTACAGTGCTAGTTGTGTCTTTGCTAAATGAATTTGCACTTGGCTTATTCGCCTCTTTCGATTCAATAACAGCCACGTTCTTAATATCAACAGTATTTACCAATTCAAGCGCTTTCTTCGCATTTTCAGCTGTTGAGACGCTTGATACAAACCATGCATGTCCATTAGGATTCATTCTAGGGAAAGCTTCTTCTGCTCCACTTTTTTGATCTCTAGACAAAACATATTTGCAATTCAACATATCTAATGCGTTGTTTTTGGTAATGAAATCGCCCGATAATTGGCCACCATTAGGAGTGATGCAATAACTGATTACATCTTGGTATCTGCTCAATTTTGCAGGGTGATACCCACCTACATTTTTATGAAAAGGTGCAGCATGGTTGTCGTTAAATGGATTATAACGCAAATCAAAAACCCTTGCACCATCTTTATTGTCTTTCATAATCATTTCATCTTGTTGAGATGGAACAATTGCTGCTTCCTCTTCTTTTTCCTGCCAGTTACCTTCATTTAAATAACGTTGAGAAACAGAAACCATATCGAAGGTGATTGTAACCAATAACACAACCGAAATAACAGTTGCGCTTAACTGCTTTTTAATGGCAGAATACACCATTACCAGAGACACAATGATTAAACCAACACTTCTCCAAATGTCCCCCCAAACCAATTTAGATCTCATTTCTTTAATGAAATCAACTGCTTGTTGACCTGAAGATTTTATAATTTCCTTATCTGACAATCCAACGAAATCGGCAGACATCGTTCCTAGAATGGCAATACCCAATAATGAACCGGCAACAATTACTGCCGATTTGATTAGTTTATTTCCAAACGCTTCAGAGAAATTACCCGTCATCAATTTGTACAAACCAAACAACCCAAAGAATGGCACCACAACTTGTGCAATTACCAATGTCATCATTGGTGTTCTAAATTTATTGTAATAAGGAAGGTATTCAAATAACCATTCGTTTACGAAGAAGTTTCTTCCCCAAGACATCATCAATGAAACTGCAAAAGTGATGAGAGAAAACCACATCAATTTTTTTGTGAATTGAGCATCTTTATTGTCTGGTTCAGCTTTGCTCCATTGAAAAGCAAACACCATTGAAAAGAAAAAGAAGAACATCAATATTGCTCCCATATAAACTGGTCCACTTGTAAATTGTAAATCTCCAAAATAAATTGGCAAACGCTCTTGTCCAAACTCGTTTTCAGGAACTGGCTCATCGCTACTTCCACCTTTATAACGAGGTACCAAAAGTGTTAACGACTCATCAATTCCGTAGCTCCAACTAAATGCATAATCTATATCCAATCCTTTTGCATTTACAGTTTGTTTTGGACCGCCTTTAGGCACTTCACTTGCAACTTCAGAACCACCACGCATGGTAGCTTTAGAATATTGCATGGTATCTTGAATTTTACCAATACAACTCAAAACGCCTATTAACATTGCAGCTGCAGTAATAGCAACCATTTTGAAATAATTTACAAACTCTTTGGTTTTAATGGCACTTGCCAATTCAACCAAAAGATAAATACCAATAATAATTCCTGTGTAGTATGCAATTTGATAATGGAAATAATTGATCACCATGGCAAAGAACAATGCCAATGTAATTCCGCCCCACAATAGCCTTCGTTGCGACAACATGATCATACCAGCAATGGCTCCAGGCATTACTGCCATGGCCAAAACTTTGGTAACGTGACCAGCTTCGTAACTCGAAATGGAGAAGGTCATAAATGCATATCCAACAGCACCTGCTGCTGCAAGTAGTTTGTTCACTTTTGCCGAGAGCAACATCACAAACATACTGAGCATACTCAAAAACAAAATGGTAAACGGCGATTTTACAATACCAAAGGCTTCTAAAATTCTATATTTTAGTAACAAGCTTCCTTGAGGGATACCCGTAATCAAATTACTCGGCATTCCAGAAAATACCCTGTCGTTCCAATTTGGCATTACTCCAGTTGAGGCTTTGATTGAATCTGCAACAGAAACCATCAGTTTTACTTGTTGCATATCACCCTGCTTTAACACTTTATTGTCAAGTGCTGGGCTAAAATACCACATTGAAATAATCCAAAATCCTAAAAGAAACAGGGCAAAAATGCCAGCGTTTTTCAAAAATACTTTATTGATATTCATAAAATCAGTTGGGCGAATTTCAACATTTTTTTGATTATAACCACCAAATGAAATGATTTTATGTTTCTTTTTCAAAAACTTAATACCATTTTTACATATTTACACCTTAAAAACACAGATAAACATTGATTTTGTTGTAAAATTGCAGTACGATATGAGCCAAAGAGATTCAACTGTTTTTTCAATTATTAACCAAGAATTAATTCGCCAGCAAGAGGGAATTGAACTTATTGCAAGTGAAAACTTTGTTAGCAAACAGGTTATGGAAGCCATGGGCAGCGTTTTAACCAATAAATACGCCGAAGGTTTGCCAAACAAAAGATATTATGGTGGATGTCAGTTTGTTGATCAAATAGAGCAATTGGCCATTGACAGACTCAAACAATTGTTTGGTGTAGAGTGGGCAAATGTTCAACCCCATTCTGGCGCTCAAGCAAATGCAGCTGTTATGCTTGGTGTTTTGAAAGCTGGCGATAAAATATTGGGATTTGATTTAAGCCATGGAGGACATCTTACCCACGGATCACCTGTTAATTTTTCTGGCAAGTTATATAAACCAAGTTTCTATGGACTAAATAAAGAAACCGGATTAATTGATTATGATCAGTTGGAAGAAACAGCAATAAAAGAACAACCTAAACTCATTATTTGTGGTGCAAGTTCTTATTCGAGAGATTGGGATTATAAAAGAATTAGAGAAGTAGCAGACAAAGTGGGTGCGTTATTACTTGCTGATATTGCTCATCCAGCAGGATTAATTGCAAAAGGATTATTAAACAACCCAATTCCTTATTGCCACATAATTACCTCAACCACCCACAAAACTTTAAGAGGACCAAGAGGTGGAATTATTATGATGGGTAAAGATTTCGAAAATACTTGGGGCGAAAAAACGCTTAAAGGCGAAATCAAAATGATGAGTACTATATTGGATAGCGCCGTTTTTCCTGGTACACAAGGCGGACCATTGGAACATGTTATAGCAGCAAAAGCAGTTGCTTTTGGCGAAGCATTAAGCGACGACTTTACCGAATACTGTAAACAAGTGATAAAAAATGCGCAATCATTGTCAAATGCAATGAAGCAATTGGGGTATTCAATTATTTCTGGTGGCACCGACAATCATTTAATGCTGATTGATTTGCGTCCAAAATCAGAAATCATGACCGGAAAATTGGCCGAAAACACCTTGGTAAAATGCGATATTACCATCAATAAAAACACAGTACCATTTGAAACCAGAAGTCCTTTTGTGACCTCTGGATTCCGTTTAGGAACTTCAGCTATCACCACGAGGGGATTGAAAGAAGAACAAATGGAAACCATTGCTTATTTGATAGACAAAGCATTGATGAATCATGAAAATGAAAGCGTTTTAAATGAGGTAAAATCAGAAGTGCATGTATTAATGAGCAGATTTCCGCTTTATTAATCTTTCTTAATTTTCTTTGAATTTTAGATATTGCATTGTTTTAATAATGCAAGCCATGGCAAATGAAAACTGGGTGATAAAACATCCCCAG
>Ga0114978_10005458_pt1 | contig 10165 bp, 9 predicted proteins | sample S_140212_EF_Meta_FD_87027 | JGI IMG/M metagenome (GOLD analysis project Ga0114978, IMG submission 87027) | Freshwater microbial communities from Lake Simoncouche, Canada to study carbon cycling - S_140212_EF_MetaG | ecosystem: Environmental > Aquatic > Freshwater > Lake | place: Lake...
CCATAAGCCGCACCCGCTTGCTCCAGGAGGGACGAATCATGAAATTTGAGAGCACTTATGAGGATTGGGTCGAAGGGAGATTGACTCCATCAGAGGCGGCGGCGACAATGCCTTTGACAGAACTTGCAAACTCCGCAATCACTGAATCTCCAGCCGTGGTGAATATCCTGCCCTGATTGTTTTTAATGGCTGAGTCCACAATGGCTCTGCAGGCTCTGCAGGCTTTGAGGTTCTTGAGAGTCAAGTACTCGTTCTCACCCATCTTAAAGCTAAAGCCGACCACATCAGCGGCAAGGATGGCAGCGAATTTGCTTATGGGGGTAGGATCGGACATGGTTTTATAGCTTAACAGGGGTGTAAAAACAAATAATAGCTCCTCTTACCTACGAGTAGAGTACAAAACTATCCATCGTTTGAGCAAAACAGTATGCGAAGGCTGGCAGGAGTCCTTTCGCCAATAAGTGGGGGTGGGGGTACGGTGGTGTCTGGCTAGCCAGAAATTTGAAAGGGTAGCCCTTGATACTTTTTCATAGATCAGACATTTCGAAAACTCGTTAATGCTTCTAAGTATAAAGTGGTCGAGGTAGTGTAAAAGCCCCGTACTTTGCGCTACATGGTGGCTACATGGGGGAGTTTTAAGCCAAACCCTAAAAAGCAAAAAGCGCCTGAGAGGCGCATTTTTACTTGGTGGGACGAGCGAGATTCGAACTCGCGACCAACGGATTAAAAGTCCGCTGCTCTACCGGCTGAGCTATCGTCCCAAACTGTCAATAAAAGTTAAATCTAATTTAACTTAGCCTTAAATTATAGCAAACTTTTGGAGGGTTTCCTAGCTTGGCTGTGCTCAGATTCAATAAAGTGGTCGGCCAAACTTGGGTTAAGAGTTGCTCTCATCGGTTAAATTGGACAGTCGCTCTAATACCCAACCCGCAGCGCATAATCCAAAGCTTGCAGTCACAGCAACTGAGGATCCATAGCCGTGGCAATTGAGATCATTTACTCCAATGACGTCTAACGAGTTGGAGTCCTCCTCAGACCTCCAGGGATTGATGATCTCTTCTTTGCTAAAAACACATTGAATTGAAATTTTTTTTTGATCCTTTGAAATGATCCCGTCTTTTCTTAAGCTGTGCCTAAGTTTAGCTAGCATGGGGTCATGGGTGACACTGAGCAGATCACCCATTTGCATCAAATCCGCCCTTTTTTTACCACCCGCGGCTCCAATACAGACCATGTCTACTTGGCTTTTTATCGACCAAGATGCCAGTGATACCTTGGACTTGACTTGATCGCACGCATCGATTAAAAAATCTATGGGTTGAGAAATCGTTGAGACCATCTCTAACCAGTTTTCGGGTTGAACAAAGTCATCAATGATTTGAACATCACACAGCGGATGAATATCCAAAACCCTGTCCTTCATGGCCAGGCATTTAGATTGCCCAAGGGTACGCCCCAAGGAGTGAACTTGACGGTTGATGTTGGACTCAGAAATATGATCCATATCGATCAGCGTCAGGTGCCCCACCCCACTTCTCGCCAAGGCCTCTACAACCCAAGAGCCAACACCGCCAATACCCACAACCACCACATGAGCGTTAAAGATTTTTTGTGCACCGGCCAAGCCATACAAGCGCCCTACACCACCAAAGCGACGCTCAAGATCGAAGTTCTCAGATTGGCTCAACACGTTGAACTCCACTGTCAGACCTCTTGGTCCAAGAGATAAGTTTGGTATCTAAACGCCACTTGGGCACCCAGCACAATGAATGCAATCACTTCAATGGCATTGAGACTGAGTGTGGACAATGAACTCAAGCCTTGCCCAAATGTGCAACCCATGGCAACAACGCCACCCACTCCCATCAAAAGGGCACCCGCAAGATGAAAGGACACATCTCTAACGCCATTGAAACCTTCCCATCTGAGATTGCCGTTGATCAAGGCGTTGAGAAAAGACCCTGAAATCACGCCCAAAGCACAAACGCAGGCATAGTTCAGCACTTTGCTCTGATCGGAGAAGTAAATCAACCATTCGATCAAATAAGACATGGGGGACACAAATGTCAAAGACTCAATTTTCCCGGACGTGCTTGCCAAGTAGACCTCTTCAAGCGTCAACGGGTTTTCTGCCACATGCCCCACATGCGCACTTAAAAACCATGCAGCGCTCACCATCAAGCCCACAGCAACGCCAGGCCAAAGATCCATGATTCGCTGCCTTGTACTTTGAGCACCTTCTTGATTAAAACCCCAACTCTTCCATGCAAACATCACCAAGAGCAAACCAAACACCAAACCCATTGAGCTTTGATTGCGAACTGCATCAGATGAAAACACCATGAACAAGTGACTCAAGTCAGCCCCATTGGGCAGATGTATGAAATGAGTCTCTAACACATTGACTCTGAACACGGCCGTGATGCCTTTAAGCGTCGCCAGTGCAGCAAACCCCATGAAGACAAACACCACCCATGACTTGATATTGCCCGTCCCCATGCGAATGAGTGTTTTGTTGCCACATCCTGAGGCCAAGACCATACCCATGCCAAACATGGTGCCCCCCAGGGCATTGGACAACCAAAAGAGCTTAGGGCTTGCGTACAGTGTTTTCTGAGGGTCCAAGTAAGCCCATTGCACGAGCAATGCAAAGCCCAAAACCGACACCCCCATGGCGCAAAGCACTTGGGATGCTCTGACCCAAGAGCCATAACTGTAGACATCGGCCAAAGCACCCATGGTACAAAAATGGGTTGACTGTGAGAGGTAGCCCAACAAAAAAGTCAGCGCAAAAGCACACCATAAAATGGTGTGCGCGAGGGCGGTGTACTGGATTTCATCGATCATGGGATAAGAAAAAATAAGGGTTCTACTGTGCAGTGATCTCTTTTAAGGAGACACTGCTTGGCTCAAACTGCGTTTGAGGTTCAGGCTAAAAACCCTTTTGCTTTAAAAAGAGCGTTCAGATCACTTTAACTTCAAAATTCTCTCTTTGGCCGATTGAGCTGCATCGGATTGGGGGTGTTCTTTGATCAATTCTTCCAAGGCTTTTCTAGCGCCCTTGTTGTCTTTGAGTTCAATCAAGCAACTGGCGATGGACAACTTGGCGTCTGGCACACGCAAATGGTTGGGTGCAATGGAGACCAGATTTTTAAAACTGCCCACGGCTGCCTTGTAGTCTCTTACAGCGTACTGTGCAGTGCCCATGAAGTAGACAGCAGAGGCCGCGTAACCACCGGATGCATAGCGCTTGCTGAACTCGGTAAAGGCATCGGCTGCCTGTGGATAGTCAGCCTTTTTGAACAAAGCCAAGGCGTTTTCAAATTCTTTGATCTCTGCTTGATCGGCCAAAAACTCTTGCCCGTCTAAGCTCACCTTTTGCGGCTCTAAACGGGCCAAGCGATTTTCAAGCACTTGGGATTGGGTTTTCAATTGCCTTTGTGTTTCCGAGAGGGCTTTGGTCAAAACCTCTTTGTCGCCACCCAAGACTTGAATTTCTTGCTTTAAGCCCTCAATCATGGATTGCAAGTTGAGGATGCTTTTTTTCAGCTGCACACTCTCTTCTTGAAAGGCATTTTGGTTGGATTGCAATTTGGATTGCAATCCTTCAAAATTGTTCTTGAGCGTCTCGACTTTTTGCCTCAAATCAAGGATCGCCTTTCTGGCCTCATCGTCATCAAAAATGCCCGCATGCGCCAAGGAGCCTAGGCACAAGGACAACAAGCACGCCCAACAAAACGATTTAAACGGTTTGATCATCTTGTGCTTTATTTGTAATTGAATTCAACTCGGCGATTTTTAGCGTAAGTCGATTCATCGCTTCCTGAAGCAGCCGGGGTTTCTTTGCCCAAACTCACCGCCTCAATTTGTGCTTCAGAGACACCCAAAAGCGTCAAAGATCTTTTGACCGCTTCTGATCTCTTTTGCCCCAAGGCCAAGTTGTACTCGCGACCGCCTCGGTCATCGGTATGGCCTTCAAGGGCGACTTTGCGAGATTTATCGGCGCTCAAAAACTTGGCGTGCGACTCGACTGTGGCTTGTGCCTCAGGCTTAATGGCGTAGCTATCGTAATCAAAGTAGACCACTTTCTCAATGCCTGCGGGCCCCATGTTCATGGCACCCAAAGCAGACGTCTGAACGCTGGTGACCGCCGATTTGCCTGACAGCGCATTGACGGCGGCGTCGGCTTTGACCAAGCTAGAAGACTTGTCCTCTACGGGCACTTCATTGAGTTTCACCCCAGAGGCACACCCAACCAAGATCAACACCAACGACAAGCACAGGCCACTTAGAACTTTTTTCATCTTTTACCCTTTAGTCAAACATGATTAAAACAATACCTTCAAACCCGCTTGGGCCTCAATTGCCCTTCAAAAAAGGCCCCCAATGCGGCTCTCTAATGTCACCCGCTTGTCCCGAGAGTCGAGCGGATATTTTATTCTCCCAATTGACGGTCATCAAGGCCTCCTTGCCTTGAATTTGAGTGGCATAAATGATGAGTTTGCCATTCGGTGCAAAACTTGGTTTTTCATCCGCACTGGTCTCCGTCAAGGCCTGAACACGCTCGGTGGTCAAGTCCATCAAATAAAGCTTAAATTGCCCTCCTTGCCTAGAAATATAGGCCAAGAATTTACCATCAGGGCTCAAACTTGGAGAGATGTTGTAAGTGCCATTGAAGGTCACTCGAGCCACGGGTCCACCCTTGGCAGGCATGCGGTAAATTTGGGGTGAGCCCCCTCGGTCGCTGACAAAGTAGATGGCGCTGCCATCGGGCATGAAGTTGGGCTCGGTGTCGATGCTGCTGGACTGGGTCAAGCGCTGGGGCTCGCCACCGGAGGCGGCAATGAGGTAAATTTGTGAGCCGCCTTCGCGGCTCAAAGTCACGGCCAAGGACTGGCCATCGGGTGACCAAGAAGGCGCGCTGTTGGAGCCCTTGAAGTTGGCCACGATTTTGCGCTTGCCTGAGGACACATCGTGCACATAGACCACAGGCTTTCTGGACTCAAAGGACACGTAAGCGAGTTGCTGTCCATTGGGCGCCCAATTGGGGGAAATAATGGGCTCGGGAGAGGTGAGTGCCGCTTGAGCGTTTTCTCCATCTGCGTCCGCAATCCACAGGTTAAAGCGGTTGGAGCTCTTGGTCACGTAAGCAATCCGGGTCGAGAAAATACCCTTCTCAGAGGTCAGTTTTTCATAAATAAAATCTGAAATTTGATGCGCAGCACGCCTGAGATCGGGGGCTACAACGGCAAAACTCGCCCCCCCCAGGTCTTGGGTCTTGATCAAGTCCCACAGCCTAAAACGCACATCAAAGCGTCCATCGGCCAATTTGGTGACACTGCCTGTCACGAAATTTTCAAGCGACTTTTGCCTCAAACCATTGAAGTCAGGCCTGGAGCTCTCATCCATGGCAAACGCATTGGTGGAGACTTTGAACTTGGCACTTCTCTCCAAGTCGGCTTGGATGATTTGAGTGATCTTTTGCGGCGACGTCGACTCATCTTTGAATTGATTCAAATTGATCGGTATTTGAGTGATCCCAACCCCAGCCACCTCCACTCTGAATTGCGCCAAGGCTTGGCCCATCAAAAGCATTGAGCCCATACAAATGGAGGTCAAAGTCAACATTGGACGAGGCACGGGTACAACCAAAAGTTTGCAAATCAGTTTGCAAAAAACTTGGCCAAATCGTGAATTGGACGCATTAATCATGATTTTTTTGATTCAAACAATAAAGCGTAAAGTACTTCGCAAACGTGCCTTGCGCTTGCATCACACAAACCGCAAGACCCATCGCACCATCTAAAAACCCTCTTTGAAAAACATAGCTTCTCAAAAAAGCAAACACAGCGGAGGCAAAAGCCCTGGGCATTGAGGTCTTTTGTCCCAATGCGTGGCGCTCTTGAGCCCAGATTTGGCTGTAGCTCCTAAGTTTTCTCCAATAATCATCGGGATTCAAATAACTATAGTGAAGCATGGGCGTGCTTAAATGCCCAATCTCCCCATTATCCCAGTAATTTCTCCCTTTTGGCACCAGTCGCTCGTGTACTTTGTCATCTGAAAACCGAGCACGATCGGCCCTAAAAAGACGCAAAACCCGATCCGGCGTCCAACCACAGTGTTTGATCCATTGCCCACAAAAGTAAGTGCTTCTCGGCACATCAAATGCACTCACACGATCTTCAGCACCCTTGATGGCGCCCATGATCTCTTGGGCGAGTTCTTTGCTGATTCGCTCATCGGCATCCATATTGAGCACCCAAGGGTGATTGATCAAGTCAAGGGCTCGGTTTTTTTGCTCGCCAAAACCTGGGAAATCGGCCGTTTGATGAACCTGAGCGCCCATTTCCCGGGCAATTTGCACAGTCTCATCGCTGCTGAGACTGTCAAGCACAATCAACTCTGATGCAAAGGAGACGCTTTCCAAGCAAGCTTGGATATTTTTCGCTTCATTGCACGTGATGATCACAACCGATAGGGACATGGGGGGAAGAATGAAAGAATTAAAGAGGTCCAAAGAGGTCCAAAGATGCCCAAACATGCCTTTTGCTCTAGATTTAAAGCCCCGCACGCTTGGGTCTCTCGCAACACGGGCCTACATTCCAATACAATCCCGTAATTCTACCCTGATGGGGCTTGAATTGCCCACTTCGTGATCGTCCAACACCTGCCCAATCATGCCTTACAAAAGAGTGCATGGCCTAGGTGGTGCTGGAAACGCTCACCCAAAAAGTAAAACTTTATTCGAATTGAGTGAATTGAGATAGCCACCCCCCACCCCATGTCTGAAGCACCTGTTGAGCCTTTTATCAAGCGCTTTCGTCGCGTTTGGCCCTATTTCTCCACGCCCTTGCGGGCTTGGGGCTTGGCGGTGATATCGGTGATTGTGGTCTCCGCCTCGGAGCCCATGATCCCAGCTCTCTTGAAGCCTTTGTTGGACAACGGCTTTGTCGCGGGCTCCCTTGAGCTGTGGTCGGTTCCTTTGGCGATTTTGACCCTCTTTAGCGTTCGGGGACTGGCCGCTTTCTTGGCTCAAATGGCCTTGGCCAAGATTGCCAACCAAGGCGTGCTGAATTTAAGAATTGCCATGTTTGCCAAACTCCAACGAGCACACCCCAGTCTTTACGCTTTGACACCCAGCAGCAGCTTGTCCAACACCTTGGTCTTTGAAGTTCAAAACGGTGCCGGTTTGTTGGTCAATGCAACCTTGAGTCTGGCTCGAGACTCCTTGACTTTGTTGGCTTTGGCTGGGTATTTGCTTTTCTTAAATTGGAAACTCAGCCTGATTGTGGCCTTGCTGCTGCCCGCTGTGGCGGGGGTGATGCGCGTATTGACCGATCGTTTGACCAGATTGACCAACCAGAGCCAAGCCTCGACCGATGCGTTGGCCTACGCGGTGGAGGAAAACTCCTTGGCTTACAGAGAGATTCGACTGCAAGGGGCTCAGTTGCAGCAAGAGAGTCGTTTCGAAAAACTGGGCGCAGCGCTTCAGTCTTTGGTCATGAAGGGCATGGTGAGCTCTGCAGCCATCACCCCTTTAACCCAGGTTTTGTCGGCCGTGGCCTTGTCCGCCGTCATCAGCGTGGCCCTGTTTCAAAGCACCACGGACCATACAACTGTAGGGGGGTTTGCCTCCTTTGTGACAGCGATGTTGATGCTGGTCGCCCCCATCAAACACCTCTCAGAGGTCGCGACTCCCTTGACCCGGGGACTGGCCGCCATCGAGAGAGGCTTGGATCTGATTGAGAAAACGCAGGACCAAACGCAAGGAAACTTTGAGCCCTCCAAGGTGCTGGGGGAGCTTGAATTCAAGGACATTACCGTGCGTTACCAGGCTGATTTAGAGCCTGCGATCGAGCGCTTGAACTTAAAGCTTCAAGCCGGAGAAATTTTGGCACTGGTCGGTGCCTCAGGTTCAGGCAAGACAACTGTTGCCAATTTGATTCCTCGCTTGATCGACCCCACTGAGGGGCACGTCTTGCTCGATGGCGTGGATGTTCGGGACTGGAAATTAAAGAGTTTGCGCCAACACATTGCCTTGGTCAGTCAAAACGTGGTGGTGCTCAATGACACCTTGCTCAACAACGTCATGCTTGGACAAGATGCGAATGCAACAAAAGCGCTCCAATGCTTGGAGGCCGCCAATTTAGCCGACTACCTCCAAACGCTGCCCAAAGGGGCCGACTCATTGGTGGGCCACAACGCGCAGCAACTCTCTGGGGGCCAAAGGCAGCGTTTGGCCATTGCACGCGCCTTGTATAAAAATGCACCCATTTTGTTGCTCGACGAGGCCACCTCCGCCTTGGACAACGAGTCTGAACGCTTGGTTCAAGAGGCCTTGAACCGACTCACCTTGGGCCGAACGACTCTGGTGATTGCCCACAGACTCTCCACCATTGAACACGCTCACCGAATCGTGGTGCTTGAAAAAGGTCGCATCATAGAGATGGGCACGCATCAAGTCCTTTTGGCGCGGGGTGGCGTTTATGCAAGCTACTTCAAACTCGGACAAGGCCTGGAGCAAACCGCTTCTTAAAAAATCATTTTTTTGTCTTGACCTCTGAGGTCATCAACGCATGCGTGAAGCGCTGGAGGACGCCAAGATCAACTCTTCGTAAATGGCCCTTTGCCTGCTGGCAAGTTCTGACCAAGTGTGTTGCTTTGCAAAAAGCTCTGCGCGGTCCATCATGGCCAAGCGAGCGCTGTCATCAGAGCGCAAAAGATTCACGGCTTTGACAATTTCCGCCTCTTGCTGCGGATTTTCAAGCATATGGGCCGTGTGGGAGCTCTCCATCAAATCTGAGGCCAAGCAATAGGGCGAGACGCTCAAGACCACGGGCACTCTGGCAGCAAAGGACTCCAGGACCACCAGTGGAAAAATATCATCAAGGGTTGCATGAACCAAACAATCGCTCGCGGCATAAGCCTTTGATGCACTGCTCACCAAACCCGTGAAAACAACTCTTTGAGCCAAGGCCGATTGCTCGCACTGACTCCTCCACTTCTTGACCTGCGCCTCACCACCTCCCACCACCAAGAGAGAGACATCGCCGGACAAATGCTCTAAAGCGCGCAGCACAGCGGGCAGTCCCTTTTTCTCAAAATTGTGTCCAATCACCATCAAGACCCAAGCAGCAGATTGCAGGCCAAAAGACGCACGCGCTTCTTGCTTGACAAGGGCTTGCGCGTGGGCTGTGAGGGCTTCATGCTGGTCTTGGATACCAGGCGTTACCACGCGAATCTTGGACGAGCCCACATGGTAATAAGACGACACAATATCACCCAACGCGGGGGTCACCACAACAATCAAACGCGGGGCTGAGAGCGAATAACGAAGTCCCTCCAACATCAAATGGGCCATTAACCTGGGGCTCGTCAACACCTTGATATAGCGAAAAAACCTCTGAAGAGGCTCAAGGGACTTTGCAAAAAGACTGTAGCGCATGGGCCTCACATGCACGGTCTGAACGTTGCCATGCCAGGTGTTTTCGTGCGCGTGAACGATCGAAAATCCTTCTCGCGTGCACCCCCAAGACCACACCGCAAAAGCCCACTGCGCAATCCACCTCGGTCTTTTTATATTGAACGCCATGCGGTGAATCGTGATGCCTTCACTCAAGACGTCTGAGCGCTCACAAAAGACGTGGATGCGGTAGTCTTGGGTCAGCTTTAGGGCCAAGTTCACCGCGTAGCTCTCAGCACCACCTGCACTTTGACTGAAGTGTCTACTCAAAATGGCCACTTTGACTTTTTCTTGCATGGCTCAGTCGTCTTTCATTATTAAGCGCCTTTGTTGTGCTCGTAATTGGTTAGGATTTTCAACAAGAATTGCGGCCAATAGGTTGATCTCACGATGGGGATGCGTTTTAACTCAAACACATCGCTTGTGGCGTCCACGCGACCTCTTCTCGTGGTGGTCGCACTTTGATAACCCGCCTCTTGAGCCATGCGGACATGTCGCCTCTCAAAGAAGCCAAAAGGATAACAAAAGCTTTTCACCTCCTTGCCAAGCAACTCGGTGAGCTCGTGGCGAGAGGAGGCAATCTCTTGATGGGCCGTGGCGTCATCGACTTGGGTCAAGTCCACATGATTTTGGGTGTGCGCTCCCACCTCCATGCCCGCATCAGACCAAGCCTTCACTTGCTCGGCACTCATCAATTGCGCC